>ORJL010468555.1_pt1 | contig 59632 bp, 49 predicted proteins | sample 1779941 | NCBI WGS metagenome assembly ORJL01 (sample SAMEA104232317, study PRJEB22302) | groundwater metagenome | biome: forest; feature: aquifer; material: groundwater | place: USA | collected 2011-08-07 | depth 5.8 m | reverse complement strand
GAGCAGATTAAGGCACGGAAGGATGAGATGCTTGCCACGACCTTTGACCTATTCCAGGAGCGATTCTATTCTGAGCACCCGTATCATAAGATGAGGTTAGGCTATCCAGAGACAGTGGAGAAGTTTGACCGCAAGACTATATTAGAATTTTACAAGGATTACTATGTCCCTAATAATATGGTATGGTCAGCAGCGGGTAATCTCAACTCTTCCAAACTTATCAAGGAGATTGAGAAGAATTTTGGCGGATTGCCGCCCAAAGAACTTCCTTCCCGGATAAGTAAGACCATGCCAATGCACACCAAAGAGGTTTCTGATTGGACAGAGCGGGAGAGTCAGGCAGTGTGGATGATTATAGGGTATGATGCACCTAATCTTTTTGATAAAGACTACCCTGCTATGGAGGTATTAGACGGCATCATGGGGGGTTCAATGCATTCAAGGCTATTTATAGCATTAAGGGAAAATAAGGGGCTTGGATACCAGGTAGGGTCTATCTATGAGGCAAGGTCTGGCCCAAGTTTCTATGCAAATTATATTGGCGTTGAGCCAAGCCAACTTGACGAGGCAAGAAATGAGATATTGAAAGAGATGGAACGGATTAGAGAGGAAAGAGTGGGTGAAGACGAGTTAAACAGAACAAAGACCTATTTAAAAGGGACCTTTATCATGGCACAGGAGAGTAGTGCGGGACAGGCATATCTCATCGGCCGATATGAAATACTTGGATTAGGATACCAGTATTTAGTTGAATACCCAAAGGCAATAGACAGTGTCAAGAGTGAAGATATATTGAAGGTAGCTGGCAAATATCTTAAATCTTATACCCTCAATGCCATCGTGCCTAAAAAGAAGTAAAAGACAATATCTTGCCAGCCAAAAGACGTAATATATTTATACAAAATAAGTTACAACTACACAGGCTGACGGAAGAGTTGTCACTTGCATAACATTAATATTTTAAATAAGATACAACTTCTAAGTGTCAGTCAACTGTCACAATGTGGGTGGATGAGTGCATGAAAAATGAAGGGAAAAATTGATTTTAAAATTTTTTTTAAGATTTTTTCTCTTAGAAAATAAAGAAGTTATAAAAAAAGATTAGTAAGAATTTGAAAATTTTTTCAATCGTGGCACGATTCTTGCTATATATTAAGATGTTAACAGAAAAGTAAGAATATAAAATTTAATATATAACTGATTATCAGATGATAATCAGTTGAGAGGGTGAGGCAAGAATGGTAAGTAATTATACAGAAGTTGAAGAAGACGTAGCATGTAAAATCGTTGGGTATATAAATAAAGAAAAGTTAAAAAGTGGGGCACCTTTACCTTCTATTCGTGTCCTTTCAAAAGTTCTGAACACAAACCCTAATGCCGTTAGGGACGGACTGTTACGGGCCCAAGCCATTGGATTGGTTAAGATTCAACCAAGGTCAGGCACCTTTGTCCAATCTCTTAACTTTGATTCTTTTGCAGATGCATTCAAAGAAACTATTGCTACGGTACTGTTACAGGAAGAGAAAAACCTTTTGTCTCTTATAGAAGCAAGGAAGTTAATTGAAATAGAATTAGCAGGAAGAGCAGCTGCTCAATGCCATGAACAAGATATGTTACCTCTGTATAACGCACTTGAAACCATGGATGAATGCCGAAACAATCAAGAGGAATTCATCCATGCTGATGAAGAGTTTCACCTGAACATAGCAAAAATTGCAGGCAACCAGATATTGGTTGTCTTCTTGCAAGCCCTTTTGACAATATTAAGACCTTATAGAATGACTTTGGTCCGTGCTCCAAAGGAGATGGGCTATATTGATAAAGTGCATTGGGAGATATACCAGAGCATAATAAAGGAAGATGTGGAAAATGCTCGTGCAAAGATGAACGAGCATCTTAACTACCAGCGTCAACAGTTGGTTGACAAGATTACAACTGTCACTGAAGAATCTTCCGATGCCGGGAAAAACGAGATAAGCACGAAAGAAGCAGGGCAAAACGAACCAAAAAGGAGGTGAAAAAGTCAACAATTAGGTTGTGCCCTTTGACATAGATGAGGGTAGGCAGGGTACCTCATAAAATATTACCCTGGGATATCCTCTTTAAAGATGAATAGGAGAAAAGTGGGAATGCTTTGTTAATAGCACTTTGATATTGGGTGTTTGGAAAAATGGAGGAAAAAAATGATTAAGAAAATGATGGTTTGGTTGATTATTCTTCTCTGTGCCTCTACAATTCTATCAGGCGTAGTAGTGGCTAATACGGTTTTTGTGAAGCAATGGCCCGGTCTCGGGGGCGGCTGGTCTGATGGCGGTTACGGTGACACTACAGCCATGGTAGTCTCCGGCGGGTATCTTGCCGCCGGGAATAGTGCCGGTCAGGTTTTTGTGAAGCAATGGCCCGGTCTCGGGAACTACTGGTCTGACGGCGGTCATGGTAACATCACGGCTATGGCAGCCTCTGGCGGACTGGTCGCCATTGGCAATTCTGCAGGCGTTGTACAGGTCTGGAGTCTTCTCGGTGGGTATCCCGTTTGGTCTGACGGCGGTTTTGGTAACATCACGGCTATGGCAGCCGATAATGTATGGGTTGCCATTGGTAATTCCGCCGGTGTTGTGACACTGCGTAGATTAACTGATGGAGTTTATGGCGGGGCTGACGGCGGTTTCGGAGATATTTCGGCCATGACGGCTGATGAGGGAGTTATCGCTGTGGGCAACACAGGCGGGGGTGTGTACGTTAAGCTGTTCCCGAGCATGTATCCGCTTTGGTCTGATGGTGGTTTCGGGAACGTCACCGCTGTGAAACGTTCCGGATCATACGTTGCCATAGCTAACTCTGCCGGTCTTGTGCAGCTACGTGGTGTGGGGGCTGGAGCTTATGGTGGAACTGATGGCGGTTTCGGAGACGTGACAGCCATGGTAATTGATAGCGGATGGCTTGCCACTGGCAATTCTGCAGGTGTGGTCATGGTCAAGGCATGGCCAACCCTGGGAGGCGGCTGGTCTGACGGCGGTTACGGAGGGATAACATCCATGGTGGTGTCCGGCGGATATATTGCCGTCGGCAATGCCCTTGCTGATTCTGACGGAGACGGTGTGGCAGACAATCAAGATAACTGTCCAACCGTTGCAAATGCCGACCAGGCAGACTGTGATGACGATGGCATAGGGGATGCATGCGATGATACCAATGATATCGTGATAAGCGGAGAACCAACCGTAGCTGAGGCATATCTCTGGCCACCAAATCATGAGATGGTTGATGTTGGTCTTGACCTCTCTGGAATTACTGCATCTGCAGGCAATTTGAGTTTCAGTGTAACTGCTGTAAGCAACCAACTAGACAATGATCTTGGTGATGGTGATACTACAGGAGACATTGCTATAAGCGGAACATCCGTTAGTCTGAGAGCAGAAAGGTCAGGTAAATTGGGTACCAGAATCTACACTATTACTGTAATTGCTACAGATGATTGTGGAGATTCCGCATCCTTTGATTTGGGTGTTGTAGTGCCTCACGATAGAGGGAAGTAAGGGTGAGTTAAATCAGGGGGGGATACCCCCCCCTGATTTCTTAAATAAAATAGGGGGTTTTGTTAAAATGACAAGTTTTAATGCCGAGGGGGGGTGAGTAAACAAAAAAGTGAGTAATGAGCATCTAATAATATGGTTTGGTTAGTATATTAAGAAGGGAGGAAAATAAAATGATACGGTTTAGATTACTAAAATTAGGGGGAATAATAGGGGTGATTTGTGGTATTACGTTATTTGTCACGAGTATTTGTAGTGCAGCATCTTATCCTACTAGTACTGCTACTCCACTTGCAACAGACCTATCTATGAATCAATATAAATTAAATGATGCAGGTGATATTATTACTAAAGGTCCATGGGTAGATGCAAGGGCTTATAACGGCGGTGGTTTGAACGATACTACAATCAGGACAGCTATAACCGATATAGGTGCAGCCAAAAAGACTTTACTTATTGCCCCCGGTACATGGACAATGTCGAATAGTTTCACCGTACCTTCAAATGTGAGTTTGAGATTTGAGCAAGGAGCGGTACTTTCTGTGCCTTCAGGGATAGGAATTACGATTAATGGTCCTATAGATGCTCCCCTGAGCCAAATATTTTCCGGAGCCGGACTAATAGTAGACGGAGTAATTATCAGCTCAGAAAACGTCAAAGAGGTTTATCCTCAATGGTTTGGACTATCTACTTCTGCCTCTGCGAGTGTTAATGACGATGCCATGAAGGCGGCATTCAAATCGCATAAAGTAATAAGTTGCGAGACTCCTGGAACTTACAACATAAGTCAACCGATCGCGTTTGTGGTTAGTTATCAGCACTTCAAAATAAATAATGGAGTTACTTTTAGCTACTCAGGCACGGACTGGGCTATTAAATTGTCGGGCGTTTCTTATTGTAAATTGTCTGGTTCTGGGGCTATTAGTTGTACTAGTTCATCGGGTAAAGGGATACTATTTGAGGGCACTACCTCAAATCATTGTATGTATAATCAAATCGAATTTGGGGTACTAGCTGGTTATGGCAGGGGGGGGGCTCCGGACACAACCAATGGAACAATAGGAATAAAGTTTTCAAATCTGGTGTTATCAACTTATATGACTTATTTCAATACTATAAGGGGAGTAAGGGTAGCGGGTTTTAATACCTGTGTATTATTTGATGCGCCCGATAGTACTCCTACGGGCGGAGGCGCTAACAATAGGTGCTATGACTTAATATTTGATGATGACTGGTATGGCTATAGAATAAGATCATTTAATAACACAATCAGTGGGGGGTTTGCTAATTCAGCGGCAGATAGTATCTATATTTATCTTACCAACACCACCACACGTAACCAGATAACTGGAATAGGTGGAGAACCAGGGGGTAGCACCTCACTACCATATAAGATAGATAGTGGAAGTGATGCCAATTATATAGAAGGACAGCTTAGTAACTTCCCGCTCGATGGCGTAGATAATGGAACAAGCAATTACGTAGAGATAGGAAGAGAACTATATAAAGGAGAACAAATAACTGGTGATTCATTGACTGAAAATACGAAATATCGCATTGGCGGCGTGAGAATGTTAAACACTAATGCGGCTGTCGTTATTCTCAAATATAGGTCACGCAACACTACACTTGGTCACTACACTAGTGGGCAAGCAGTGTTATATCTTTACGCACAAGGTGGTGCTGACTGTAAGATTATGAGTCACCAGTGCATGGAAGAAACAGCAAGTCCAAGTACCTCAAGAACCCGATTCGCGGGACTCGTAAGAAGTGGATACTATGTATATTTTGTTTTTGAAGTGAAAAACAACGCGTCAGGAACCACAAATACATCTATAGGTATAGATGTTGAGGCTGTAGGACCTGCGGAGTTTTTAAAAACTGGGCCGACTGTTGAAACAGGAGCTTTATATGTTACTGCTCCGGCTAACGTAGATAATTATTTTGCAGGTAACTTTGTGATCAGCGCGGGAAGTACCCCAATTTTGAAGCATCTTAGTGCTGCTGCTACGTGGGACCCAGCAAGTATATCAAATGGTGCTGCTGCTGCTACCACCATTACAGTCACAGGAGCAGCGTTAGGAGATACTGTCGTAGCAACATTTGACCAGATTGGGACTTATAACATGGTAATTACTGGTCATGTGCAAGCCGCTGATACTGTGCGTGTGGTTTTAAATAACCATAATGGTGGAGCGGTCAACCTCGGTTCCGGGACAGTTCGGGCTGATGTGTGGAAACATTGATAAATTTGTATTGACTATATAGTAAGTAATAGTGGAGTTTCTCCATTATTTTTGAGAAACTCCACTATATAACACATGATTTTGTAAGTCATGATTTTTTATTTATAGTTAGTTATTTTAGTAAGTAAACTAAATACGTACCTGGGCCGAGATTGATATGCAAAATAATGGAACCATAAACCGCAAACTTATGCGGGAATCGAATAGAAATCTGGTTTTAAATCTGATAAGAGAAAAAGAACCTATCTCTCAGGTAGAGATTGCCGGGGATACACATCTGAGCAATGCTACGGTGACTAATATAATTAAGGAACTTAATAAGCAGAATTTTATTGAGAAAGTTGGCGAGGGAAAATCTAACGGAGGGAGAAGACCCACTTTGCTGTGTTTCAATCCGGATGTCCATTATGTAATAGGAGTGGAGTTTTTTGCCGATGAAATGAATGTAGCAGTCTTGAATTTAGCGGCCAGTATCAAAAAAAGAATCAAGGTTCCTACTGAGCCAGAAAAAGGATATGAGGCGGTCTTTAAAAAATTTGCCCGTGTGGCAGAAGGTTTGCTTAAGGAGTTAGAAATTGACAAAAAAAATGTGATGGGAGTGGGGGTAAGTTTTGAAGGTGTAGTTGAGCATAATAAAGGAGAGTTGATACTCTCATCCCGCTTTGGCTGGCGGAATGTCCCGATTAAAGAGCATATTGAAAAGGAGTTTGGAATAGATACTTTTGTAGGGGCTGATGGAGAAACCATGTTGTTAGGAGAACACTGGCATGGTGTGGGTAAGGGGGCAGGCGATGTTGTATTGATAGATGTTGATGCTGGTGTTGGGTCTGTAGCCATTTCAGGTGGACGCATGTACCGTGGAGTGAATGGTATGGCCGGTGAGATTGGCCACACGTTGGCCGTCCTTAATGGCCCTGAATGTAAGTGCGGCAAGAGAGGTTGCTTAGAAACAGTTGCCTCCGGTTCTGCCATTCTTTCTAAGTTTCGACAGGGATTAGAAGAAGGCAGGGAGTCTACTATTTCCCATAACATTATGAATTCTCCTTCAACACGGGTGGCTGTCAAAGCAGTTTTTGATGCAGCCAGAGAAGGAGATGAATTTGCTCTTAATGTTGTTAACAGGTCTGGTTATTATTTAGGAATGGCAACAGCTGCAGTAATAAACTATGCAGACCCAGAACTAATTATTCTTACTGGATGTGTAATACAAGAAAGTCAAGGCATGATTTTAAAGATTATCAGAGATATTACCCGAGAACAGGTAGTTGATGCTGAATCCAGGAAGATAAGGATTGAAGAAGGTAGCCTGGGAGAGAATGCAGCCCTCATCGGAGCAGCCATCCTTGTCTATCGTGATATATTCAGACTACCTCTGGTACACACTGCCTGAAGATATATTGTAGGGCAACGCCACTTAGAAAAAGGAGAAATATTGTAATGATTAAGAAAATACTAAAGAGGATGTTCAGTCTATTCTGGATAGGACTAATTTTCTTTTTCCTATTTTCCACCTACCTGACTGTCGCCGAGTGCTCTGAGTCTTTCTATCCATTTCGGGTTCAGATTAGTGTTGAAGTCTCTGCCGCAGGTGAGTATCTGATAGACCTGACTCCACAGATGATTACTGACTGGATGAACAAGGTATCTGATTTTAAATTCAAATATCAATATTTTGACTATGACAGTGTAAAATTAGTAGAGGTTAGTTCAAAAGGAACGGTAATTAATCCAAATGTTAAAGCTGGCTACCAGATAATGTACGGACCAGAATTGATGAAAAATCCTGGGTTTGAAGAACAAGAGAATGGAAGACCAACAGGATGGATTGTAACCCATGAGGCATTTAAACTAGAAAAAAAATCCCATGACGGCAGCTGGTGCATGACTGTTGTTGAGGGTAGTGACCGACGAACCTGTGGACAGATTATTCCCACAAAGCCCTATACCTGGTATCGTTACTCTCATATGGCAAAAGGATTAGACGTGTCAGCCGGTCCTTATATTTTTAACAAGTTTGTCTCAAATCGGATTCGGCCTCGGACTACTTACTTTGACCCTTACACCCCTATTGAGGGATGGTATCATCAGGAGTTTTTCTTCTATACCGGGGACAAGTCTGACTGGACAGAAGATGAGCTTCAGGTGAATTTTGAGCGTTCCCCTGGTTCTGTTGACGACGTTTCCCTACGTGAATGTCAAGTGGCTTTTGTCCTTAAGACAGAGAGTCTGGGTACTAAACATTACCTGCTTTATTATTCTCCTTCTGAAGGGATAACTCCGTCTACCCCGTCTATTCGGGTTGATTCTTTTCCTTCACGGAAACTTGCTATTAATCTCTCCGGTGAACCCCAGTGGTTTGATGATGGGATAGTTTATTCTATTTATTCATCTGATTTCACTGACGTCTGGCATGCTTCTTCAGTAAGAAAGGTCATGGAGAATGACCTACCACCGACTCTCCGGAAAGAAAAGGTTACTATATCATGTAGCAGAAACGAATCAGAGGCATTTCAATTAGTATTAAGACCAAAAATAGATGGAAAGATAACGAAGATTAATGCCACACTTACTGGACCGAACGGGATAGCGATAAAGCCAGAACACTTTGATATTCGCAGGGCACATTATGTTACGATTCACAATCCATCTTTAACAGGGGCTAACAATCAGGAACCTTCACGTTCAGAGTTCACTGGTCGTCTGCCTGACCCTCTACCAAAATTTGTCCCTCTTGCTTACAAGGCAGGTGAACCGAATATTCTTATCTGGGTGGATGTAACTGTTCCCAAAGATTTTCCAGCAGGTATTTATACTGGCAATGTTACCTTTTCAACCAGTTCAGGAGAGATTAACATACCTTTAGAACTTACTGTCTGGAATTTCACCCTGCCTGACAGGATGACCTGCCGTAGTTCGTTACAGTTTGCACAATATGACAACCAATACCTCTTTCCTTTTCACAAGGTTGAAACTCTTGAAGATGAGTACTCACTCTCTCGTGCCTATACTGCTGAAATGGCTCGTTACAAGATTAACCCGTTGAATCCCTTTGTTGCTGGTGCCTGGAATCCGAAGACAAGTGTTCAAGCCGGTCATACACCTGTTGAACAACAAACTGGAACCCTGGAAATAGAATTACCCTGGGTATTGAATGACTTAAAACTTAGTAGTTTTCAGATTGATAAAGAAAGTGGTCATTCGCTGGCAAAAGAGACTACTGAGAGTGCCAAAAAAACAGCCGAAAGATATGAAGAATGGGCTAAATTACTTTCCCAGAAGGACTATTTAAAGTATAGTTATTTTATGATTGATGAACCAAGGCATGAATGGAGTGATGGCATTAGCGCATGGATTGAGGCATTTAGGATGCAACCTCATGCAAAAGACATTAAGATGTTGGCTGCCTTTTATAATACTCAGGTTTATGAAGTTTTGCGTGACCACATTGATATCTTTGTTCCAATCAATAATGACTATGGCAGCTGTGTTTCTCCCGGGGCTATTTCACATCTGCCCCCGGGTAAAGAGGTTTGGTTTTACTGGACTAATACTGTACATCAGTGGATTGATTCACCTGGTATCAACCATCGCCTCTTGGCACCTAAAGTCTGGGCTTTTGGTGGAAAAGGATTATTATCAGCAGGTATCAATCAGTGGTGGACATTGCCTAAAGACCCTGGCCTTCAATTCTATAATCCATGGGAAAACCCTTTCACTCCTTGGGGCAATGGAGTTCTATGCTACTTTTATCCACCCAGCCCACTGAGTGAGAACCTCACAGAAAAGGATATGACTATTGTTCCAAGCCTACGTCTCGTATTAACCCGTGAAGGTATTGAAGACTTTGAGTATGCGGTTATCCTAGAACGCCTAATCAAAGAGGCACGAGCGAAGGGAAAAGAGACGGCAAAAGCGGAGGATGCCCTTGCTATGTTTAAGAGACAATTTAAAAACCCTATAAGCTGGAAATTGGGTGAGGCATACTGGGAAGAGGTTCGGTCAGCACTCGCTGAAAGTATTGTCAGTCTGCAGTAAAAAATGGGGGTAAAATGAGAAAAATATTTTATTGTTTGTTTATAATGGTATTTGTTTCTATTTGGAACGGAAGAATTGTTACAGGAAATCCCAACATCTCTGATGAAGAAAAATGGTTTGATACATATTATCAGTATCATATTCCCGTTACACTTGAAGTAAAAGAACCTGGGTGGCAGTGCGTTCCCATTACCGAATCGCAGATTACTTCGGCTATCAATAAACTTGAAGAATTACAATTCAATTCTCAATGGTTTGCATATAACCAGTTAAAAATCATAGAAATTGACAATGATGGAAAGGCAATTGGCTTAATTCCAACTGCAGGTTTTTATCTTATTCCTGTCAGTGAAGAATTAATTAAGGAAAAACTAACTAGTGACGGACAGGAGATTGAAATCCCGATTGAAAAAGAGACTTATTATCTTGCCAGATATAAATCAGAATCGGGTGGCGAGTCTCCACTCCGGAACTATGCTGCGAGCTCTTACCAGCCGCCACTTTTACCCCAGAAACTGACAACACATGAATGTTTGTTAATTTCAGATGTGCGACCATTAGTGATTAGAGACAAATACGCTTGGGCTACAGATGTCAAAGAGATTTCTTTAAAAAAGGTAAAGATTGTTTTCCTTGCGGATATAAAAGAGCCTGGTAAGAAAAAGTGGATGCTGTATTATCAGCCGATGTCAGGTCAGAGTTTGAGTATTCCTCAATTAAGGCACTTTGAAATACCTGCCCGTTCTGCAAATATCAAACAGATTGAATTTGCAGAAAAATACATTGGTAAAACGAAATACAGTTTGGGTTCAAACGATTATTTTAATACATGGTTTGCTGAAACAACTGTGAAACTTACTCCGAATACCCCTGTCCCTGCAAAATCATCACAGAGTATAGAAATCGCCTGTGCAAAGAATGAATTACAATCTTTTCAGATTATAATTAATCCTAAAAAGTCATTTGAATTTAGAGGTATAGATATTACAGACCTTGAAAATGGAGATAACAAAATCCCATCTGAAAATATCAGCGTTTATGCAATTGATTATGTTACCATACGAAAAAAGTCAGAATTCACTCCGACGCCTTTTCTTGGGGAAATAGGTGACCCTCTTGTATCTCTCTCTTCAAAAAAACTTTCACCTGTGGATGGCAACTCTGCTCTATGGATTACTGTGAGAACACATAAGGATACGCCTGCAGGTATCTATAAAGGGTGGTTTACTATTCAGGCTGATGGGACGTCAATCTCCATGACTATTCCTCTTACACTTACTGTTTATGATTTTGACCTACCTGAGTTTTCAACTTTACAATCCAACTTGGGTGGGCAGTTTTTTCTCAAAGGCAGTGGAAAAACACTATTTGATTTTCATGGGTTAAAGACCAAAGAAGAACTTAAAAAACTAACCCGAAAATATTATGATGTGATGGCAATCAACAAGTTTTATCCGAAGAGTGTAGTGCTTTACAGTGAGATAGGCATGAACTGGTCGCCTCCACCAGAGGGATACAATGTAGACAAGCCGGGCAATTACTTCAAACTCTCTGGCTGGGACTTCACAGAATTCAACAAGGAATTAGAACATTACATTAACAATTTAAAAGTAAACAGTGTTTGTCTTACCCATACCAACCCCAGGGTCAGTAATATGTTTAAAGACCTTCCAAGTACTGAATTAAAGGAATTTAATCGCGACCCTCCACATGTAGCAATGGCATGGCAGACGTTCCGAGAATGCACATTTGTAGAATGGGGCAAACGGCAAGGTGAACGTCCAAACGTAATAGAAATCACTCAAGGCCAGTTTGACCATCTTGTTCTTGATTACTATCGCACAATAGCCAGGAACTTAGAGGAACACGGCTGGCTTGATTATTTCTATATCCTTATTGATGAAACATCTGATGTGGAGCGGATACTTCATTTGTTGAGACTATTAAAATCAGACCCACTGACTGCACGATTGAAAGTCGTTGCCTGCATACAATCGTTTGAGTACTTTCAGCACAAGGAAAAGCCAGATGATAAAAAGTATGCGTTTAATGGACTGCTTACCTACATGCCACAGATTGATGAAACTTATAATCGCTGGGAGAAATACTATTTTACAGATTATGACATAATTCCTGAACGCAACAAACTCTGGTGCTATATTGTTGGCGGCAGCCGACTATCGATTGATGCACCAGGCATCAACAATAGAGTCATCGGTCTTGACCTTTTTAACAGGGGTGCGGGTGGTTTTCATATTTCAGATACTATCTGGTGGGATGAGAAAGGTGAAGCCCAGAATCCATGGGATGACCCTTCTACCCGTTGGGGCAATGGCGTATATGCCTATTTCTATCCTCCTAAAAAGGATGGGCCTTCAGAAGAACCTGACTATACTATCATTCCTTCCTTACGCGTAATGACTTATAGAGAGAGTGTGGATGATTATGAGTACGCAAGAATACTTGAAGATTTAATCATGGAAGGTGAGGAAGAAGGTATTGATGTTTCAGAGGGCAGGGTTGTGTTTAAAGATGTTGAACGCTTCTTTTACAATTCAGTTCATTGGTCACAGAACGATGCCTGGTATCTTGAGTTACGGAGAAAAATGGCTAAGATTATTATTGATTTAAGAAATAATCTTGCATTTAAAAAATGAAGATGCTACAATCAGACTCAAGTAAAAAATATGGTTTTACTCTCATAGAATTGTTAGTGGTCATTACCATCATCGCTATTCTAGCAGCGATGTTGTTGCCGGCTTTAGGTAATGCCAGGGAGAAAGCAAAGCAGGTCCGTTGCATTGGTAACATGAAACAATTAGGCATGGGTATGCTGTTGTATATTAACGATTGGGATGGCTGGATGCCAATGGCTTCTCCTTATGTAACTCATTGGAGACTTCAGGTCATAGGTTATGTTAGGGGGGCAGAGGCTGTAGGAAGTGAAATATTTGAGTGTCCTAGTGGTAAGTCAAAAGAAAATGTATTTTGGGGTAATCCAACTGCTTGGTCTGGTAGTATAGGCATCAATATTGCAAATTATGAGAGTGGTTATCCAAGAGCGCCAACCGGTGCTCTTGATATAGCAGGGTGGGACCCTTTGCCTAAGATAACAGAAGTAGAAAATCCGGCAGAGACAATATGGCTTTTAGATAATAACCAGGCTTCGCCTGGGGGTTTCGGGAATGGCACGAATCACCAGAGTTCTCTCATATCATCCGTGTATGGTCGCCGGCACAGTGGCGGCTTAAATGTCCTCTGGTGTGATGGTCATGTTAGTTGGAAGCGCCCTGAGGACCTGACATGGCCCCGCTACTGGTCAATTGAAGCTGATTAATTCTGAATGAAATAAGAGAATCTTTCTAAAAAGTAGATAACTCGTGAATTTCAGGGTATAGTGTGGTAAGTATGGGCAATCCGCAAGTGAAAAAAGAAAGAATAGGTTTGGACAAATTACTATTTTTTGATATTAATGGTCTTATTGGACAACCACAATTTCAACCTGACTCAGGTTTTTACAGCGGATATACAGACGTTGAAAAATTGATAAGTGAGATGAGTTATTTCGGGATTGATTATGCCTTGACCTCTCACTGGCGTTCTATTCAATATCATCCTTTGGTCGGTAATAATAGCCTCATTAAAGAAATAAAGGGTAACAAACGTATTTTCCCCTGTTGGTATATTATGCCCAGTCATACATCAGAGATATTATCTCCTAATGACTTGGCGGGAGACTTAAAATCCAACGGCGTAAGAGCGGTAAGACTACTTCTTGACAAGCATAACGTATGCATTGAAGATTGGGCAATTGACAGCCTTTTTGGTATTCTGGAGAAAAATAACATTTTGACTATCATCAAGCATCCCAGCCTTGGAGTTCCAGTAGGCGGTGAGAGTCACTATTACATGGAAAGACTGCATTCCATATGTTCAAAATTTCCACGCCTGAACGTTGTAAGTGGAGGAAGACTCAGGGAGTATTATCCACTCTTAAAAAAATTTAAGAACCTCTATATCTCTTTAGAATGGGAGCCTCACCCAAACATGGTGGAAGACATCTGTAAGAGATTCGGTGCAGAGCGTATATTATTTGGTACGCCTCATTCTGAAATTGCCAAAGGTATTTCTGGTATGCCTATGATGATGATAACGGTTGCTGATATTTCTGACAAAGATAAAGAACTAATAGCAGGGAAAAATCTAATGCGACTTTTAGGTTTGAACCTTCAGCATAGGAAGGACATTTCCATAACACCCAATCTTGAAACTATAATAAAAGGCAAGAGACTTAATTATCAAATAATTGACATCCATTTTCATCTTGGTACTTATCCGGATGAATATAAACCAGGCACCGGGGTTGATGAAACGTTGAAACTTATGGAGAAACTTGGTGTGAACAAGATATGCATAAATTCTTCTGAGGCTGTCTGGGGCGGAGACCATTATAAGGGTAATGATTATGTCTATTCTATTTGTAAGCAATACCCTGACAAGTTTGTCGGTTTTGCCGTGATAAACCCTAATTTTGAAAATTGTGAAGAATACATTGAAAGATGCATAAACCAAATGGGATTTAAAGGTATAAAGATTCATCCCAGAATCCACAAATGTGACCTTAATGATGATAGATACAGACCTGTCTGGCAGGCATCAGAAAAATATAACATCCCAGTTCTTTCTCATACAGGTGAAGGCCAGCCGTACAGCGACCCGAGATGTTTACGGAAGATTGCGAGGGGTTATCCTCGAGGAAAGTTTATAATCGGACATTGCGGAGAGACATTTGAAGGTATAAAGATGAGTATTGAACTTGCGAATGAATTTAAAAATATTTATCTTGATATTTCAGGGTGGGGGTTTATGAATAGGGGGTTCCTTGAGTTTTTGGTAAAACATGTTGACACAGATAGGATTCTCTTTGGTTCAGATTGCGGGTGGGTGGATTTTAAGTATGCAGTTGCTGTAGTTCTTTTTTCTAATATTAGTGAAGAAAATAAAAGGAAGATATTGGGTAGTAATGCTCTCAAACTCTTTCAGAGATGAAAAGTGAGGTAGGTGATGATGGATTTAGAGCGATACAAAAGTTTAGCAACTAAAATCAGAGTGCATTCTCTTAGAATGACACATGGAGGCAAAAGTGGCCATGTGGGAAGTATGCTTTCAATGGCTGATTTGCTGGCTGTTTTGTATGAAAAAATCCTGCGTGTTGACCCATCCAATCCAGGATGGCCTGAGCGTGATAGATTTATCTTGAGCAAAGGGCACGGCGGTGGGGCTGTGTATGCTGTATTGGCAGAAAAGGGTTTCTTTCCAAAGGAGTGGTTGAAGACATATTATAAGGATAACGGGAAATTATCAGGGCATATAAGTCACCTCGTTCCAGGTGTGGAATTTTCTACTGGTTCATTAGGACATGGTCTGCCTGTGGCAGTAGGTATGGCACTTGTGGCAAAACACAAAAAGGCAAAGTACCATATCTTCTGCCTGATGAGTGATGGTGATTGTGATGAAGGTTCTACATGGGAGGCAATTATGTTTGCTGCACAGCATAAGTTTGATAATCTGACTGCTATTGTAGACTATAACCGTGTCCAGGCACTCGGGCATGTTAAGGATGTTATAGAACTTGAGCCATTTTCAGAGAAGATAGAGGCATTTGGCTGGGCTGTGCGTGAGATAGATGGACATAACTATGGTGAGATAGAAAGCGTGCTTAGCAACCTACCTTTGGAAAAAGGCAAGCCATCTTTCATTATTGCCCGAACGGTAAAAGGTAAGGGTGTAAGTTGGATGGAAGATACGGTCTCCTGTCACTATGGGTCTGTCAATGACGAAGAGTTAGCCAGGGCACTGAAGGAACTGGGGGTGGATAAATGAGGTCAGTATTCAACAAGACTCTACTTGAGATTGCCAGAGAAAATCCACGTATCTTCATGATTCTGGCAGATATAGGCTATGGGGAAATAGAACCATTTGCAAAGGAATTCCCTGACAGGTTCTTCAATGTCGGTGTAGCAGAGCAGAATATGACTGGAGTTGCATGTGGGGTTGCAATGGAAGGGAATATTGCAATTACCTATTCAATAGCAAACTTTCCGACACTACGTTGTCTTGAACAGATACGCAATGATGTCTGCTATCATAATGCCAACGTTAAGATTGTAATCATCGGCGGTGGTTTAGCCTACGGCTCTTTAGGAGTATCACATCATTCTACAGAAGACATAGCAATTATGCGGGCGCTTCCTAATATGGTTGTCCTTGCGCCATCAGACTTTGCTGAAGCAAAAGCGGCAGTGAGAGCAATGATAGAGCATGATGGACCTGTATATTACCGCTGTGGTTATAAGAAAGAGCCAGATATTCATCAAGGAGAGATTGATTTTAAGATTGGCCGTGCGATTAAGGTGCGAGATGGCAGTGATGTGACCCTCATCTATACTGGGACGATAGGCTATAATGTAATTCAGGCAGCAGAATTACTTGAAAAAGAGAGGTTACATTGTCGGGTATTAAGTATGCATACAGTAAAGCCTATAGATGTTGAAGCCATCTTAAAGGCGGCAGAAGAGACAGAAGCCATAGTTACAGTTGAAGAACACAATATACTTGGTGGACTTGGTGGAGCAGTTGCAGAAGTCCTGGCTGAGGGATGCAAGTCCCATGTGAAATTCAAGAGGTTAGGTTTACCTGATGTTCATGTTTCTAAGGTTGGCAGTCAGCAGTGGATACTGAAGCAATACGGACTGGACCCAGAGGGTATTAGTAAGAACGTGAGAAAATTGCTTGAGAAGTAAAAGAGCCAGATGACAAATAGAGAACCGGATTTTAATAGGGTAAGGAAGATGTTATTTTTAGAAGGTGAGCCAGATTGTGTCCCTGCAGTTGAAATAGTGGTAAATGAGCCTGTAAAAGAGTTATTTCTGGGCAGGAAGATAAAAGGTATAAAAGACGACATAGAATTCTGGTATAAGGCTGGTTATGACTACTATTCTTACTGCCCTCCTTATGAAGAAAAACTACACATTAGGTTTATAAAGGATGGACAAGTTGAAAGAAATTGGGCAGAGGAGGGTGAAGGGCCTATACAGGGTATAAAGGATTTTGAGAATCATCCCTGGCCTAAAGTAGAAGAGATTGATTTTTCAGGTCTGGAAGAAGCAAACAGGAATTTACCTGAAGGGATGAAGATAATAGCAAGGGCAGGTGAGATTTTTGTCTATACCTGGGAATTAATTGGATATGAGAAGTTTTCATTTGCACTGGTAGAAAATTCAAAGTTAGTGGAACTTTTAATAGATAAAATAGGGAGTTTCATATATAATATATGTAAGATAGAGGTCCAATTTGAGAATGTTGGAGCTTTATGGTACAGTGATGATATTGCATATACAGAGGGACTCATGGTATCGCCACAATTCTTAAGAAGGTATCTTTTCCCGTGGATTAAAAAGATAGGGGATTTAGCAAAGAAGTGTAACATCCCATTTCTTTATCATACAGATGGTAAACTCTGGGAGGTTATGGAAGATATTATAGCATGCGGCATTAATGGTATTCACCCGATAGAACCTAAGGCAATGGATGCAATAGAGGTTAAGAAAAGATATGGGAAGAGACTTTGCCTGGTTGGGAATATAGATTTGGATTTGTTAGTGAGAAAAGACCCCGAGTATATAAGAGGCATGGTAATAGAAAAAATAAAGGAATTAGGGCAGGGAGGAGGATATTGTGCAGGGTCAAGTAATACAATCCCGGAATATGTTCCCTTAGAAAATTATCTTGCCATGCAGGAGACAATATTTGAGTATGGGAGATACCCACTTAAATAGATTATGGATAATAGATATGGGCTATATTGAAAGGATTTTAAAATGAAGGGATTTAATGAACAAGAGAAGAAGGAATTGAAAGAAGATGCATTGCAGTATATATGCCCGCATTTTGCAGATAATATAGAACTTGCAAAGGGGCCGAAGATATTTGTAAGAGGTGAAGGTTCGTATCTGTATGATATAGATGGAAATAAATATTTAGACACCTTTGCGTCACTCCTTACCACGATAATAGGACATACTCGGCCTGAAGTTACCCATGCAATCCATGAACAGTTAAAGGATTTGGAGTTTTTTCCAAATTATGTAGACACCTTTACTGTACCACTCATAAAACTGGCAAGGAAGTTAAAAGATATAATGCCAGGGGAGTTAGAGGTGAGTTTTTTTGTGAACAGCGGTTCTGAGGCATGTGAGACAGGAATCAAGATGGCAAAACAGTATCACTGGGAGAGGGGAGATAGGTCAAGGTATAAGATTATCGGCAGAAGATATTCTTATCACGGGACGACACTTGGTGGGATATCAGCAACAGGGTTATCATGGTTTAGGGAACCATTCCAACCACTCTTGCCAGGGTTTATACATGGTATGTCAACGTGTTGTTGCCACTGCGAGTTAGGACTTAAGCCATCTTCATGTAACCTTGCATGTTTAAAAGCGATAGAGCAATTGATTATCTGGGAAGGTCCGAATACAATAGCTGCAGTAATAATAGACCCAGTCCCAGGCTCAAACATTGGATATCCGATTCCACCGGATGGGTATTTACAGGAATTAAGGAAACTATGTGACAAGTATGGGATTCTGCTGATATTTGATGAGGTTCAGACAGGATTTGGTAAGAGCGGGAAATGGTTTGCCTGTGAGCACTGGGGAGTAACACCAGACATAATGGCAATTGGCAAGGGATTCACTGGCGGTTATATACCATTAGGAGCGACAGTAACTACACAGAAGATATATAAGGTATTCAGAAAGCCCGGATCTGAGTTTCGTAGTGGCAGTACATACGGTGGTCACACGGTAGCATGTGCCGCCACACTGGCAAATATAGCGGTGATTGAGAAAGAAAATCTGGTAGAGAAGGCAGCAAAGATGGGAAGGTATTTAAAGAAGAAATTGGAAGAACTCTATAAATATCCCATTGTCGGCGATATACGAGGCATAGGATTGCTTTTAGCCATTGAGTTAATGTCAGACAGAAAAAATAAAAAGCCTCTTGCTTCAAGACTTAAAGTAGGAAGTTGGATACGGGACTACTGTTGGAAGAATGGCATGATACTTCGTAACAATGGAGATATACTTGTCCTTGCGCCAGCCCTCACTATAACTAAAGAGCAATCTGATGAAATAATAGGGACCATTGACAACGCCATAGGCGAGGCTGTCAAGCACTTCAAACTTTAAGAAGACAATAAGTAATGAATTACACCTTTGATAAAGTCTGAATAAATCATTTTCAAAGGAGAATCCATGTTGAGAACAATAAGGATAGCATTGATATGCTTTTTACTCATTTGTATAGTTTCATGCGGCAGTAAAAAGGAGCAGGAGGAAACTATACAGTTAATCTGGTGGGGAGATATTTACAATAGAGCCTTTGCCACAAAACTTGTTGAAACATACAACAAGAGAAACCCTGTTATAAAGATCTCTCTCATTACACCTCAAGACTATTGGGTGAAACTCCAGACCATGCTCGCAGGGGGGACTGCTCCAGATGTTTTTCTGTTGGTTAATCCATGGACATATGAGTTAGCCGATAAAGAGGTGTTACTTCCACTGGATGACTATAAAAAAGAGCCAACGTTTAACGCTTTTCAAAACAGTGTATGGGAATCTTTAAAAGATGGGTTTTCTTATGAGGGACACCTTTATGCTATACCCATATGGACCTGTTCTGTGGGGATATTCTACAACAAAGGCCTCTTTGATAAGGCAGGTCTTGAGTATCCAAGCAAGGATTGGGACCTTGAGGAACTTTTAGAGAAGGCAAAACGCCTCACTATTGATGCAGATGGCGATGGGCGGATAGACCAATTTGGTTTTGGGGGAATACCCATGCGTCTTGAACCGATTGATATCTATATGTTGATTAAAGCATTCGGTGGAGAACTTTATAGTGATGATTTGAAGAGGTGCTTTATAAATACACCTGAAGCAATATCCGCTGTGAAATGGGCAGTGGAACTGATAACGAAACATCATGTCTCCCCAAGTCCATCTGAGGTTTCTTCAGGCTATAGAGTAGTTTCTGCAAGTGGTCCAGACATGTTCCAGATGGGAAAAGTGGCAATGGTTTTCTGGGGACGCTGGTATCTGGATATACTTTCCAAAGGCGGGGCAAATATCAACTGGGGGATAGCACCATATCCTAAAGGGAAGGAAAAGGTAATGTTTGAAGATTCCGCTTACTTAGGTATTTCATCCAAGACAAAACATCCCCAGGAGTGTTGGGAATTTATAAAATTTGTTATAAGTGAAGAGGGACAAAGAATGGTTGCGTTAGACCGAACTGATATCCCTGTTTTACGTAATGTGGCTTATTCACAGGACTTTTTGAACTATATGGGCAGAGAAGATGCTAATAAGGTCTTTCTGGAGATGTTAGAATACTCTGAGACTCCAGCATATATATTGGGGACAGGCAGTTGGGAAAAATCAGCCGAAGATAAACTTACCCTTGTGGTCCTGGGGAAATTGGGATTGGAGGAGGCATGTGCTCAGATTGCGCGGGAATTTCAAAATGTGGTACGGTAAGCATAATAGAGCCCCAATGGCACTGCCTTATCAAAATAAGGAATGAGAATATGAAAAAAATGTTTTTGGGGGTATGTTTTTTTGGAGTGTTATTTTTCTTGATGGACTCTTTTGCAGTGAGTCCTCCTATAGATTTGGGGCAAGGTTATTTTGAAGTATCTAAGAATGTTGTTACTCCACATGTCAAGTGGGAAATATCTGGAGATACCGAAAGATTAAAGGTTCTTTTTATCTGTCCAAGGTCTGCCGCAAGAGAAATTGCTGAATTGGCACAGCGTGTGGATTTAGATTATGAGGTGGTATTACTCGGTTGGATAGACACAAAGCAACTCGGTCTTCCAGATGACGCTGGTGTTAAGGTGCCAGGTGCCAGTAATGAAGAAACTCAAACCAGGCTTGATGAGAAACTCAAAGGGAGATATGACGTAATAGTTATAGCGAACGTTCCATGGGGCTTGTTTAGTGCGGATACTAAAGATAGAATCTTGAAACATGCCAGTGAAGAAACTGGACTTCTGTTTGTCTATGCTGCCCCCAATGTAAAAGAGGAGGTTACCCGGCTGATTCCAGAGGAGGGACGTATTATATTTTTGGATTATCCTGGTATTTCACCGAATGAATTCCATTGTTTAACCCCGCCTACCGAGAACTACGAGGATTACGAAAGATCCATGGAAAAGGTCATAAGAACATTGTTTCAGAGTGGTGACAAAAAGGATATATCACTTACACCATCCCGGGCAGTTGAGCCTCAGACGAAGTCTGAAATAGATATAAGGAAAACAACTCCTTTTTCATTTGTTGCATGGGACCCTGGACTGAGCAGAGACATTCTATCAAAATATTTAATTGAAGAAGAGAAAAAGTGGGGTATAGATACCTATTCAAATTGTGGCACAGAAGAGAATACTGCACAGGTGTTAAGTGAATACGGCATGATGGGTATTCCTTATGCCGCTTACTTCCATGCTATTGAGGCAAAAAAACTATTTGATGAAGAGTTTAAGGTTGACCTTGCGAAGAAATTGAAAGATTGCGCCATGGTCTTCAAAAAATATGGGACAAATGCTGGATATACACTTGGAGATGAAAATTACATAACTATTTCTCCTGATGGTAGGTTTACTGATGCCCCTGCCGCTGTAAAGGCGTTCAGGCAATTTTTACAGGATTCTTACGGGCAGATAGAAAAACTGAATGCCGAATGGGAAACATCTTATACCAGTTGGGAAGAGGTGCAGATAACAGATGATATGAAAGAACCGAAAGAGAATCCTGCCCTGTGGTTTGATTACAGATTGTTTATTGATAAATCTTTTACCGACCTTCATAGGTTTGCGCAAGACGCGATAAAAGAGATAGACCCAGGTGCAAAAGTTGGAGTTGATGGATTAGAACAATTCAGTAGTTACTGCGGAATCAATCTTTGGCAATTGGTGCCGATTTTGGACATGGTTAATGTTTACCCGTATTGGATTTATCCAGAGAAGGGGTTTAATATACACGCTGTTCGTTCATTTGCAAAACCTGGAACCATGCTTGGGATATGGATGGGCGGCTACCCTGATGACCGCAGTGAAACTGCCGCGAGATTCCTGCCTTGGAAGACCCTGTTTTGGGGATTTGACAGTGTCTGGTGGTTTATCGGACGTGCCAAGGGATGCCCGTATGCGGCGCTTAATCCTGACCTTACGCCTACTCCGAGTTTTGCCCAGACCTGCGCAGAGATTAAGGAGATAAGAGAGGGAGTTGATAAATTATTGTTAAATGCAACGAGACAAATTGACAAAATAGGCATCCATTATTCACAAAGGAGTTGGCATGCAAGTACCATTGACAGTGGTATCGGTAACCATGTGAACAACTTAGGATTATTTTCAAGAAAATGGGATAAACCTTCCTTTATAGGACACTCAATTATTTCAATGGAGGGGTTTATTACTGCAATACTTGATATGGGCTACCAGTTCAATATGATTGCCACTGAACAGATTGAGAAAGAAGAACTGAATAATTATAAAGTACTAATCCTGCCATTCAGCGAATCGCTAACAGAAGCAGAGGTAGTCAGGATTAAGGAGTTTGTCAAAAGAGGGGGACTTCTCATAGGCGACTACCGCATAGGAATCAGGAATGAACATGGGAAACCCCTAAAAGATGGGTTATTGGATGAGGTATTCGGCATTCAACAAAATGGCTTTGACGTTGCCAAACACAGGCATGGAATTGTATCTGGTGAGTATGGCACTGAATATTATAACGCCTCGTTGGAAGACCTGATTGTTGGAACAGATATTGTCGTTGCGACTGGGACTCCTCTGGGTATTGCTGAGGGTAATATCCCCTTATTTATCATTAACAAGTACGGCAATGGCACAGCGATATATCTTAACTTTGGATTGAATAATTATTTCAGGATGAGAAGTAAAGGGGAAGAATTTGATATAAAAGCGTCTCTCCATAAGATAATTACTTACGTAGGGGGTGTTAGAGAACGGGTTAAGGTTTTACGTGCACAAGAACAATACGCAAACTCTATGTTTTATCCTCTTGGTATTCCTGAACCTGCCACAGAAATTACAATATTTAAGGACGGAGAAATTGAATACGTGGGCATAATTAAGGATTACAGGATAGAAGACCAGAATCCACATCGTGTGAAAATTGTTCTGCCACAGATGCGTCACGTCTACGACCTCAGAATCAAGAAATACATCGGGCATGTGGGACAATTTGATACGGCTCTATCTGTTGGGAAGGCCCAATTGTTCGCTTTATTGCCCAAAAAAATAGATGAAAAACTAAATGTAGTGGAATTCTTAAGCACCAAGTATTTAAAGGGAGTGGATAATAGATGATAAACCCTTATCATGGTTTGAGACCTCCTTATACCTTGCCGTCTAATATTGTCTATTTTCACGACTGGAGGTATGTGAATACAGGTGATTTTGCCTGGGTGGGCCCAAATGGCGAACAGATTCCCATCTGGGGCACAGAACCTGTGCCGCCTATGCGTCTGGAATATCGTGACATGCCTGTTGGTATTCGCCTCATAGCACAACCTGCTCAAAAGACTGAGCCAGTACTTACGCCCCAAAATATTTCGGAATTATTCCTTTTTGGTGGTACTGTTATTTATGATGAGGGACGCTATCGGCTATGGTATGATTGCTTGCCCAAAGAGGATATTGGCACAGACCGTATGGGAAACTTCAACATTGTGCGATACGCTGAATCTGATAATGGTTTTGACTGGAAGTTACCGTCTCTCGGTCTGATAGAGTATAACGGTAGCCGTAAAAACAACATCGTCTATGGTTCCTCGCTAACACCTGAAACTGGTTACCACGGTGGCTGTGTCTTCAAGGACCCATCTGCACCGGCAGAAGAGCGGTATAAGGCGTTTTACCTTGGTTTGGTCTCACAAGGTCTTTTAGACAAATACCTCAAGAAATGCCCTGATAAAGTAGACCCCATGTGTCTCCACAATCCACATGCTATTTTTGGTGCAGTCTCACCTGACGGTCTACGATGGGCACCGTTACCTGACCCGCTGGTAATGCAGGTGAGTGATACGCAAAACGTCTGTACCTATGACGTTATACGGAAAAAATACGTGGCATACTGTCGTTCATGGTTTTTTAACCGACGTACAATAGGCAGAATGGAGACGGATGACTTTCGCCGATTCCCTCTGCCAGAAGAACTATTCTGGCCCAATGCAATGATGAAGCCATATGATTTATGGTATGCCAATGCTAAGACAATGATGCCTGATACCACAGACTATCACGTCATGTTTCCGATGCGATGGAGTCTGCCTGAAGACAAGTTTGATTTTTACTTTGCAACCAGTCCTGATGGAATCGTGTGGGGGCTTGTTCCAGGTGGACCTGTGTGTCAGCCTGGTCCTCCTGGGTCATGGAATGGAGGTGTAGTGGCTCCTGGAATTGGATTGGTACCACTTCCTGATGACAGAATAGGTATTCCATTATGTGGTTCACCAGTGCCTCATAAATATCCACGCCGTCCACCACTTGGGGCGTTAGGATGGGCATGGTGGCAGAAAGGACGTCTTGTAGCATTACAGACTCCGCTTGAAGGTTCTTTTGCTTTATGGCCATTAAGGTTCAAGGGTAGAACTATCCATCTGAACTTCAGGACTGCTATCGCAGGGCATATTAAGGTTGAAGCAGTTGGTCCTGATGGAAAAGTGATACCGGGACGTAGATTTGATGATTGTGATTATTTAAACGGTGATTACATTGACCGTATTGTGACATGGCAAGGGCAGTCTGACATAGGTCATTCTGAAGATGTAGCTGTCACACTTCGTTTCCGGATCCGCAGTGCAGAATTATTCAGTGTGGAGTTCAAATAATTATAAGGAGTAAGAGAATGAATGAGAAACATTCTCTGCGGAAAATTAAGATAGAAGGAGTTTAAAATGAATTGTATACCTGACAAAGAGTTTAAGGAAAGAATTAGGAAGTTTCAGGAAAATATAAAAGAAGCGGGGTTGGATGCAGCCCTGGTTCATGGTAACGAGGCTGATTTTGCCAATGTTAGGTATCTCTCTGATTACTGGCCAACCTTTGAAGCAGGTGGAGTATTTGTTCCGGCTAAAGGAACGCCTATTCTGATTATTGGCCCAGAAAGTGAGACTTATGCAAGGCAGAGGAGTAAAATTGAACTTATTGAAAAGATGGTAGAGTACCGGGAATCAGCAGAACCAGAGTATCCAGGTATTTCAGTGGCTACATTCAAAGATATTGTTAAGAAAGCGATGCCGACTGGTAAGATAAAAAAACTTGGTTTGGTCGGATATTCAATTATGCCACTTCCTGTTTATGTAAGTCTTAAGAAAGACCTTCCAGATGTAGAGTTAATCAAGGCTGATTATACATTGGTTAGTTTGCGCATTATCAAAAGCAACAATGAAATAGAATTGATGAAAAAGGCATTTGAGATAAGTGAGAAGGCTATTGATGCAATCATTGATGAGATTAAACCTGGTATGACAGAGTTGCAGGTGATTGGTATTGCACAGAGGGAAATATACAAACACGGTGGTGAATATGAAGGTCATGCTCTTTATTGTTTTTCCGGACCTGCTACTAATAATGCTATTTCACGTCCTACGCACAGGAAACTTAGGAAGAATGAAGTTATTCAACTCAATATTGGTGCGCGGGTCAGTGGGTATTCTTCCAGCGTTGGTCTGCCAATTTCAATTGGACCCCTTCCAGCCAGAGAGAAAAGACTTGTAGAGTTTGGTCTTGAAGCCCATCTTAAGACTATGGATCTATTAAAGGCAGGTAAACCTGCATCTGATGTGGTCAGGGAATATGAGAAATTTGTGACTAAAATGGGTTTTAAGAAGTACATGCTTTACGGCCCGTGTCATGGTATCGGCATGATGGAGGTTGAAAGACCATGGATGGAATCCACCTCCGACTACATTCTGCAAAAGAATATGACCTTTCAGGTGGACACATTTTTCTATGATAAGGATTTTGGCCTGCGATGGGAAAACGGTGTTAGAATAACAGATAAGGGTATTGAGAAACTATCAAAAAAGTACATTAAATTGATTGAAGTCTAACGGAGCCATACTGAAACGGAGTCTCATAAAATGGGCAAGAATATAGGAGATGGTTACTTCACCTGGATAGTGCCCGATGGAGACCTACCACCTAAGGGTGAGGGTGAGTTGGAAGGGCATGAGTCACTCATTATCTTGAACACTGGTTCCCAAAAAGCGAATATCAAGATAGATATTTATTTTGAGGATAATGAACCGGTCAAAGACCTTCCTATTGAGGTGGGAGCAGAAAGGGTGGACTGTTTCAGGTTGGATAAACCTCTGCCTGTTTCAGGTTACAAGATTCCTTACGGACAGTATGCACTTCGTATAAGAAGCGATCAAAGGGTGGTAGTTCAGTTTGGCAGACTGGATGTGCGTCAGCCGAATATGGCTTATTATTGTACTATGGCCCAGCCAATAGATAAATAAGATGATAATATGACTCAGCGGATATATGTGGTTTTGGGTTTTGATATGGAGACCGACATCGGCAGCTGGACCCCATTCTATGAAGGGCTTAAAAGGGGTACTCCCAAGATCATCAGGATTCTCAGAAGACACGGGGTCAAAGTTACATTCTTCTTTACGGCTGAGGCCGCAGAGACGAGTCCTGTCTTGGTCAAATCAGTAAAACAGGCAGGACATGAGGTCGGCTGCCATGGTCTCTATCATGAAACATTGGGGGATGAATTATTCCCAATCCCCGGAATAAAACCTATTCTGCATGAGGAGGTTTATAGAAGAATAAGTTTAGCCACAGAAAAGATTAAAAAGATTGCAGGGGTAAAACCTGTTTCATTCAGATGTCCGAGGTTGTGGGGAAGCACAGCAGTTTTGAATGTTTTGGAATCGCTTGGTTATAAATCAGATGCCTCATATCCGATGTATTACTATGAAGAGCAGTTGGTCCCATATCATCCGAATAGAAGAGATTGGACGAAAGAAGGGAATATGAATATTCTGGAGATTCCGAATTTTGCAGATATGACAATTAAAAGTAAAGACCCTTATGGTAGAGATAGAGACCAATGGCCTCTTTACAGAACAGATGGGGCGAAAAAACTGATAAAGCATATAGAAAATTTTATAAGTTTTGTCAATAAAAAGAATTTGCCAGTAGTGGTATTATGTTTTTATTTTCATCCTTGGGAATTTGTTAAGATGCCCCGAGGTCCTATACACTACGGAGAAGGCAGTGTTATCCCGGACGATTTTCTTGTGAAGAACTGTGGTGGATATGCCCTAAAAGAGTTTTCTAAGATGATAGATTATTTAAAATCACAAGGTGCGGTATTTATAACTGCTAAGACATTAGCTGAGAAGTGGAACGCTCTTAAGAAAAAATAACATGGAAAGAATTAACATTTTCCGCTCTTGGAAAAGCAATTTTTATCACCGTGATATATTGGATGCCCTTAAAGTTTATACTGCTCAAGAGCTCTCCAATATAAGATCACACGGATATAACGGCATCTGGCTAAGAGGAAAACTCCATAAATTAACCCCGTCTAATATATTTCCTGAGTTTGGCCAAAAACACGGAGAGTATTTGAAGATTCTTAATATTTTGGTGAAACGAACTAATAGATACAAGATGAAGGTCTATATTTATTTTAATGAACCATTGGCATTACTTACAAATGATAGTTTTTGGAGAAAGAACAGGGATGTAATTGGAGAAGCATACATCTGGCCATTTGAGCCAAAAGGCGTCTATTATTCTTTGTGCACCTCCACACTCAAGGTCAGAAACTATATTGAAGAATCCTTATATCTCTTGTTTAAAATGGTACAAGGGTTGGGTGGGGTTATCTGTATCACTGCTTCGGAATATATCACCTCATGCTATTCTCATATAGACATTACGGGCTTATATAATGGTAAAATACCCGGGGTTTGGAAATCTCCGCAAGAGATGAAATGTTATAGATGTAAAACGCGCTCGGCTACCGAAGTGATAGCAGAGCTTTTAAATACTATGCATGCGGGAATAGCCAAACAAGACCCATCGGCAAAATTAATCGCCTGGAATTGGACATGGGACCTGTTCTCTCCGGATCCACAGAAGGAAATAATCTCAAATCTTAACCGGAATATTATCTTAATGTCCGATTTTGAAAGGGGTGGTACCAAGAAGATATTAGGGGAAAATAGACGAATAGACGAATATAGTCTAAGTTATATAGGTCCTTCTGAGAAATTTAAGAAAGCACTAGCATTTACCGGCAAAACCGGTCATCGTCTTATGACTAAATTACAGGTGGGTACAACCCATGAACTTGCTACTGTGCCTAATCTGCCTCTGATAGACAATATTTATAAAAAAGTGAAATATATTAAATCCAAAGATATTTATGGTGTTATGGCAACCTGGAATATGGGTAATATGAGGACACTAAATACATATGTCTTTGGACAGGCCATGAAAAGTGAGCCTTTAACTAAAAATATATTTTATCATAAAATAGTTAAGAGTTACTTAAAAATAAATCACCTGGAATTAGCAAAGATTAAGATAGGATGGCAGTGGTTTGCGCAGGCTATGAACCATTACCCTTTCAGCGTAGTATTTCTTTATAATGGTCTCGTTAATTATTCCCCTGGTTATTGGTTGCCACCCAGAAGAATAAAAGGCACACCATTAGGTGATTCTTGGGTAATATTAGAGAAAAGAGGAGATGACCTTTCTGACGGAGTTAATGGATATGGTTTAAGTGGGGTCATAAAAGGTCTTTCTCTTGTTTGCAAAAAATGGGATAAGGGGATAGAAATATATAAGACAATTTTTCAAGAAAAAGAAGAGAAACAGATAAAAGAAGAGTATTTCTGTGCTCTGGCTATAGGACATATATTTAGAAGTGCACTCCATATCTACAAACTTTATAGTTTATGTCGTGGATGGGATGAGAAGAAATGTTTTTCCAAGTATATTGCCCTATGCCAAAAAGAGATTCAAAACTGTCAATCTCTTTTACCCATTTTATTTAAAGATAAACGGTTAGGTTTTCATGCTGAATGTCAAGGTTATATGTTCAACACAAAAAGTGTTCAAGAGAAGATAAATATGCTCATGACTGTTATAATAAGTAATAAGGTAAACACCAGGCGGAGTTTGGGACTACAGCGGTATAGGACATCAAGTTGTGAATAAAGTTGATTTCAAGTCTGTCATAGAAAGGCACAAGGCATTCTGGGAGTTAAATGAGACACACCGTCCACTTATAGGCTATAGCATTGGTGGTTGGAGTCAGTTGCAACAGTACTCACGAGGAGTCGCTACTTTACCACAAGGGCAAATAACACCTGAGATGTTAAACCCGGAACTCTTCCTTGAAGATTATAAGAAGATTCTTGAGTATAATCTCATTATTCAAGATGATTTGATACGAACGGTAGAGCCTTTCCCTGCTATGCCCTGGATAGAGGCAATAATCGGCTGTCCTGTCTACAATTCAGGGAAGAACATCTGGTCTGAGCCGTTATCTCTAAGCCTTAAAGATTTGGAAAAAATTCAGTATAACCACGACTCTACGTGGGTAAAAAAGTATAAAGAATTTCTGCACGTCCTGACAAAAAGATTTGGCAATGAATTTCCCGTGGGGCAGGCAATTCTGCGTGGGCCAGCAGACCTACTATCTGCGGCACTTGGTGAGACAAAATTTCTATATGCTCTTAATGATAATCCTGACCAGATATTAAAGGTGGCCCAGAGATTTACTGAGGTTCACAATGAATTCCTGAAAAACCAGATTACCTTATTTCCTACATTTCAAGGCGGATACGTTATAGGGCAATATCACATCTGGGCACCTGGGAGATGCAGCAGATTGCAGGATGACGCAATGAGTTTGCTTTCACCTAACCTTTACAAAAGTTTCTTCCAGAATAAGCACAGAGAGATGGCAATGGTGGCAGAATTCAATCTTTTTCACTTCCATACAAGTTCTCTGTTTTTACTGAACTTATTATTAGAGATAGAGGAACTCAAAGTAATTCAGGTAAGCCTTGATACAGGAGGTCCTAAACTTGAAGATATCATTAAAATCCTAAAAGGGATTCAAGAAGCAGGAAAGTGTCTGGTAATAAAAGGAGTGTTGAATGAAGCAGATTTTATCAGTGTGAGAAAAGAGTTAAGTATGAAAGGACTCTGTTTACAGGCAGTGGTGAGTAATGTAGATGAGGCAAGACCACTCCAGGATATAGTTAACAAAGATTGGAGGAAAAGTGGTAATGACATCACGAGAAAGAATATCATTGGTATTGAATCATAAAGAGCCAGATAAGATTCCTGTTGATTTAGGGGCGAATAGGTCAACAGGGATTATGGCTTCTGCGTATGATAAACTTAAGAGACATCTCGGAGTCAACGCTGGCGTCAATCATATCTATGATATGAAACAGATGGTAGCCATAGTTGAAGAGCCAATATTAAAAAGGTTTGGGATAGATGTGGTTCCGCTCTTTAGAGCAAGATATTTACCTTATCCTATAAATCCATATGCTGATAAATGGAAAAATTGGCAGTTATTTGATGGGACAGAAGTAGAGATTCCGGCTAATTATATTCCGAAAGAGGGTGGGAAAGGGAATTTAATATTAGTGAATGAAAATGGTGATATTGTGGGAGATATGCCTAAAGGCGGGTATTATTTTGATTACCCTCGTCCAGGCACAAATCCGCTTGAGCAGGGTGAGGAGATAAAGATATTAATAGAAGAATATACACCGTCAAGGGGATTTTCTGATGGAGAATTAAGGTGTCTTGAGGAAAAAGTAGATGAACTTTTTAAGAATACAGATTATGCAATACTCGGTGACAGCGGATTTTTAGGTTTGGGTGATGGTTCGTTTAGGGTAATGTCTGAGTTATACTCAATAGGCTACAGTGACTGGATGATAATGCTTCTTACAGAACAAGAGTATGTTCGGGAGATTTTTGATAAGACCGTGGATTCTTGGGTAAAGAATTTAAGACTTTACAAAGAGGCAATTGGTGATAAAATATGTGCTATAGCCTTTGCTGATGATTTAGGAACTCAGGAAGGAGAGTTTATAAACCCTGATTTATTTAAAGAGCTAATCGCCCCTTATTATAAGAAAGTATGGGACTGGATACACAAAAACACCAAATGGAAGGTATTCTTGCACTCATGTGGTTCAATCTATAGTTTGATGCCTATCCTCATAGATTGTGGGCTGGATATACTTAATCCTGTTCAGTGTTCTGCAAAAAATATGGACCCAGTAAGACTTAAGAATAAATTTGGGGATAGGATTGTCTTCTGGGGTGGTGGATGTGATACACAAAAGACCTTGCCATTTGGAAAACCAGAGGAAGTAAGAAAAGAGGTAAAGGAAAGGATAAGGATTTTTGCACCTGGTGGTGGATTTATTTTCAATCAGGTTCATAATATTCAGAAAGGGACATCTCCTGAAAATATCATGTCTATGTTTGATGCAGTTTCGGAATTTGGCAGATATCCGATTCAATGAAATGAGGTAGTCTATGCTAAGGGTTAGTGCTGTTCAAATCAAAATTGTTGATGGTGAGCCATTCCACATTATACGTGAACGGGGCATTGAACTTGCAAAAGAGGCGATAAAGTCAGAATCAGACCTTATAGTATTTCCAGAGGCATTTATAGGATATGCTACCGACAATTGGGAAAAGGCAGTTGAAGACCTTGAAGGAGAGACTACAAAAAACTTTATTAAACTTGCAAAAGAAAATGGAGTCCACTTAATCTTTGGTTTACTCCGGAAAGTCTCAAGTGGTATAGCAAATTCAGCGATAGTTGTTGGCCCTGATGGTATTATTGGAAAATATGATAAAGTACATCTATGTCCAAAGCCTAAGAATTCAAGAATCAACGAACCTACGATGTTTATCCCAGGGAAATCCATAGGGCTTTTTGATACACCCTTAGGTAAGATTGGGATTATGATTTGCTATGATGGACTTCATCCTGAATTAGCACTTTCGCTTACAATGAAAGGATCGGATTTTTTAGTATGGCTCAATAACCGCCCCAATCTTGAAGAATTTGAAGTAAGGTATCAAGCAAAGGTTAATAGAATCCCAATTGTAGCGGTAAATAGAGTTGGAACATGTACGTGGGGACTACCTCCAGAGACTATAAGGGAGTGTTTTGGAAAAAGTATAATTGTAAATGAGAAGGGCGAGATTCTTTCGTCTGCAAAAGGCGGAGAAGAAACTATAGTTACAGCAGAATTAGACCTGGAGAGTGGAAAGGGACATCGCCAATCACAAGATGGTAACCCAATCCTTAGCAGACGTCCCGACCTCTATGCACAGGTCCTTACCTCTATTATAAAGAAGTAACTTTGGATGAATAACCTAGAACGTTTTTTGAATGTTATGAACTTTGAAGCTGTTGATAGACTACCTATGTGGGAATTGGCTGTCTGGTGGGATAAGACAATTAAAAGGTGGAAGCAAGAGGGTTTACCTGAGCATTTAGAAGACGAAGGTGACATCCGTGACTATTTCGGATTGGACAGGCACAGACGTTATCGGATTCGTCCACAGAAGCCAAGTTATCCCAAGGTGGAATACGGGAAAGGTTTGGTTTCTGACAGGGATAGTTATGGAAGAATTAAGGAACATCTTTTTCCTGAAGAGCCTTTTGATTCTGAAAGGATTAAAAACTGGTCTCTCCAGCAGATTGAAGGAAATTTAGTGGTTTGGATGATGCTGGATGGATTCTTCTGGCATCCCCGCGCACTTTTAGGCGATGAAAAGCATTTTTATACTTTTTACGATAATCCGTCTCTTATTCATGAAATGAATACTAATTTATTAGAATATAACCTAAAGATACTTGACCAATTTTGTGAGATTTGCATCCCTGGCTTTATTATTATTGCTGAGGATATGTCTGATAAGAATGGCCCGATGATTTCAAAGGTTCATTTTGATGAGTTTATATTGCCATACTATGAAAAACTTATTCCTAAAATTAAAGAAAAGAGAATCCTTGCTTTTGTAGATACCGATGGTAATATACATGGTCTGGTGTCATGGTTTACTAATGTTGGCGTGGACGGATTTGCTCCGTTGGAAATACAGGCAAGGAATGATATATTTGAACTTCGCAGAAATTACCCTCAACTTAGAATAATTGGAGGCTATGATAAGAGAGTAATGAGTAAGGGTGAGAAAGAGATGCGGGCTGAGTTTGAAAGGATATTGCCTGCTATGAAAAAAGGAGGTTACATTTCATCAACTGACCATCAGGTGCCTCCAGATGTATCTTTGGGGAATTATAAAATCTATCTCAAACTATTGAAGGAGTATTGTAGTTGTGCATGATTTTAACAGTTCGTAGATAAATATGGTTAAAATAAAAGACCTTATAGAGAAATACACTTTAGAAAAGAAAAAATGAATTTTTTCGATTTCAATTGCTGGTTAGGTGCTCCTGTTTATGAATCAATAACAAAAATTCCAGAAACAGTAGATGATCTTCTGGATTTAATGGATTACTCCGTAATAGAAAAAGCTGTTGTTACTTCATGCTTAATACAACCTATCGCAATGGCATATATTGACTGATTTTTCATGGGAACTGAAATGACAATAAAAATAGGTTCAGGGTTAGTCCCATTCTCCAAGGTTAGTGACAGATTCTTACCAGGCGGTTATAGAGACGGACTACCGATTGAAGAACAACTAAAGGCTGCAGTAAAAGTTAAAGGACTTAATGGAGTTGGGCTTGATTATCCACTCCAATTTGAAGACCCAGTTAAGATGAAGAAGAAGTTAGACAACTTGGGTTTGAGATTGTGCACCCTTGAGATAGGTATCTATGGCAAGAGAGAGTGGAAACTTGGAGCATTTACTGCACCTGATAGAGTCGCAAGACGTCGTGCTATAGATGTGGTGAAAAAGGGAATGGATGCCGCATCTATTCTTGGTGTGGAAGATATTCTTCTATGGCTGGGACAGGACGGATTTGATTATCCTTTTCAGGTAAATTATACTTCTAATTGGGACTATCTCATAGAAGGGATTAGGGAGGTTGGTGAGTACAGAAAAGACATAAGGATAAGTGTTGAATATAAGTTAAAAGAACCCAGGTTACGTTGCCACATATCCACAGTAGGAAGTGCACTTTATATAGCTGAAAAGGTTGGATTACCGAATGTAGGGGTAACAATAGACCTGGGTCATTCGCTTCTGGCTCAAGAAAACCCTGCTGAGGCTGTGTCTTTGCTTGCACGCTCAAAAAGACTTTTTCAGGTACATGTTAATGATAATTATTGTGATTGGGACTCTGACCTTTTAGTTGGCAGTATAAACCTATGGACAACCCTTGAATTTTTCTACTGGTTGAGAAAGGTTGGGTATAAGGGCTGGCACATAATTGATTTTTATCCATATAGGGAAGACGGGGTTAAGGCATTGAGTCAATGTATAGAGAAAACCCGAAGACTCCATGAACTTGCAGGAAAATTAAAAGCCACTGATATAGAGGAATTTCAGAAAAAACACGATGCTGTAGCGATATACAGACTTCTCTGGTCAGAGATCATAAAGTGAACAAACCTTCCACATACATCGCATTAGATATAGGTGCCGGGAGTGGCCGTGCTGTGGTGGGCACTATTGATAGAGATAAGATGGAAATTCGCGAGATTAACCGTTTTGTCAACGAACCAGTTAAAACAAACGGGGTACTCTATTGGGACATTCTCTACTTATGGAATCAGGTTATCAAATCCTTGAAGATATACGCTAAAGAAGGGTATCCGAGTCCTTGTGGGATTGCAGTTGACACATGGGGAGTAGATTTTGGGCTTATAGGAAATGATGGAACATTGCTTGGCAACCCGGTTCATTACAGGGATAATCGGACTGAAAGGATACTGTCAGAAATTTCCAAGCAGATTGAGATTGTCACTTTATATGAATTAACAGGATTACAACCATCACGCATTACGAGTCTTTCCCAGATGTTGTCACTTGTATATAGTAACAGTCAAATATTAAAAATGGCGAAGTTTTTTCTCATGATGCCTGATTTATTCAGGTATTTTCTCACAGGACATGTTTCTTGTGATGAGACAATTGCTGGAACGTCACAGATGTTTGACTTGGATAATAAGAATTGGTGTGATAGAATATTTGATACATTTAGTATCCCAAAAGAGATTATGCCACCCATTGTAAAGCCCGGTAAGGTTGTAGGTAATCTTTTACCTGAGGTTGTTAGAGAAACAGGGATTGGAGAGGTTCCTGTAATTGCCCCGGCAGGGCATGATACAGCATCTGCTGTTGCGGCAGTCCCTGGTGAAAGAGAAGACTGGATTTTTTTAAGTTGCGGGTCATGGTCTGTAATAGGAATGCTTACCGACCACCTGATAACTTCCAGGGAAGCACTTGAACTCGGATTCGTAACCGAAGTTGGGGTTGGGACATTCTTTTTTGCCAAGAATATGATGGGCTTGTGGTTATTAGAAGAACTTCGCAAGTTATGGCAATCTCAAGGAGAAGAGTGGTCGTATGAGCTGGTTTTGAAAGAAGCAGGCATAGCGAAACCTTTCAATATATTCTTAGATGTTAATTCAGAGATATTCTTTTCACCTGATAATCCAGAAGAGATGGTTATTTCTTTTCTTCGTAAGACAAATCAGTCAGTTTCTATAAATAGGGGTGATATAATCAGAGGGATTTTAGAAGGGTTGGCATTCTCTTATCGGGAGAGTATAGAACAACTTCAGGAATTATTGAATAGATGTGTTAGTGTCCTACACATAGTTGGCGGAGGTGTTCGTAACAGCCTTTTATGCCAATTAACCGCAGATGCTACTGGGATTGAGGTAATAGCAGGGCCGATAGAGGCGACAGCAGTTGGGAATATTGGCATTCAGGCATATGCATTCGGTCAGGTCTCCAGTCCTGAGGAGATACGTTCGCTGGTCAGAAGGTCTTTTAAGCTTACCAGATACAAGCCATGTGGAACTGAAAAATGGGAATCCGAATACAAACACTACTTGGAAATAACAGCCGGGATGGGAAAGTAGAATAGAGATTTATAATGTCATGGTTGATACGTTTAAGAGATGAAATTTTGTCACGTCAAAGTAATCTCAATTTCTTTGATGCAAACTGTTGGGTTGGGCCATCGGATTTTCTGGATGGAAAAAGGATTATCGGGGTATCTGAATTAAAAGAATATCTCGGTGAAAATATCAAAGAGGCTTTAGTAAGCAACAAAAGGGCGGTAGATTATTCTCCTATAATAGGCAACGAAGAATTGGCAAGAATGATAAAAAGGGAAAAGAGATTTTTCGGCACAGCAGTACTTCTTCCTGGGGCAACGAAAGAGATGGGGAGCCTTGAAGAATATCTCAATTGGATGAAGATGAATAGACTGGTAGCAGCGCATATCTTTCCCAAAAAACATTCTTTTTCCATCTCCTCAAGTGGTGTTGAGGAACTTCTATCAAAATTGTCTCAAAAGAATATACCTTTAATCGTCTGGAATACAGAAGTAGATATGGATGAAATTGAGGATATTTGCATAAACTTCCCAAATCTTCCATTGATATTAGAGATGGGTGAGGCAAAGATTATTTATAATATGCGGGATTGTTATAATTTACTTGAACGGTATGATAACTTCTACATGGGTATGGATGGCCTTGTAACAGCATATTTGATAGAGGACATAGTGAAGAGATTCGGAGCAAAGCATATTATTTTCGGAAGCGGATTCCCTTCACAGGACCCACAGGCAATCGCCATGCTGATAACCCATGGAGAATTTGATGAGGGTTCTAAAAGATTACTTGCAGGTGGAAATATCAGGAGAATCCTTGGACTATGACGAAACGTAAATATGGAATTATAGATACTCATACACATATAGGCCTTTCTCCACGGCTATACTTACCTATTAAAGATGCCGATGGTCTTGTTCAGAGGATGGATAGTCTTGGTATAGCAATATCTTTTTTCACGCATACTACACTAATATGTAATTATAGAGACAAATATGCTCTGAGAGAAACCGATGAGGCTTTAGACAAATACGCAGGAAGACTCTATACATACGTTACATATGATGCGCGTGATTCTGAAGGCTCAATCAGATATGTCAGGAGTCGTATAGGTAAACGCGGCATAATAGGAGTCAAGATTCATCCATCTTTTAATGAAATATCTGCAGATGATGAAAGATTTCGCCCTATATGGAAGTTGGCAGATAGAGAAGGTAGGGTTATACTTTCTCATTCGTGGGATATATCGGTTAGAAATCCTGTACAAAAATTGTCACATCCCAGTTTATTTGCCAAATACCTGAAAGAATATAAAACAGTTAATCTTATCCTGGGACATGGCGGTGGGAAATTAGATGGATGTCGTACTGCAGTAAAAATATGTCAGGAGTTTTCCAATGTATATGTAGATTTATCAGGGGACTGCTATACGCCTGGTCGGATAGAATATTTTACAAAACACATCGGTGAAGATAGAATCCTTTTTGGTTCTGACTGTAACTGGATTGACCAGAGGACACAACTTGGCATGCTACTCAGTAAAAATTTTAAAGAAAAGACGTATGAGAAAATCCTTTTTGATAATGCCAGAAGGTTATTTAGAAATGTACTACCAAAGTGGAACATATGAAACTTATGAGAGAGGTGTTAGGAATGGATAGTTTACTTGAAAAAATATATGCTATGACTAAAGAAGAGATGGCTGATTGTGCCAGATACGTAATGCTTGGAGGAGGGACACTTGGTGGCCCTATTCTAAAGAGCGGTAAAGGCGTCAGGGTTTTTGATGTGGATGGTAAATCATATATAGACTGCACCTCGCAAAGTTGGGCACTCTACTTAGGATATGCAAATGAAGAGATAAACAAGATTATAACAGAGCATATCCAGAGCCTCTCACACGTGCACCAGGGGTTTGACACTCAACCGAGATATTATTTATCACGAGAACTTGCACGGATTGCACCGAAAGAATTGAATCGTGTGTCATTCACTACAGGTGGTGGCCTGGCGATTGAAGCAGCGATGAAGATATGTATAAAAAATACAAAGGATTCGCGTGACTTTATATGTCTATATGATAGTTATCATGGAACAACTTTGGGTAGTATGGGGGCATCATGGTTATCTACAAGGGCATCAGGAAAGTTGGTAGGAGGCAGTCGTTTTCTACAATTAACCCGTCCTTTTATTCGTGTTCCCAACCCTTATTGCTATCGCTGTCCCATGGATTTGGAACGCTCTTCTTGTTCTATGGCATGTGTAAAGATGTTAAAAACTACCCTGGAGCGAGGCATTGCAGGAAATGCAGCAGGATTGATATTAGAACCCATTCAGGCAAGTGGTGGACAGATTATTCTCCCTAAAGAATATTTACAGGCAGTCCGTGAGATTTGCGATGATTTCAATGTCCCACTCATATTTGACGAGATACAGACTTATGGACGTATTGGAGAATTCTTTGCAGCAACCTATTTCAATGTAACTCCGGACATCATAGTCCTTGGGAAAGGATTAGGTGCAGGACTGCCAATATCAGCAATCATCATTTCAGATAAACTGCAAGGTTTCCAGACTGATGGAGAAGAACTACACACCTTTGCAAACTCATCTGTTGCTCAAGTAGCTGCCGCCAAACAAATACAGATATTAGAAGAATCCGTGCTTTCTAACACACGAAAAATGGGAGAATATCTAAAGAAGAATCTTTATGAGATTCAAAGAGAATTTCCTGAAATAGGTGATATAAGGGCTGTGGGACTGCATATAGGGATAGAGTTTGTCGAAGACCCCTTATCCAAAAAACCACTATTTGAAGAAACCGAGAAGATTCGTGATATTGGTCTCAAGAACGGGGTAATCTTTGGACTTGGTGGAGCGCACAAGAATGTACTCAAAATTAAACCCCCATTGATAGTCAATCAGTCAGAATGCGACGAGGTTCTGGATACCTTGAGGAAATGCATGATAGAGGTTCTAAGATAGTCTATTCTGGATGAGAGCACAAAAGTAATGTTTTTAAGAAATTAGTTGATTTCCCAAGGCGAAGGGATATAATATGATTGCAATTGATTTATCAGGTAAGATAGCATTAGTGATCGGTGGCTCTCGTGGCATAGGTGCGGCAATTACTGAAACACTGGCCAAAGCAGGTGCAGAAGTAGTATTCACGCATACTGGCAATCCTGTTCATGCTGATGGCGTCCGTTTACTTTTAGAACGCCTTAGAGCACAAGGAGGAAAGGCATCATCTCAAATTTTGGATGCAGTAGATTATGAAGGAACGCTAAGTCTTGTATCCAGAATTGTTGCTGAAAAGGGTAAAATAGACATCCTTGTCCATAATGCAGGTTTTAGTAGTGTGCGCCCCATGGAAGAAAAGAAGATAGAAGAATGGCAGAAGACAGTTGATATCAATTTGACATCTGCATTTTGTAGTGTCAAGGCAGTCATTCCACATATGGTAAAGCAAGGTAATGGCAAGATTGTAATCATAGGTTCTTCTGCGATATATTCTGGAGGAGGTGGTGCAATAGACTACGCTGCATCCAAATCCGGACTTGTAGGAATGGCTCTATATCTGGCACGCAACTATGCAAAAAAAGGGATAGTCACGAATGTAATACACCCGTGTCTTATAGAAACAGATATGTTGAAGACCCGTTACAATACAAAAGAAGCATTAGAAAAACTAAAGGAACAAATTCCTGTAGGAAGGCTCGGAAAACCAGAAGATATTGCAGGACTTGTTGCGTTCCTTGTTTCCCCAATGGGTGATTATATATGCGGACAGTCAATATTGGTTGACGGTGGGCGTACCTATTGTCATTAGGGAAAAAGTGCAAGAAGGGTACTGGAGGGAGTATGTCAGAGGACAGCAAGGTAAGGAAGGAACTGGTTAAATATGGTAGACTTATAGCCAGCAAAAATCTTGTAGTTGGTCCTGGTGGGAATACGAGTGTTCGTGTAGGTAATACCATATATTTAAAGGCGAGTGGTGTATCATTTGAAGATGCGAAAGAGAAGGATTATGTAGGAGTTGACCTTAAGAGTGGTAAGGTAGTTGATGGTGATTCTAAACCAACCTGTGAGATATTGATGCACTTAGGATGTTATTTAGTAAGGGATGATATAAGGGCAGTGGTCCATACCCATGCACCTATAGCTACTGCAGTAGCAAGTTCAGGGGTCAAATTAAAGCCCTTATATCCAGATTTCGCTGCTTTAGTTGGTAAAGAAGTCCCTACGATAAGATACGTTATCCCTGCAGGGAAAGAACTCGCAGATGAGGTAGCGAAAAAGATAAAATCCTATAACTGTATCCTTATGGCTAACCATGGGGTACTTACAGTAGGGACGAATCTGAGAGAGGCCTACTACAGGATGTTACTCATTGAAGAGGCGTCTAAGATACTATTGGCATCATATATATTTGGCAAAGTGAAATTCCTCACACCAAAAGAGGTGGAAGAAGTGGATAATTTAGAGGCAGAAGATTATAGAAGGGTATTGTTAAAGATGGCGAGATAACAAGTTCTGTAAAATGAGAGGGGAATACTATATGATAGAACGTTATTATGACCCAGAAATTTTTATCCAGACATTAGATGGGATAGATAAGAAGAATCACATAGTTGCTACATACTATATGAAAGATTCACTGCAGGGTGAAGACTTTATAGACCATTTTGCCTTAATCCAGGCGATGGCATTAGAGGGCTCTACAGGGACATGGGAGAAGATAGAAGAGGATACCGGAGATGTGCGTAAGGCACTCTCTGGTAAGATGGTTGGCTATTATGAGATACCTACCGGTGATGTTTATACCAAGAGTGCAGTTGTCCAGTTGGCATTTCCCATCAATGCATGGATAAACAACGTCCCGATGATGTTACTCTCTATCGCAGGAAATTGTTTTGCCTATTCTGACAAATTGCGGCTATTAGATGTATTCATACCTGAAGGTTTGGTAAAGAATTTCAAGGGTCCAAAATTCGGTGTCTCTGGTATTCGTGATATGTTAAAGATTCATGAGCGTCCACTCTCACTCCATATCATAAAACCGAAGATGGGCATGACGCCTGAACAAACTGCTAATCAGGTATACCAGACAGCGTTAGGTGGAGTTGATATGGTAAAAGATGATGAGATGATGAGTGATACATACAATAACAAATTTGAAGATAGACTAAAGAGGGTGAATGAGGCACTTCTAAAGGCAGAGAAGAAGACAGGCAAGAAGGTTATATACTTTGTAAGTATAACTGACGAAATCACACGTGTAATAGACAAAGCACGTAAGGCAGTAGAACTTGGTGCAACAGGGATACTGTTAACCTATTCTGCTGGATTATCAACACTCAGGGCTTTGGCAGAGGATGAGAGAATCAACGTTCCGATACTATTACATGCCTCACACATGATAGCCGCACAACCGAGGATAGCATGGCCAGTATTTGCAAAATTGTGCAGACTATGTGGTGCAGATTTAATGCTTACACCGACATACTGGTCCAGTATACCAATGGTAAGCCTTGAAGAAGGAATCAGGACATCACATATAAAATTGGCACCATTATACCATATAAGAAAGACCTGGCCAATGCCATGTGCAGGAGTATATCCTGGACTTGCACCGATTATAATTGGTGAATATGGACCTGACATAGTAATACCAGCAGGTGGAGGGATGTTAGGCCACCCTGATGGATACACAGCAGGTGCTAAAGCCTGGCAGCAGGCAATTGCATGTGTAATGAAGGGTGATAATATAGTTGATGCAGCACGTAGGCAAGAGAACCATGAATTGAGGAGGGCACTTGAGAAATGGGGATATATAGAGCGTCCAAAGACACCGTGGTTACGTGTAGCACCGAAATTCCAGCCAAAGCCGTTTGTATTTTAAGGAGTAAGTCAAACGAATGACTACAAATTCGGGGCATGTCTACCAACGTTTGCATCATGTGCAGACAGGTATTGTCTATCAGGATATGGAGGAGGGGCAAGTACAGTAGAAGGAATGCTTGATTTAGCAACCAAGGTCAAGGGACTTAAAGGGATAGAACTCGTTGGCAATTGGCATATCAATGATAAGAATATGAATAAGATGAAGAAGGCAGTCAAGGATAGAGGACTTGAGATATGCATGCTCACCCCAGATTTATGGACACAAGCGAAATGGAAAAATGGTAGTTTAACATCAATAGACCCAAAGACACGCCATGCAGCAATTGCAGAGGTAAAGAAGGTAATGGACTGGGCAAAAGAGGCAGGATGTAAATACGTAAATGTATGGCCAGGCCAGGATGGGTATGACTACTATTTCCAGGCAGACTATCAAAAGACATGGGAGTGGATGGTAGAGGGTATACGTGAATGTGCAGACCATCGCAAGGATGTAGAGGTACTTATAGAATACAAGATGAAAGAGCCGAGGACACATATATTTATCAACACAGTGGGCAAGACCCTGCTTTTAATCAATGAGGTTGGGTGTGAAAATGTTGGGTGCTTGTTAGATACAGGGCATGCCTCTGCAGGCGGAGAGAATGTTGCAGAGTCAATAGCACTCTTGAACATGCCTAATTACTCCAAACTCTCATATGTCCATTTCAATGATAACTGGCACACATGGGATGATGACATGATGGCAGGTTCTGTCCACACATTTGAACTATTAGAGGCACTTTACTGGCTCAAACGGACAAACTACAATGGTTGGTTCACCCTTGATATATTTCCATACAGAGAAGATGGGATAAGGGCGGCGACAGAATCTATTAAATGGATTAAAGGAATGTTGGATAAGATTGAAGAAATTGGTATGAAATATATAGGAGATGTAATTTCTAAAAATGATGCTATTGAATCCTCTAAAATGTTAAGGAAGGTCTTCTTATAACAGTGTTTACGCACGAATAAAATAAGGGTTAGGTTATGAACCAGAGGGAAAGATTTTTGAAAGTAATGAATTTTGAGAAAGTAAAAGGTGGATTTACCAGAGGATGTACAGGGGGTTGGCCTGAAACTCAGGAACGATGGGAAAAAGAAGGATGGGATGGACGACCCTTACATGAAATATTTAGTACTGATAATTTAATAAAGATGGGAGTTTACTATGGTCCTGTCCCAGCCCTTGAGTATAAGATTATAGAAGAGGATGAAAAGACACGCCTTTATATTAATCATGAGGGAATTTTGATGCGAGAATTCAAAGATAATCCTAATTCCAGTATGCCTCAGTTTGTTCGTTTTCCAGTAGAGAAAGAGGAAGATTTTGATCATTTTACGAAGGAGAGGTTCGGCTTAAATTTTGATAAACGTAAACCAGATAAATGGGAAAGTAATTTAAAATCCTGGTCTCATCGGAATGAACCATTGATGTGTTGGGCTAACCGTTGGGGTGGATATTTTGGTCCACTTCGGAATCTCATGGGCTTAGAAAACTTATGCGTAGCCTTCTATGAGCAACCTAAACTTATAGAGAAAATGATGGAACAGAGAACAGAGTCAATTATCAGAATAACAGAGAAGGTGCTTGAACATACTACTATTGATACCTTCTGGTTCTGGGAAGACATGGCGTATAATCATGGTTCATTAATTGACCCAGTCATGTTTAGACGCTTTGCATTGCCGCATTACCGTAAAGTATGCAATTGGTTGCGTAAAAATGGTATTGAAATCATATTTTTAGATAGTGATGGAGACATACATGAGTTAATTCCTATATGGCTTGAAGCAGGTATAAATGGACTCTGGCCATTTGAAGTTCAAGCCGGAATGGATATAGTTCAGGTCAGGCAAAAGTATGGACACGACCTTTTGATTGCGGGTGGTATAGACAAAAGGGCTGTTGCAATTGGTAGTGAAACGATGAGGCGTGAAGTTGACCACGTCATGCCTCTGGTAGAAGATGGAGGGTATATGCCAGAATTAGACCACTCTGCTCCGCCTGATATCTCATGGCAAAATATGTGTAAGTATATAGAATATCTGTTGCGGCGTTTAGATAGAGGGTAAAATGAATAACCGAGAACGTTTTTTGAATCTTATGAATTTTAAACCTGTTGATAGGATTCCTATATGGGAATTTGCTATATGGTGGGATAAGACAATTGAGAGATGGAAGCAAGAAGGTTTACCGAATTATCTGGAGGATGAATGTGATATACGAGATTACTTCGGTCTGGACAGGCACAGGCGTTATCGTGTTCGTCCACAGAAACCAACTTATCCAAAGGTAAAATATGGTGAAGGCACGGTTTCTGATAAAGAGAGTTATCACAGGATTAAAGAACATCTTTTTCCTGAAGAACCTTTTGATAAAGAGAAGATTAAAGATTGGTCTCTCCAACAGTCAGAGGGTAATCTTGTAGTCTGGTTAATGTTAGATGGATTCTTTTGGTTTCCCCGCACACTTTTAGGCATTGAAAGACATTTTTATACCATGTATGATAATCCTGACCTGATTCGTAAGATGAATGATGATATGTTAAAGTATAACAAGCGTGTAATTAGTCAATTTTGTCAAATTTGCAAACCAGACTTTGTAATTATTTCTGAGGATATGTCATATAAAACTGGCTCTATGATTTCAAAAACCCAGTTTGACGAGTTCATTTTACCATATTACAATAAATTAATTCCGGAAATCAAAATGGAAGGAAGTTTTATTTTTGTAGATACCGATGGCAACATACATAGTTTGGTATCATGGTTTGTTAATTTAGGTGTTGATGGACTTGTCCCATTGGAGATACAGGCTGAAAATGATATAATAAAACTTCGCAAGGATTATCCAAGACTCAGAATAATAGGGGGTTACGATAAGAGGGTAATGAGCAAGGGAGAAAAGGAGATGCGGCTTGAATTTGAAAGGATATTACCTGCTATGAGACAGGGTGGGTACATTCCTTCAACAGACCATCAGGTGCCACCTGATGTATCATTATCAAATTATAAGATTTATCTCAAATTACTAAAGGAGTATTGTAATCGTGGGTAATTTTAATTGTCCAAATTGGAAGGCGTATTGGATATGGCAAAAAGATAATCCTGCCAAACCTAATACTTACGTTTATTTCAGGCGTAGTTTTCCCCTAAAAAATAAGCCATCAAAGGCAATATGCTATGTCTCTGCAGATACAAGTTATAGGCTTTTCATAAATGGTAAGTTTGTGGGCAATGGACCAATTTTAACAGAACCAAGATGGCAGTCTTACGATAGTTATAACATCAGTGATTTCTTGTGTAAAGGAAAGAATGTTGTTAGTGCAATTGTCTATCATTTTGGCAATGCAATTGATAATCCTGATGGTTGGACGATGAACTGGAGTCATGGAGGGTTTTTATGCCAGATTGATATGGAAAATAATGAATCAATTATAACTGATTCTTCCTGGGATGTCTTAGAATCTTCAGCATGGGATAACAACTCACCCAAAATGGACAGCATGACCTACGCAGAGATGCATGACGCACGGAAAGAGACTGGGAATTGGTTAGAGCCTGGCTTCCCAAACAAGAACTGGGTGTCGGCCACTGTAGTTACTGCCGATGAAAAGGTGAAACAATGGATGCGAAACCCCACTCCATCCAAGGTCTTGCCATGGGTACAGTTGGAGCCACGTTCAATACCGTATTTTGTCCACGAAGAGAAGACACCAAAGGCAATCATGAATTCAGGTGAAATACTTGAACTGGCAGAACCGAACAGTATTGATGTAGCCATAAGGATGTCATTGGAAGAAATACTCCCGTTTAAGCATACATCTATCACTAATATGGAATCGTTACTCGGTCTCTGTGAAGAACCAGCAAAGGTAAATCCTATGGATGATAATATTTCTTACGATGATTTTAAAGGTGTATATGACCCAGTAGTAATTCTTGATGTAGGCAAACTTATCAATGGCAGGGTGTCTTTTGATATTGAATCCCATGCCGGGGCTATGATAGATATCGGATATGGACAAATACTGGTCAATGGTAGAGTAATTCCATATCTCTCCCGGCGCACAATATTGGCAGACCAATATATAACTAAAGAAGGACGTCAGTCTTTTGAAACTTTCAATTGGCGGCATTTTCGTTATGTTCAGATGACATTCAGAAAAATGCAAAAGCCAATAAAGATTCATAAGATAAAAATGATTTCTGAAAGTTATCCAGTCGAGAGGATAGGAAATTTTGAATGTAGTGATGAGATGTTGAACTGGCTCTGGAGGGCATGCGTGGAGACAACGCATTTGTGTATCTATGACAGGCTCATGGATAATCCATTTCGTGAAAGGAGAGAGTATACTGGAGATGTAACCAATATTCTCCATGGAATCTATGCAGGATTTGGGGATATTGATATAATTAAGAAATATTTTAAGGATGTAAAAAGAGGACAAATGCTCTATGGGGTAATCCCTTCTGCTGTGCTTGGTCAGAAAAGAGAACCAAACCGTATATTTATAGATGGAGGCATATTTATATTAAGACTATGGGAGCATTATGAACTTTATGGAAACAAAGAAATTCTGGAAGATATGTTTCAGACTGTTTATTCTCATATAAAACATCTTGAAGGTTATACCGATGAGAATGGACTAATAAACCAACTTCCATATCCAATATTCATTGACTGGTCTGATATAGATTTAAGAGGGAATTCACTTTGTATAAATGCACTATTTGCCCAATCAATGAAGATAATGTCTTGTATTGCTGATGTTATGGGTAAAACAGATGTTTCAAGAGAATACAAAGAGAAATATAAGAAACTATCAGATATAATCTCAAGTTTATTTTGGGATAGGAAAAGAGGGGTTTTTGTTGATGCAATAATTGATGGGAAAAAGTCTGAACATGTAAGTGAACATGCTAACTTCCTAATGATATTATTTGGATTCGCTAATCATCAACAGACAAAGTTAATAATCAAATTTATCCGAGACCCCTCTCTTAAAGTAGGTCAGATAGAGCCACTATATTATTGGGTCTCAGAGTCACTTTTTAAGGCAGGCGAAGGTAAATTAGCCTTGGATATGATGAGAAAAAGATATGGAAGGATTCGTAAACAGGGATTGGATACAATTAGTGAATTATGGAACTTGCACGGAGAAAGATATACAGGAAGATGGCGCTCTCGTGATAGCCGTTCTGCGGTTCAGTCAGGTGGGGTAAGTGCGGCATATTTCTTGACTAAATATGTCTTAGGTATTTCTCCGCTGAAACACGGTTTTGAAGAAGTTCTGATTGCTCCGCAGTTATGTGACTTAAGTTGGGCAAGGGGCAGTTGGCCTTCGCCTAATGGAAACATTAATGTTATATGGGATAAGACGCAATATGCATTTAACATAGAATGCCAATTACCGAATAAAATGAAAGGGAAGTTGATTTTGCCTTCTGACATATTTCCGATAAAATCCCTTAAAATAAATAATCGCAAAGCAGATATCAAAGAGATAAAGGATAAATCTATTCAAATATGTGGTAATATTAAAATTAAAATAGCAATATAAGATGATTATAGGACAAATTAAACAATCTACGGGAAAAGATATTTGGCGAGCCCTGATAATTAATGGGACATTCTTTGAGTTATTCCATAATTACAAAGACAGACTGAAAAAAGAAGGATTTGGATTAGTTCCAATTGAAGATGTCAGGCTACTTACTCCTGAAAAGGTACACAGTCTAAGTAGGGATGTAGATGTTATCTTTGGCCCTGGCTATGGCCTTGATGGAAAACTTTTTAATGTAGCAAACAGACTTAAAGTGATATCCCTGTCATCTAGTGGTTATGACCTGGTAGATATAGAAGAAGCAACCCGGGCTGGGGTTGTAGTAACCAACGCCCCTACCCCTCTGGGAAGTGAAGCAGTGGCAGATTTAACTTTTGGTTTAATAATTTGTGTGGCAAGAAAAATACCACAGTCTTACCATAGCCTCGTTTCCTTCAAGAAAATAGAAAAACCCTTTGGTGATACTGTCTGGGGAAAGACCCTCGGAATTGTAGGCTTGGGTAATATTGGGAAGGCAGTTGCAAAGAGGGCGAGTGGATTTAATATGCGAATACTGGCATTTGATTTTCACCAGTTCTGGGATGAGAAATTTGCTTCTCAATACAATATTGAACGTGTAGAATTAGAGAAACTACTGAAGGAGAGCGATTTTGTTTCTTTACATCTCAGGGAAACAACTTCCACTAAAGGAATAATTGGAGCAAAAGAACTATCTTTGATGAAACCGACTGCTTATCTGATTAACACTGCACGTGCCTCTTTAGTGGATGAAAAAGCCATTTATGAGGCTTTAGTAACTGGTAAAATCGCTGGTGCTAGTATTGATGTATGGAGTAAACTGATTGATAATCCATTGATTAACCTCCCTAATGTCGTTTCAACCCCCCACATGGGTAACCGTTGTCTGGAATCCATAGATGATGTAATTAATACTGCAATAGACAATGCCTTGGCAGTCCTTCATGGAATGCGTCCTAAGTTCGTGGTGAATCCTGAAGTATATGAGGCAGATAGGTTAAAAGTAAAATTACCGGAGAGTGAGGGAAAGATATGAAAATCACCAATATTGAATGCATACCAGTTCAGGCGCCAGGTAGAACCTTAGTTCCAATACTTGTAGAAACTGATGAGGGCATTACAGGAATCGGGGAGGCAGGCTTACAACGAAGATGGAAGGCAATAATGGGTGCAGTTGAACATTTTAAAAAGTGGTTGATTGGCGAAGACCCAATGCGAATAGAACATCTATGGCAGAGGATGTTCCGAGGCGGATTTTATCCTGCTGATAGGCTCATAGGTTCAGCCATCGCTGGTATAGATATTGCCTTATGGGATATCAAGGGAAAAGCATTAGGTGTTCCAGTTTATGAGTTGTTAGGCGGACGTTGCCGGGATTATGTAGAATGTTTCTTGCCCCCGTATCTTTCTATTTCTTCGACCTCTTCCCAAAATTATGACTGTTTTCAGATTATGACTTCAAGTTTAAGTGAACCTAAGGAGACTGCTGAAATAGCTAAATCCCGTTTGGAAGAAGGGCATAAGTTCTTCAGAATTGGACCTACTTCAGAAGGAAATCTATTTGAGCCACGCAAGGCTGTTCGCAAATTTCTCAGTCAGCTTCGTGCTGTGCGGGAAGCAGTAGGGGAAAAAATGGAATTGATGGTTGACTTGCATGGCAGGCTTAATCCCTCAGATGCCATCTGGTTTTGCAAAGAGGCTGAACCTTTAAATCTCTTTGTTGTTGAAGACCCAATTCGTTCTGAACATATAGCAGGTTACAGACATATTCGGCGGTCTGTGAATCTTCCGCTTGCGGCTGGTGAGCAGTGGGCAAATAAATGGGAGTTCAGGCAGGTAATTGAGGAAGAGTTGGTAGACTATGTCAGATTTGACATATGCATTGCAGGTGGTATTACTGAAGCAAAAAAGATTGCAAGTATGGCAGAGACTCATTTAATCCAGATTATGCCTCATAATCCTTTAGGTCCTGTTTGCACAGCCGCTTGTCTTCACCTTGACCTGGCATGCTCTAATGTAGGTCCCCAGGAAATAATCTTTCCTCCTGTGAGTGTATTGCCAGATGTATTTGAATGTACTTTTAAACTTCAGGGTTGCTCTCTAACTATTCCTACTGGGGCAGGGATTGGTGTAAAATTTAATAAAGAATTGGCAAAAAACCATCCACCAGAGATGACAGAACCACCCCATTTTTATAAAGAAGATGGCACCTATACAAATTATTAGTATAAAAAGATGACTTTGCAAAAAAAAAGGTAAAACATTATGGCTAAACAAAAGATATATCTTGTCCCCCATTTTCATTATGATGTGGCGTATGATAAGACTTACGAGGCATATTTAGAGATTGCATTTGCCGACTTGATTGAGATGTTCAATATCATGGATAAACACCCGGAATATACATTTCTTCTTGAGCAGGTTATCATGCTAAGAGAATTTTGGAAAGAGTTTCCAGAATACAGGAGCAAATTAAGGGAATTGGTGTCTAAAGGACGGATAGAAGTAGCACCTGGAATGTTTGTAATGCCAGATATGAATTTGATAAATGGGGAGTCACTTATACGGCAGATTGAAATAGGACGGAGGTGGCTCAAGGACAAGTTAGGCATTGTTCCAGAAACCTGCTGGATAGCAGACTGCTGGGGACATCATGCACAACTACCACAGATTCTCAAAAAATGTGGATATAGATATTATGTCTTTTCACGTGCTATGCGTCTGGATTTGATAGAAAAAAGTGAATTTTTCTGGGAGGGCATTGACGGAACTAAGATTTTGACCCACTGGATGCCAATAGGTTACAATGCAATTGTCTTTGGTGGATATACTTATCTACCAGGTGTTGAAGAAGATATAGTCCGTGGGATAATAGGAGAATCTTCAAAAGGGCGTGACCTTAAAAAATTGTCAGAGGTAATACAGAAGTTATCAGAATTTTCATCAGGTAAGGCAATATTACTACCAAATGGAAGTGATTTTACTCGGCCACAGATGAATTCACCACTGTTAATAAAGGAGTGGAACAGGCATAATCCAGATAAAGAGATAAAAATTTCTTTGCCAAGAGAGGTTTTCCAAATATGGGAGAAGGAAGGTGACAATATTAAAACAACCTCTGCTGATTTTAACCCTGCCTTTCAAGGGACATATTGCAGCAGGATAGATATAAAGCAGATGAACCGTTATTTAGAAAATCAGATGGATACAGCAGAGAGATTACTCTACTGTATCCAGGTAGAAGAGAAGATACACGTGGTTAAGAAAATAGAAGAGGCAAAAGAGTTAATGCTATATAACCAGTTCCATGATATTATCTGTGGTTCTATAATAGATGAGGCGTATGAAGACACTATAAAGAAATATGATAGGGCGAAAGGTATTATTGTGGATGTAATAGATACACTTTTGGATGGATTTATGATGGTAAGGACTGATAGTAATTTAGACCTGTTAGTCTTTAATCCTTCAGGCTGGAATAGAAAAGATATAGCATTAGCCAGGGTAAGTTTCAGTCAGGATGATATTAAGGGTATAAAAATAAATGATAAAGAAGGAAAAGAGGTTCCCGTTCAGATTACAGAGAGTAAGACTGTTTTACGTAATGATATACCACACTATACAGAATTTTCATTTATCCTGCCAGTAAGAACACCTTCCTTAGGATATACAAGTTACAGGATAGAATTAAGTGAGAACGAAAACAAAACCTATGCCACCTCATTAAAGGTAGAGGGTAAAATAATAGAGAACCAGTTCTATCGTTTGAATATATCAGATAATGGGACTATTGAGAGCCTTATTCATAAAGAAAGTGGAGAGGAATTTGTTAACTCAGATACGCCTTATTTTAATGATTTAGTATTTCAGATAGACCAGGGTGACTTTTGGGAGTATTATGATGCACCTTTAAATGAAAATATGAGGGCAGTTAGAACATATCCTGACCCTTATCCTATAGATAAGCAGGTGAATGACAGAAGAGCCGCTTTTAGCCATGAAAGATCTCAAAAGGTGGAAATTATAGAGAGAAGGCCGGTCAGGTTGGTTGTAAAGATAGAAGGTAAGATAAAATACTGGGAATCTTTCTGGGAGTATGTTCAGTATATCTATCTATATGATGGAATACCACATATAGATTTCCGCACAGAATTTATCCCACATGGAAGACAATATCGTCTACGCGTAGCATTTCCTACAAATATAAAAAATGGTATAATACGTTATGAAATACCTTTTGGTATTCAGGAGCGACCTGAAGGAGAATATCCTGCTCTGAACTGGGTAGATTATCAGGATGATAAAAAGGGTATATGTCTTATAAACCGGGGTTTACCAGGCAATAATGTAACTGATGGAGTAATGATGCTTTCCCTGTTCCGTGCAGTTGGCATGGGTTCGGGCAAAGAGAAATGTGAGACAGGTTATGGAGAAGGTAGAAAACATGCCTTTGAATACAGTATAATTCCGTTTGTCAAAAAAGATGAGCCATACTTTCCGTGGCGTTATGGTTATGAATTCAATCAGCCAGTGGTAACCCGCATGGGGAAGTTAAAGAAAAGTTCTGATTTAGAGGAAGGATCTATTTTAATAAATCCGGTGAATGTAGTTATTTCTTCAATAAAAAGATTCAAAGATGGAATTTTGATAAGGCTCTACGAAGCAGAAGGTAGAAAGACAGAGTTTGAAATAAGGTTTCCGGATGGTTTTTTGAATATATATGAAACAAACTGTCTGGGAGAGAATCAGGTTAAGCACAAGTCCAGCAAGAGGATATTGAAGGGTACAATCGCTCCTTTTGAAATAAGGACATTCTATCTGTTAAGATGAAACCTTCTGAGATACAAATAACAAGAGAAAAGAGGACGGACTCCAATGAGCCATAGAAAACAGCAGAATAACGAGTGGTTAGATGGTGTGGTGGTGCCTGTGGATTGTAACAAACTTAGCATGTTTCCCTGGACCCATGCAGACAAGCGAAACGAAACAGAGGTGAGTCAGATTATTGTTAGAGTCAAAGAGATGCATTCAAAAAAGATAGTTATAATGACTGATAGGAATAGAATGGGAAAATGAGAAGACACAAAGTTGCAGTTATTGGATGTGGAGCACTCGCTCAGAGTGTTCATCTTCCAAACGTACAGAATAACCCCAGGATGGACCTTGTATGTACATGTGATATTAATGGTACTGTCGCTGCAGAGTGTGCAGAAAGATTTCAGGCACAGCGAACGGAGACAGACTGGCGCAAGGTGGTTGAAGCAAAGGATGTGGACATAATTATCCTTGCTACTCATCACAACCTCAGGGGTGAGATTATCATTCCGGCACTTCGCGCTAAAAAGGCGGTGTACACAGAAAAGCCTCTTGCACCTTCAAGGGAGGAGATGCTGAAGATTGTACGTGCAAGCAGGGAGACGAAAGTACCTGTCTGTGTAGGACATAACCGTCGCTCAAGTCCTGCGATTTTGGAGTTCAAACGGCTTCTGGATAAAGCCTTTGTAGTTCACCGGGTATCAGCACCTTCGATAAGTCACTCTGGGAAACGGAAATACATTCCTGAGGAACAGCAGTTGCAATTGTTGATGCGGATTAATGACGATATCCGTAGTTGGAAAGAATGGATTTTTCATGACCAGGAAGGAATCTTTTTTACAGAAATGGTTCACTTTGTTGACCTGGCGATGTGGTTAAATCGCACAAGACCTGTCCGTGGATTTGCAGAAGGTTCATGCAGGGGGAACTTTGTCATAGTGCTGCGCTTCGCAGATGCTTCTATCACGACGATTTATCATACAATGGTAGGTCATTTTGATTATCCAAAAGAGTTGATTGAGGCTTCGTTGAGAAACATCACGATTGCGATGGAGCAGCATATAGAAGTGAGGCAGGTAGGTCTTGAGGATGAACCGAATCTTGCGGTATTTCCGTATGCCAAAGAATGCACATGGGCAAAAGAACAGGGCATGACCGGCTATTTTCGTGAAATGGTAAAGGAGCGTCGGAGTGCCTTGTCAAAAAAACAAAAGCCCAGATGCCTTAACGTGAATAAAGGGCATTATGAAGACCTGGACAGATTTCTGGACCACATAGAGGGCAAAGGTGAGAATCCCTGTGATATTGAAGACGCAGTGGCCGTGAACCAGGTTACCCTGAAATTACTGGAATCTGTCCGGTTAGGCATTCCGATAGTAATCGGTCCAGAAGACTGGCATATTCCGAAATGATGCCAGGTTAATGTTGCTGAGTGCAAGAGTGCACATTCTGAATGGAATGTAAGGAGCTGTCATGAGAACTGTCAGGGTTTCGATAGTCAACACCCGGAGTTTACAGAATGAAACAAAAGACGTCATACTTTCCAGAGCGAAGGAACGGATTAAGGATGTCAGCCGGGACAGACCAGACCTCATTTTGCTTTCTGAATTATTCGCGAACTTCCCTAAGGAAGAGACACGCAAGGCTGTAACAGAAGCAGCCCAGGATGTCCCGGGTCCAATAACTGAGGAACTTTCAGGGGGCTTGCCCGCAGGTACCGGACGTATCTCGCCTTTGGTCTATTACGGCGCAGCCATGGCCATTTTTTCAACAGCCTGATTCTCTTGAACCGAAGTGGACAACATGTGTGGACGTATGACAAGGTAACACCCGTGATAACTGAGATGGGACGTGCAGGGATTAGTCCCGGGAAGAAGCCGCGTGTGTTTCAGTGTGATTTCGGAAAGATAGGTGCTGTTATATGTTTTGATATTAATTTCTTAGAATTAGCCGAGATTTATTTCAGAGAAGAAGCAGAACTTATTTTATTTCCGTCAGCGTTTCCTGGTGGAAGACTTCTGGATATATGGGCAATCCGGTGGGGGTTCAACATTGCAGCGAGCACATGGTACGATTACAACAGAATTATAGATTGCACCGGCAGGACTGTAGCACAGACAAGTGATATCCTGCCATATACAACTTGTATCCTGAATCTTAACAGACGGGTGGTGCATATGGATTTCAATCTTGAGAAACTCCGGAAGATGCTGGATAAATACAAGGGAGATGTCCTTATTGAAGACATGCGTCCAGAAGCTCTATGTGTCATTACCAGCCTGAAAAAAGGACTTGAGGTGTCAGGCCTCATCAGAGAGTTCGGTATCATAACCCTGCCTGACTATTTCAACCGAAGCCGCAGGGTGCGGCACTCACACGGTGGGATGCCAGCTCCAAGATAAGGTTGGATTCATTTTCATATCTCTACATAATGGGTGAGGTTTTTGGGAATATCGGGGTTGAAACCCGAAGGAGAATATCCTGCTCTGAACTGGGTAGATTATCAGGATGATAAAAAGGGTATATGTCTTATAAACCGGGGTTTACCAGGCAATAATGTAACTGATGGAGTAATGATGCTTTCCTTGTTCCGTGCAGTTGACATGGGTCCTGGCAAAGAGAAATGTGAGACAGGTTATGGAGATGGTAGAAAGACAGAGCTTGAAATAAGATTTCCGGATGGTTTTTGAATATATATGAAACAAACTGTCTGGGAGAGAATCAGGTTAAGCGCAAGTCCAGCAAGGGTATATTGAAGGGTACAATCGCTCCTTTTGAAATAAGGACATTCTATCTGTTAAGATGAAACCTTCTGAGATACAAATAACAAGAGAAAAGAGGACGGACTCCAATGAGCCATAGAAAACAGCAGAATAACGAGTGGTTAGGTGGTGTAGTGGTGCCTGTGGTGACTCCACTTACAGAAAATGAAAGCCTTGATGAAGAGGCAATGGGCAAGATTCTCACCAGGTTACTAACTGCTGGTGTGCATGGGATTTTTGTGATGGGTTCGGTGGGTGAAGGTCCCATGCTTAACAGCCGGGTAGTTCAACAGGTGCTTAAACTAACAGTTGAAATAGTAGGAAACCGTGCACCGGTATTGGCCGGGGCAAGTGACAATTCAACACATCTGGTACTGGAGCGATTGAATGAGATGACAAGGCACGGGGTGAAGGCAGGTGTGTGTACCACGCCTTACTATGGGTGGCATGACAATGAAAAGGCAACTATAGAATTTTTTACCACCATTGCTGATAAATCACCGATTCCTATCGTGATTTACAATCTGCCGAGGGCAACAGGTATTTGCCTACGGCCCGAGACAGTACGTAAACTTTATGGTCATCCTAATATTGTGGGAATCAAGGATACAAACAATGACCTGGCGGCTATGGAATATGTTGCAGGTGACCCTGACCGCTCGCACAACTTCAGGTACCTATTTGGCAATTCATCCTTTTGTTTTCAATTGTTCCAGGCTGGAGCCGATGGAGTTGTATGTGCACCGGCTAATGTTTTGCCACAACTTGCAGTGGAACTTTACCGGAAGTATCGCCAGGGAGAGTTAGATATAGCCAGGCAGTTAGGTGTGTGCCTTGCGGAATTGTGTCAGATATTTAATTATCCTACCACCTGCGGAGCCATAAAAGCAGCCCTTGAGTTACAGGGTATCTGTTCTCGGCGGACTGTCCATCCATGGCCCCAGGCAAGCCAACAAGACATGAGCATGATTGATGCGATTCTGCAAAAGGTCCAGAATGATTTTAGGAACATAAAGCCCCAAGATTAAATTTAAAATGAGACTATCTGATATTATGGCAAATCTACCCCTAGTTAAAGAAGAAATTGGGGCTCGCAAGAAGATTAGAACCAAGTTAAAAGAGTCAGGCAAAAGACTCGTAGTAGTTGACGATGACCCCACTGGCACACAGACAGTCCATGGGGTAAAGGTATATATGGATTGGCAGGTTGATAGGTTGCGTTCGGCGTTAGGTTCAGGAGAATCTGTTTTTTATATTTCTACTAATTCACGAAGTCTAAACCCTGAGCAGGCAAGGGAACTTAATTATCAATTAGGAGAGAATCTGAAAGAAGCGGCACATCTGGAAAAGAGGGATGTGTTAATTGCCTCACGCAGTGATAGCACACTGCGTGGGCATTTCCCTTGTGAGGTCCAGGCATTAGCAGGTGGATTGTCCAGGAATTATGATGGGATAATTATTGCCCCTGCATTCTTTGAAGCAGGCAGGTACACTATTGATGATGTCCACTGGGTTGTCCAGGGGAAAGAGGCTGTCTCTGCAGAACATACTGAATTCGCAGAAGACCCAACCTTTGGATATAAGCACGGCAATTTAAGATATTGGGTAGAGGAAAAGACAAAAGGGAAGGTTAACGCCTCAGACGTCTATTCAGTTTCTATTGAGGTTGTCCGTAAAGGGGGACCAGATGCGGTTACTGAAGAGTTATTGAAGGTTTCAAATGGACAACCTGTTATTGTGAATGCAACTTGTTACAGAGACCTTGAAGTCTTTGTCCTTGGGCTTATAACTGCTGAAGAATGCGGAAAAGAGTTTATCTACCGCTGTGCAGCATCATTTGTAAAGGTGCGCGGTGGATTTGAAGATATACCATTCTTAACGTGTGAGCAACTGAAACCTGAGGATGGTCCTGGATTGGTGGTAGTAGGTTCTTATGTAGAGAAGACCACACGTCAGTTAAATTATCTCCTTGGGTCCGGGCTTGTAGCAGGAATTGAATTATGTGTGGATAAATTGCTGGAGTCCGGGGGGCGAGAGATTGAGATTCAACGTGTTAAGAATGAGATAAATAAGAAGATGTCGCATGGCATTTCAACGGTGGTTTATACTTCACGTGTTAAAAATGTTATTAGTGGGGAAGATTTTCTGAAAATTGGCAGTATAATAATGGAAAGCCTCTGTGATGTAGTAAGGCAGGTAGAGGTTCGGCCGGGTTTTCTGATTGCAAAAGGGGGGATAACAAGTATAGAGATTGCAAAGCGAGCATTAGGTGTGGCACAGGCTGAGGTGCTCGGCCAAGTGGTAGGCGGTGTCCCTGTATGGAGGTTAGGGTCTGAAAGCCGGATGACAGGGATTCCTTATGTAGTCTTTCCTGGTAATGTCGGGGATGACAAAACATTGTGGGAGGTAACAGCAGTCTTACAAAAAAAGATGGAGGGATAAGATATGGACAGTAAAAAGAAGACAGTTTTTATTATTCACACAAGCCGGGTGTCAGTAGATGACCTCAATAGACTATTTGCTGAACTTGCACCTCGTGTCACAGTACGAAACATTATAGATGATAGTTTACTGCCAGAGGTTTTAGCAAATGGTGGAGTTACGCCAGGTGTTTGTAGACGTATTTGTACCTATGCTGTCCAGGCTGAATCTGCAGGTGCAGATTTAATCTTCAACCAGTGTTCTTCAGTTGGGGAAGCAGCAGATTTAGCGGCAAAGATGGTTAGTGTGCCTTTAGTAAAAGTGGATGAGAAGATGGCTGAAGTAGCATGCAATACTGGCAAACGAATTGGTGTAGTAGCAACACTTGCAACGACCATGGGTCCTACAGTTCGTTTAATCCAAAAGACTTCTGATAAACTTGGCAGGAAGATTGAAATAACACAGAAGATAGTAGAAGGTGCATTTGACAAACTCATTGCTGGTGATAAGAAAACTCATAATAGCATGGTTATAGGTGTAATACAGGAACTTACCAAAAATGTAGATGTAGTAGTATGCGCCCAGGGGAGTATGGTTGCCTTGTTAGATGAACTTGGCAAGACACGTGTCCCTGTTTTAACCAGTCCACGCCTTGGAGTGGAAAGGGCAGTGGAAGTCCTTTCTCAACTTAAATTATAAAAAATTAAGTTGCCCTCAGGAATTCTCCCCTATACTTAACCTACCGCTTATTTCAGAAGGATTCTAAAATTAAAAAAATAAAAAAGATTGAAAAAATAAGGTAATATGGTATAATTAGTTTATTAGCGATGAAAACTATTCACGAAATCATTTGGGAGGGCCTGGAAGCCAGGAATGTGACAGCCTTGCTGATTGGTGGACATGCGCTGTTGGCCTTCGGTGTCGCGAGACAGACGTTGGATATAGACTGCCTGATGGTGGACTCTGACTCAGAAGTTCTACACACCATTCTGACAAAGGCTGGCTACATGGAAACGGAACGAACCGAGAACTTTGTACGCTATTCTCACTCGTCAATATATCTCATGGATGTAGATGCCATGTTAGTGGATCGCGGCACCTTTGACAAAATGTTGCAGCACAGTTCCGTCTACCGGGTTGGGGCAATCAGTGTACGCGTTCCATGTCTTGTGCATTTGATAGCGCTTAAGCTCCACGCCATCAGGAACAATCCAAAACGTGAGCTCAAAGATCTTGGTGACATCGTCGAACTGCTCCGGAGCAACTCCGGAAAGGTTGCCAGCGAAGAACTTGAATCTACCTGCGTACGGTACGGTCCCGACGGGATCTATGCCAAGATTAAGGGTTACCTATGATGGAGCCGCTAAATCTACCTGAATTTAACATACCTGTTTCCAAGGAAAAACAATTACCGCCCGTGGTCTTCTACGAGTGGGTTGTTCAGAACCTTCGGTTTCTTGACCAATCCGGCCAGTTAGATCGTATCCTAAAAGAGCCCACGCGCCGTCCTGTAGATGTCCGCTTTATTCTATAAGGGAGGTGTTGTTCTCTTGTGTGAAGATGTAGGGAGATTATAGATAAATGGATGAACCTATACTTAAAGTTCAGGACTTGAAGAGATATTTTGAGATAAGGAAAGGTATATGGAAGAGGAAGGGATTCGTTATCCATGCAGTGGATGGCGTATCATTTGACATAGAGAGGGGTAAGACCCTGGGACTTGTAGGAGAGAGTGGAAGTGGGAAGACGACTATAGGGAGGCTGATTTTAAGACTTTTAGATGCCACGAGTGGAAATGCATATCTTGATGGGGTAGATATATTCAGCCTGAATAAGGATGAGTTGAGGAGGTTTCGCAGGAAGATGCAGATAGTCTTCCAGGACCCTTATGGCTCACTCAATCCCAGGATGACTGTTGGTAGCACGATTGGAGAGGCATTAGTCATTCATAAGTTAGGCAATAGGAAAAGTAGGAGAGAACGGGTGGCAGAACTTTTGAAATTGGTAGGGCTTGAAACTGACCATACAAACCGATACCCACATGAATTTAGCGGCGGGCAGAGGCAGAG
>ORJL011210468.1_pt1 | contig 59732 bp, 58 predicted proteins | sample 1779941 | NCBI WGS metagenome assembly ORJL01 (sample SAMEA104232317, study PRJEB22302) | groundwater metagenome | biome: forest; feature: aquifer; material: groundwater | place: USA | collected 2011-08-07 | depth 5.8 m | reverse complement strand
AGCACTTTTTCCTTTTCTTCCCTTTTGTTCGGGCTGCTTATTTCCCAAGCACTTTTTCCTTTTCTTCCCTTTTGTTCGGGCTGCTTATTTCCCAAGCACTTTTTCCTTTTCCTGCTTTGTCACTATGATAAGCTGGCTTCCGGATTTCACGCACACCAAGTCAAGCTTGCCAAGCGAAAATGAATTAGTGTTCGGCTCCTCCCTGAATGCTTTCAGGGCGTAATCCACGAAAAGCTTAACCTCGTCCTTGTCCGGAATGCGCTTGCCAGCCTCCTCGCTCACCATGACATGGTATTTTTTCAATTCTTCTTCGTTTTCAGCCATTTGCATCGCCGTGCCTAATATGCCTCCATTGCTTAAAAAAACATCCGGCATAGAAACACCCATGCCAAAATTCGGGGAAAAGCCCTCCATCAATCCGGTTGCTGAGGAGGAAAAGCGCATTGCGCGCGAAAAGGGGCAAACGATAATCAGCGATGCAAGCCTCGATAATTTGCAAAAGTCGGCGAAACTGGATTCCCTGCGCGCGCTTGCCCTCTCCGTGGGGAAAACCACACGGGCGAAAGTTTATTTGCAGCAAAAGGAGGGTTTGGAGCCGAAGAAGGAAGATGGCAGGCCCGGGATGGGCGCCGATAACAAGGCGGCATTCCTCATCGCAAAAAAAGAGGCGGAAAATGGCGCCCTGAATGCCGTGCTATCGCTTATTCCGGCATTGAGGACGCCGATTGCATTAAGGAAGGAACATGACAAGTGGCTGGACACGCCGGCGTTTGGCAGCTATTCCCCGCGCGCGCTTGCGGATTGCCCGGAAGTTGGGCAGCTTTCGGATTTGATAGGAATCGGCAGGGAAGAAATCTCGGGGTACCTGCTTGCAAACGCCCGGCGCCTTGGGCAATGGATGGAAAACCTGAAAAAAGACAGGGGCATGCAATCGATCTACAATGACGGGGTGGAATTCAAGGGCCCGAGGGCGGATGTTGCCGACAACGAGCTTGCCCGCGTGTGCGCCATGGCGCTTGTGGGCGAGAGGGCGCTTGGCGTGCAGGCGGAATTCACCCTCAACATCATCAATCAGGAATCGCAGTTCAAATTTGATGCAATCTGGTCCGGGGGCGTTGGCGGGATGCAGCTCACCTCCAATTCCGTGGTGCAGTTCAACCAAGACGTAAAAGTGAGGCTGTCAAGATGGCTCAGTGGAAGGGGCCTGAAATTTCGGCCGGAGTGGAAATACATCTATTTGAAAGATGAGGCCAGGGGGCAGGTGAAATACGTCAGGACCAGCCTGGTGAAAGGGGAAAAAGGCGGCAAATTCATGCCGCCGCAGGTGAGGAAGGAGCTTGCCGGCTCGGCGGTGCTGAACATGTTTTACGGAATGCTCCACCTATCCTACATCATGGAGAGAAAAGGCGATGATGACATTTACATTGTGGCAAGGAGCTACAACGGGAATTTGAAATTGGTGCGCGGCGCGAAGGAAATAATCAAGGTATGCGACGACTATGCGAAAAAAATAAAGGGGCGCTATGACTTCCCCTGGCCGAATTTCTGCTACTCGGATGAGAAGGTGCGCCAGCAGGTGAAGCTAATGAAAAGCCCCAAGCAGCCGCCGCTCATCTCATCATTGTACGATAGCGGAAGGCAGGAATAGCCGCCCGCCCAAATTTTTCATTTGTCCGGGTCGTCCTGGCTTTCAAACACGTGCCGCTTGTGCAATTCTACTTTTGCATCAGTGAGGTATTGGTATCTGTTGCGGCACCATTCCACCTCGAACGGGTTGATGTCAAGCACGAGCACCTGCTCGTTTTCCCCGGCGCGGTGGAGCATCCTCCCGTCCGGGGCATACACCGCGGAATGCCCGCCGAAATCAAGAGGGTCGGAAGCGGAGCCTGCCCCTTCCGCGTCGGCGCCGGTTTTTCCCTGCCCGCCTTCGTTTTTTGCTTTCTTTTTTTTCTCCTGCCCGAAATTGCAGCCGATTGCGAACATCTGATTTTCCGTGGCGCGCGCCTGCAGCAGCGCGTCCCATTGGTGGATTTCGTTCGATTTGTATGCCCCGCCCGCAAACAGAAGGAATCCCCAGGAAAGCCCGAACTCGCGCGCAAGCTCGGGGAAGCGAAGGTCGTATGAGCCGATTACGGATGAGCGGAAAGTGAGGGCGTCGAAAAAAGGAAGAGACGAGCCCGGAGACACATAATCATTTTCAGCTGCGATTGATGACAGGTGGATTTGGTCGTATTTGGCTGCGCAGATTCCGTCGGGATTGAAAACAACGTAACGATAGGAGGGCTTGCCATGGCTTGGGCTTTTTGCAATGCTATGGGGGGTTTTTGCAAGGTATGAGCCGATTGCATAAGCTTTCCGCGATATTGCAAGCTCTTGCAGCATGGTTGGAGTTGGGCCGTCATCATCCTCAGCATATCTGGATGCCTCCTGCGGCTCCGCCGCCGATGAGAAAAGGTGGGGGAAAACGAAAATGTCGGCTTTTTTCTTCCCGGAAAGCATTTTTGCTGTGCGAAGGTTCGCCTCCACATCTCCGGGTAGGGGCGCGAATTGCACCAAAGCTATCCGTACCAGGCTGCCAAGGGGCATATAATCACTTACAATGACTTGATGGATGCGGATTTAAAAACGAAAACATGCAAAGTGCATACAGTGGCAATAATTTGGAAGAGGGGGTGACAAAATGAACGGTCCAAGAGGCAAACCAGGCTGCGGCTGCTAAATTTTTTCCGGATTTTTTATTTTTATGGCAATTTTTCAATCTTTTTATTTTTATGGCAATTTTTCATTTTCCGCCTATTAATGTATCGTTTATTTTCGACTCTATTTGCTGCAGGTAAAACTTCGTCTGATTGTCATCTGGAACAAGCTTCAGGTATTCCTTTAGGTCTGATGCGGCGGATTCGAATTCGTTTATTTGATTGAGGGCGATGGCCCTGCTTCGGTAAACCTGGGGGTCGTCCGCCCCAAGCTCAAGAGACCTAGTGAATTCAACTATAGAACCATTTATGTCGCCTGTCTTGAATTTGGAGATGCCAAGGTCATTGAAGACTTGCGGGGAGCTTGAGCCGAGTGCCATTGCTTTTTCGCAGGTAAGCAATGACTCGTTGTAAAATCTGCCGAGGTTTAGCAGGTTGCATTTTGCCTCGTATGGCTGGAGAAATTCAGGATCAAGCGCTATTGCAGAATTATAATCCTTGAGCGCATTGTTGAAGTCGGTTTGGGATTGCAGGAATTGCCCGCGGGCAAAAAAAGCCGGCGCGTATTTTGAATCCGCGGCGATAGCTTTGTCAAAGCTGTTTTTTGCCCCTGCAATGTCCCCGGATTGGTAAAGCGCAAGTCCCTCGTTTACGAAGTATTTCGCGTCTTTCGCCACGCCTGATGCGACCTGCGTGTTGAATGGGTCGAGGGGATTTGAGGAATTGGCGGGATTTTGCCCGGGCTGCCCCGAAACTGGCTGCGTGCAGCCAAAAAGCAAAAGAAAGGAAATTGGGATTAACAATGCCAAAAATGCATATTTTGAAAATCCCATGCGTTCCACCTGCTTCGGCCCTGCGGTTTTCGCAAAGCCCGTGTGTTCCATCTAGTCCACAAAGTCCGAAGGCTGGGGCGGGTCGGGCTTGTCGCCCTTGCGCTCCCTGATTTGCCGTACCACCTTGGCAAGCAAATCCTTTGGAAGCGGCTCGTATCCGGCATACTCCTGGTACCAGATGGCGCGCCCCTGGGTTGCGGAGCGAAGCTCGTTTGAGAAGCCGAACATTTCCGCAACCGCGATTTTTGCGGTAAGCGATGCCGTTTCGCCCTCCTGCTGTATGTCAAGCGTCTGCCCCCTCCTTCCCTGCACCATGGTTATCACGTTGCTCAGGTAATTCTGGGGGATTTGGATGAGCACTTTTTGCTTTGGCTCCTGCAATGTGATGCCCGACATCAGCAGGCCGGCATAAATCGGCCTCTTTGTTGCAGGTATGACTTGCGCGGGCCCCCTGTGCACCGGGTCCTCGTGGATTGTGGCATCGACTAATTTGATTTTCACGCCCACCACCTTTTCCTTGCAAAGCGGCCCTTTTTGCATGGCCTCCTCAAAACCCTGTATCACCAATTCCGAAATCTCGTTCAGGTATTGGATGCCGCGCGTGTCGTTTATCAGGATGTTTTTGTTGTAAATGTCCATAACGGACTTTGCCTGGTCGCGGGGCAGGCCGCATTCCACCAATGTTTCGACAAGCACTTTTCCTTTTGGCCTGCCGTTCGGAATTTTGCCCTCATTCATGCCTTCGTAAACCCCCGGTTCCAACGGCTCGATTTCGAACTTGATTTTGGTGTGCTTGTTGGGGGATTTGCCCTCCACCGGCCTTCCGATTGAGCCGCTTATCATTTCACGGTAAACGACAATGGGGGGCGTGGTTGTGATGTCGACCCCCCTTTCTTTCGTGATTTTGTATTCTATGATTTCCAGGTGGAGCTCGCCCATGCCGGACATCAGATGCTCGCCCGTGTCAGGATTGAGCTCGACTTTGAGCGTCGGGTCCTCTTTTGTAAGGGCGCGCAGCACCAGAATCAATTTGGCAAGGTCCTTGCTGTCCTTTGCCTCGATTGATTTGGTGACTACCGGTTCGGAATAGTGCTTGATTTGCTCGAACGGCTCGATTTCAGCCGCGGAAATCGTCTCGCCGACATAAACGTCGCGCAGCCCGATGATGCCGACGATGTTCCCTGCCACCACCTCCTCCACCATGACGCGGTCGGGGCCCATGTAAATGGCGACTTGCTGCACTTTTTCATATTTCAATTTTGATGCAAGGTAGAGCATGTCCGACTTTTTCACGCTGCCTGCAAATAGCCGCACGACCGCGACTTCTCCCGCATGCTCGTCATTGACGACACCGAAGCACACGCCGATTGATTTCGCCTTCATGTCGCATGCGGCCATTGAGAGCCCTGCCGGCGAATTCGGGTCGCCTTTCCAGATTACCGGAATCCGGTATTTTTGCGCAAATAGGGGGTTTGGAAGGTGCTCGATAACCATCTGCAGCAGCACGTCGTCAAGCGGGGATTTTTCCAATAATGTCTTGTGGTCGCTTTTGCGGCAGTAGTCGAAAATCTGCTTGAAGTTTATGCCCGTGCGCTCCATTGACTTTACCGATACCGCCCACTTGTGGATTGCCGAGCCGAATGAAATATTGCCTTTCTTTATTTCAATGCGCCATTCGTCCTTGAATTCCGGGGGGGCGTAGCTGTCGATAAGCTTGTTTATGCCGTTCAGGATTTTGAGGATTCTTTCCTGAAGCTGCTCGTCCGTCAGTTGCAATTCGTTAATCAGCCTGTCTATCTTGTTGATGAAAACCGTAGGCTTAGCCTTTTCCTTCAATGCCTGGCGCAGCACGGTCTCGGTTTGCGGCATGACTCCCTCGACCGAGTCCACAACCAAAATTACCCCGTCAACCGCCCTCATCGCCCTGGTGACGTTACCGCCGAAGTCGACGTGGCCGGGCGTGTCGATTAAATTGATGAGGTAGTCCTCGCCCTGGAATTGGAATCCCAATGAGATGTTGGCGGATTTGATTGTGATGCCTCTTGCCTGCTCCTGCTCGTCAAAATCCATGATGCGCTGCTCGCCCGCCAAATCCTTTGAAATCAGACCGGCGCGGGCAACCAATGAGTCCGTCATCGTTGTCTTGCCATGGTCGACGTGCGCGCAAATCGCCACGTTGCGCACGTGGGGCAGGTTGTACATCATTTTCACTACTTCGCCGACGACATATTCTTTCCTTACCATAGCAAACTACCTCGTAAACACAATAGGCTGATGCTCTGCGAATTAAGCAGGATACGGCTAAATAACGGATAGCAAGTTTAAAATTGTTTTGAGGGCCCCGGATAAACCGCACCGGGCAGGGGACCGGGAAAAACTTTGCCCGCTCGTGTTTTTAAATTTTTTGCGAGGCAAATATCCATATGCGCTTTGGGAACAGCTACAGGAAAGCCCATGCCGACACCGCCAAGCCCGGTTTTAACGGCATATGCAAATATCAAAACCCGACCTACGATTTCAACTCATACGGGCGCGAAACATGGGGCCAAAAAGGGAAAAAAAGAGGGCAGGAGGAACATAGCAGGGATATCCGGCAGGAAGACGCGAGGGCGGCCCTGAGATTGGCGAGGTTTGAACGCGCATTGGAAATCCTCGGCCATGCGGCAAACAACGGCCTTGCCGGCGAGGCAGGAGGCGCCAACATCCGGGAATGCGCAAGGCTTCTGTCCGGGAAGAAAAGCCCGCCCATAACGCCCGGGGAAGCGTTTGCATTGAGCCATGTAAGGAACAAGGCGGCAATTGCCGCATTCCGTTTGGCGAAAGAGGAAGGGGCGGTATACAACGATATCGTTTTGGGCGAGATACTTGGCGCAATAAAGGCGAAAGCAAACGGGAAAAAACCCGAAAGCGGAAGGCAGATGATAATACTTGAAGCTTGGGAAAGGGAGTGCCCGCTGGATGGCAGGGAAAAAGAAAGGTTCGAGGCCTCGCTTGCAGGGCAGCCTTCCGATAAGCAATTTAACCCTGCCCGTTGATCCAATTGCCTATGCCAAAAACAATAGTTTACCTAATACGCCACGGCAGGGCTTCGGGCAACAGGGCGCATATCCTGAATGGATGCAGAAGGGATGCGAAACTGACAAGGCTAGGGCACATGCAAGCAAACGAGCTTGCGCGCAAATGGAAATTCCGCCCCGACATTATAATTTCAAGCCCGATGAAAAGGGCGATGTCGACTGCGCGCCCTTTGGCGAAAAAGCTGAAAATTAAAATTGTCGGCGAGCCCCTTCTTGTGGAGCAGGACTGCGGGGACTGGACAGGGAAGAACTATTACAGGCTGATGCAAACGCACCCCTCCTACTTCTTTTATGACGAAGGGACGGTCACCACATATATGGTAAAAGTTCCGGGAGGGGAAAGCTGGGCGACCATTTGCAAAAGGGCAAGGAAGTTTTTGGCAAAAATGAAAAAAGAATATGCCGGCAAAAAAATTGTTGCGGTTTCGCATGGGGTGTTCATGCACGCGTGCTGGAGCATCGTGAAAAAAATACCTGCACCCGAAATTTACCGCATCAATATCAGGAATACCCATTGGCGTAGGCTTGAGCTTTAAATCGGTTGCGAGTAATTTAGACATCCTGTGAAAAAAACATATTTGTGGATTATCAGGCACGGGGCTGCGCGCGGGAACAGGAAGCACATCCTGAACGGGAACAGGCTTGACCCGCCGCTCACCGCTGCAGGGAAAGCGCAGGCGAAGGAAATTGCCGAAAAATGGCATGCGCGCCCCGAAGTGATAATTTCAAGCCCGCTGAAAAGGGCGATGCAGACCGCAGAATATTTCGCGAAAAAATATTCCCTGCCGGTTATAATCGAGCCGCTCATTGCCGAGCAGGACTGCGGCAGGTGGACCGGCAAGAGCCTGGATTCTCTGACCAAGAAATATCCATCGTGGTTTTTCCATGACAGGGGCAAGCCCACGCATTACCCGATTCGAATTCCGGGCGGGGAATCCTGGAATGACGCCAAGAAAAGGGCAAGGAAATTCCTGAAAATGATTGAAACCAAATACACGGGAAAGAAAGTGCTGGCATTTTCGCATGGCGTTTTCATGCAGGCGTGCACCTCAGTTTTTTACGGAATAAGGCCGCCGAAGCTTTTCAGGTGCTACCTGCGCAACCTTTATTGGGACAACTTCGAATTCCCGCAGCCCGAATGGCCGGTGAAAAAAAAGAAATGAAAACTCAGCTTGCCCCGACAGCCGAATATGCGTTTACCCTGCCATGCCCGTATGTGGTGTCATAGCCCGAACTGCCCTTATCCACTGATGTTGTCCAAAGAATGCTTTTGATTTGGGCAACTGTTAGTGCGGGGTTTTTCTGCTTCATCAGTGCAATCACACCGCTCACGACAGGGGTTGCCATCGATGTGCCGCTCATTGTGGCATAGGACGTGCCAAGGTAAGTGGAGTAAAGCGATACTCCGGGCGCGACAACTCCGTGGTCTTTCATTGCAAATCCCCTGCCCGACCATGAAGCTATTGAGTCTGCGCTGTTCACTGCGCCAACCGTTATCGTGCCGCTTACGCAGCCGGGCGAAGACACTCCGGTTTTCGAATTTCCTGCCGCAACGACAACCGCCTTGCCCTTTGAAACCGCATAATTAATTGCAGTTGTAAGGTCGGGGATGTAATTGTCACAGTTGGAAGTCTTGAATGTCCTGCTTGTGCCCAAACTCATGCTGATGGCGTCTACCTCAGGATTGTCTGCCGCCCAGTAAATTGCCGCTATGATGTTGCTGAATGAGCCCGAGCCTGATGCGCTAAGCACCTTGCCTGCCAGTATTTTGGCATCCGGGGCAACGCCTTTTGCGCGCGCCACAACTCCGTCTGCGGTAATAAGGCCTGCAACATGCGTGCCGTGCCCGTTGTCATCCATCGGGTCCATGTCGTTGTTTACGAAATCCCAGCCTCCTGCATAAGATGAGGAAAGCTCGGAATGGTTATAGTTTATCCCTGTGTCAAGCACCGCAACAACCGAGCCTGCGCCGGTGTAACTTGGAGTCCCTGCCCATACGGAATTCGCGCCTATTTGCGTGTTGGCGCCGGAATCCATTGCGAACACTTGCGGGTCATCGCCCACATCCGCGCCTTCAAAATCCGTATTTGGGGGGCATTCCAATGCTTTTGCCGTGCGCAATTCAAGTGGCCTTTCCTTGCAGCCTTTCTCAAGCAAACCGGAAATATCGCCATGCGCAAGCACGCGCACCTTGCCATGATAGTTCGGCTCGAACTTTGCCGCCGCAGCCATTCCTGCAAAAAGTAAAATCACTGCCAAAACCGAGAAAATGCCCCTCATCGCACCACCTGTTGGTAAAAGGAAGGCAAAGCTTATACGCTTGACGGGAATGGAAAAACGCGCTTGCGGAATTCGAACAAAGCGCAAATAAGCTAATATAATCTTTCGCAGCACCTATTTTTGCATGCCCCTTTAGCTCAGCGGTAGAGCGCCTGTCTCGTAAGGCTTTTTCTTTCTCTTTGCGGAGAAAGAAAAACCCTGGAAACGCACATCGACGCATCGAAGCGTCGATGGCGCACCGAAAGCAATGCTTTCGGTGAAGAAAGAGACGCATCGAAGTGTTTCTCTCTTCGGGAGAACAGGAGGCCACGAGTTCAAATCTCGTAGGGGGCTAAAATCTTTCCGGCTGTCTCTTCGTCAATTGACGCAATTTACCAAATCTTCGAATAGGCAAGTTTATATATAATTAGGGGCATATATTTTAGTGGGAGAAAGGTTGTAAACGCGTGCCAGTAATGCGCTCGATTACACGTTAGTTGGGAGGTTGTTGTAATGAATTTCTTCGGGATAAAATCCATTGCTGCCATCATATTAATGTCGCTGTTTTTGGTCGGAAGTGCCAGCGCTTCCGGGCCGTTCAACATAATTTCATCCGTATCCCCTCAAAATCCCGCCCCCAACAATGCAACTAATTTCACATTCAATGTTACAAACATAGGCGGGGGCAGCATGAAAAACATCAGGATTTATGCGCCATCGGGCTTCCAGATAAATAATTTGATAAGCTGCCCAAGCGGGACTACCACGAATACATCGAATTCCTCGTTTGTAGAATGCAAGAAATGCAGCGGGTCCGGCTGGAGCGGTGTGCAGCAGATAAAGCTTATTGCCACAACTGCAAACATCTGCGCCCTGTTCACTTGGAACGTAACCGCAAACACCGGCTGCAACGGGCAGGACGACAGCGATGTTGCGCCTGCGAACATCAGCGTGTGCGCACCTGCAACGCCAATCGCGATTACCCTTGTTAACCCTGCAAACGGCAGCACGGCCAACACCACCCCGGTTTTCAGCTGGACCACAAATTACGCCAATGCAACCTGCAACCTGACCATTGACGGCGTGGTGAACAGGACGGGCATAAACGGCACCCTTGGCAACTATTCAACCACTGCAACCGGAACGCTAAGCGGTGGCAACCACACATGGAATGTCAGCTGCTCGTCAGGCTCGTTGAGAAATTCATCGGCAACATGGTCGTTCAACGTCCTTATTCCAAACCCATACATTACAGTTACAAAAGTCGTGATCAACAACAATGGCGGCACAAAGGCTGTCTCAAGCTTCCCGCTGTTTGTGGGCAACACATCGGTAACCTCTGGTGCGGCGCAGCAGTTTGCGGCAGGCACATATGTGGTTAGCGAAACAAACGCAACCGGCTATAATGCGACATTCTCGGGCAACTGCTCTTCAAACGGCACAATAACGATGCAGACTGGGCTGAACTACACATGCTCAATAACAAACGATGACAACCCGGCAACGCTTACGGTAAATAAGATTGTAGTGAACGACAACGGCGGGAGCGCAACGGTCGGGAGCTTCGCACTAAAAGTGAACAGCACAAACGTAACTTCCGGCACGCCCGCCAGCTTCAATGCGGGAGCGTATGTAGTGAGCGAAACAGGCCCGTCCGGCTACAGCGCAACGTTCTCCGGAGACTGCTCATCTTCGGGCGCCATCACGCTCCAGAACGGGGAGAGTAAAGTGTGCAATATAACAAACGACGACATTGCACCAAGGCTAACTGTTACAAAAACAGTGGTGAACAATAACGGCGGCAATGCGGTTGTTTCAGACTTCCCGCTCTTTGTGGGCAACGTGTCGGTGGCATCCGGGGCGCAGAATACGTTCAATGCGGGCACGTACCAGCTGTCCGAAACAGGCCAATCCGGCTACACCGCTTCCTCATGGGGCGGGAACTGCTCTGCAAACGGGACAATAACACTTGCACCGGGAAACAATTACTCTTGCACAATAACAAATGACGACCAGGCTGCAAGCATCACCTTAATCAAAAACGTGTCAAACAACAACGGGGGCAGCGCCGGTGTGAATGACTTTGGGCTGTCAATCGGCAACACGTCTGTCAATTCAAGCCAAACGCTTTCAGTCAATGCAAACGCCGCTTATGCGATAAATGAGGCAGGCCTGGCAGGCTACTCGTTTGTTTCGATAAGCGGCGCAGGCTGCCCGCAATCGCTTGGAGGCACGGTAACATTGAATGAGGGGCAGTCGATAACCTGCACCATAACCAATGACGACAACGGGGCATCAATCACGGTGACAAAGCTGGTCACGAACAACAACGGCGGCACCGCAGCTGCCGGGGACTTCACACTGAGGCTTGACGGCTCTGCCGTGGCAAGCGGCGCGCCCAATGCAGCCAGCCCGGGCACGCACACAGTGAGCGAGGATGCGTTTGCAGGCTACACCGGCACAATAGGAGGGGACTGCGCAACAAATGGCAGCGTAACAATTGCGCTTGGGCAGAACAAATCCTGCACTATTACAAATGACGACGAGCAGCCAAAGCTTGCCGTAATCAAAATAGTAAACAACACAAACGGCGGCACCAAGACCATTTCGGATTTCCCGCTGTTCGTGAACGGCACATCGGTAACTTCCGGGGCGCAGAACGGATTTAACGCAGGCACTTACACCGTTTCCGAAACGCAGCAGCCCGGCTATTCCGCGGTTTATTCCGGCGCATGCAATGCGCAGGGGCAGGTAACTCTTGCTGTTGGCGATGTGAAGAACTGCACAATAACCAATTCAGACAGCGTGCAGCCGACACTTACGGTAATCAAGAATGTGACTAATAACAATGGAGGCACAAAACAGGTGGCTGACTTCGGGCTGCTTGTAGGCGCAACGCAGGTAACATCTGGCGCTGCAAACCAGTTTGCCGCAGGCACTTATGCGGTGTCTGAAACAAACGCCGGCGGTTATTCCGCAGCATACTCTGGGGCATGCAATTCATCCGGGCAGGTTACCCTGCTTCCAGGAGACAACAAAACATGCACTATTACGAATGACGACGAGCAGGGAACGCTTACCGTAATCAAGCAGTTTGTGAACGACAATGGCGGAAGCGTAACGACTGCAACGCTTTACATAGACGACGGGCAGGTGTCAAATAATACGCCCAACTCCCTTGATGCGGGCACTTATGCCGTATCAGAGGATGCAATCTCCGGCTACACTGCAACATTCTCCGGCGACTGCGACTCTGAAGGCTCGGTCACTTTGGGCAATGGCGAGAGCAAGACATGCACTATTACGAATGATGACCAGCAGGGAACGCTTACCGTAATCAAGCAGTTTGTGAACGACAATGGCGGAAGCGTAACGACTGCAACGCTGTACATTGATGACAGCCAAGTTTCAAACAACACGCCCAACTCCCTTGACGCAGGAACGTACACGGTTTCAGAGGATGCGATTTCAGGCTACACTGCGGCATTCTCAGGCGACTGCGACTCGCAAGGCTCGGTCACTCTGGGCAACGGCGAGAGCAAGACATGCACAATTACGAATGACGACCAGGCTGCAACGCTAACCGTATACAAGTACGTTACCAATGACAATGGAGGGGATGCGGCATCATCCGACTTCACAATGTCAGTCACAGGCACCAACCCGTCGCCTTCCAGCTTTGCAGGCGATGATGAGGGGACGGTTGTAACACTTGACGCAGGGCAATACTCGGTTGGAGAAGACGGCCCATCCGGCTATGGGGCATCTTATTCCGAAGACTGCTCAGGCACGATTGCAAATGGCGAAAGCAGGACATGTGAAGTAACCAATGACGACTTGGCCGCGTCAATCACCCTTGTCAAGGAAGTCATAAATGACAACGGGGGCAGCGCAGGCGAGAATGACTTTGGGCTTTCAATCGGAGAGACAGGCGTGGACTCTGGCCAAACGCTGGAAGTGGATGCCAATACAGCTTATGCACTCGATGAAGAAGGATTGGCAGGCTACATCTTTACCGGAATCTCCGGAGATGAGGGCTGCCCGTCCGAGCTTGGCGGCACCGTGGCGCTTGGCGAGGGGGAGTCGATCACATGCACAATTACAAATGACGACGAACAGGCAACGCTTACAGTATACAAGGTTGTGGACAACTCCAACGGCGGCACTGCCAACTCATCCGGATTCGACATAACGGTTTCGGATGATTATGAGTATGAGGAGACGTTCGCAGGGAATGAAAGCGGCACGCTGCTCACCCTTGACTCCGGAACATACTACATTTCCGAAACCCAGCTACAAGGCTACAGCGCGGAATATTCCGGCGATTGCGTTGATGAAGAGGGCGTTTCAGTTACCCTAACGCCCGGCAGCAACCTGACCTGCACAATAACAAACAGCGATAACGTGCAGCCGACGCTCACAGTCTACAAGGTGGTGATAAACGGCAGTGAGGAAGTTGGCCCGTCATCCTTCACAATACACGTCATGCTAATCGATAGCGGTGATGTCGAAGGCAGCCCGCAGCCGGGCTCTTCAAGCGGCACGCAGTACACCCTTGCAACCGGGCAATACCAGGTTTCTGAGGATGCGCTACAGGGTTACACCGGCGCATTCTCAAGCGACTGTGTTGTGAACGGGCAGGTGTCGCTGCTTCCGGGCGACAACAAGGAGTGCACGGTGACAAATACGCTTGTGCCCAATTCCCCGCCTGTGATAAACGAGCTTTCCCTCTCGCAGTCAGGAAGCGCCATGACGTGCTCCATCAGGGCATCGGATGCCGAAAGCGGCATTCTGGCCGTAAGTTACACCCTAAGTAAAAATGGCGTGCTGCAAGTCAATGGCACTGCCAACGTGACAAACAACACGCCCACTGCCCTTGCAAGCGCAGGCGGAGTCGGCTTTAGCGAGACTTGGTCTTGCGAGGTGGTTGTATCTGATGGCACGGATACTGCGCCAGGCTCGGTAACCGTAAGCACTGGATCTCCTCCGCCAGGCCCGGGTCCAGGCCCATCATCTGGCGGCGGCCCGTGCATATCCTGCAGAGGGCCAAGCGGCCCGGGTAGCGGTGGCGGCAACAAGACGCCAGAGGAGCCTCCTGCAACAATAACGCAGCCCGTGGCGCAAACAACCCCAACAAGACAGCCGACCAACCCGTTCGCAGGCTTCATCCTTCCGTTTGGGGGCACGGATGACACTGGCGAATTGATTGGCGCGCAGATTGGGGAGAATCTGCCCGAGCCGACTACTGGCGCTGCATTGTTCGGGCTTAACCTGCCGTTTGAGCCGTGGGTGTGCGCGCTGCCGCTCATCCTGCTGCTCCTGATTGCGCTGTGGTACCTTCTGAAGAACAAGAAGAAGCCGGCAGCTGCGCCGCCAAAGAAGTAGTTTTTTCTTTTTTTATTCCTTTTTTTCCTTTATTTTTCCGAAGTTATAGCAGCCTCGCAAAATTGCTCGACTGCCATCTAGCAAACCCGCGTCGAAACAGCACTCGCGGACTGTCGAATTACTTTGCGGGTTTGCTATAACCCTTTTTTCATTCCCATCCTATTCCCTTTTTCATTTTACCCGCAGGACTGAAGGGTCGCTCAAATCCAGCTGGGACATTGGGATTTGGTCTTCTGAAACCGCCAATGGGTCGTATTTTCTCACTTTATTGGTGCCGCCGGGAAAACCATATAAAAATGCGACACGCGGCTTCAGGCTGTCAAAAACCCCGACATAAAGAAGCATTTCATTTTGGAGCTGCCGCGTGTGGATTCCGATGATTGGGCAGGCGGATTTTTCCGGAAACTGCCTTATCCGGTAATCGACGTATCTCATTCCGTCCGGCAAATCTATGCTGATGGAATCCTTTGAATAGGTTACATTGTAATTATCATCGTTTTTAACCGAAAAATGGCAGCCTGAGCCGTTGTTTGAAGGCGAAGGCTGGGCAAGCGCCTTTCCAAAAAATACGCCAGTGCTCAAGGCAAGCCATAATGCGGCTTTTGCCGTGAAATTTTTTGCCTTCCTTGCCGATTGCATGAGATAGGACATAGTCATAAAAGAATAAAAAACGTGTTGATTGCTGGGTTCGGTTGGAGAATTTGCAAATAGGCGCGCGGCTGCCGCCGCGCCATCAATCTGCTTTTTAACCTTCTTTGGCAATAACATTTTGCCGAGATGGCGGAATCCGGTAACGCGCTAGACTCGAGATCGGCTTAACAGCCCCACAAGATATCTAGTTCCAGTTTACCTGGAGTAGGGGTTCAAATCCCCTTCTCGGCGAGACAAAACGCGGAGGGGGAGCGCCCCCTCCTCATTTTTTCCTTGATTTTCTGATCCTCCCCCCACTACGCAGTTAGACGTTCTACTTCCAGGTGACAATATCATTATTTAGCTTGCCTTTGAAAATTTATTATGGGCTATTTTGTAATAATTCGCGGACCGCTTGGAAGCGGCAAAAGCACCGTTGCAAAGAAAATTGCCAAAGCAATTGATGCGAAATACGTCTCAATAGACCGGCTGCTAGATAGCGGCAATCTTACCAAGGATATCGAAGGCGGCATGATTTCCCAAAAAAGCTTTTTGAAAGCGAACGAAATTGCAATGCCGGAAGCAAAAAAGTTTCTTGACAAAGGCATCCCTGTTGTTTTCGACGGGAATTTCTATTGGAAAAGCCAAATCGAAAACCTTCAGGCAAGGCTCAATTGCAAAAATTACGTTTTTACCCTGAAAGCCCCCCTAGAGGTTTGCATTGAGCGGGATAAAAACAGGAAAAAAACCCATGGAATTGGGGCGGCAAAGGCGGTTTATGCGAAATCCACAGAGTTCGATTTCGGGATAGGCATAGATGCCACAAGGGCTTTGGATGAAGAAATCAAAACCATTCTTTCTTTTTTTCCTAAAAAAAGCGGCATGCGGGTATGATTGCAAGCCTAAGTATTAGTTACTAATACCATGTATTAGCTACACACCCTTAGGGTTAGTGAATGTCATATAAGTTAGTCATATGACAAAATAGCAAAAAAAGCAAAGAATGTTATATTTAACCTCACAATCATTAAAATCATGAAATGATAGCCTTATATAGTTTGTCATATAAGATACTCATATGACTAAATTAAAATCAGCTGAATTGCCTGAGCGCACTAAGAGGATAGCCAAAGCCATTTCCAAAAGGATGCCCCATTTGGCGTTTGCAATATGGGACCTGTCGGATTTTCTTCCCGCATTTCATAACGTAAGGCGGAACATGGTTTTCGTGGAATGCGAGGAAATGGCAAGAAAAGAGGCAATGAACGCGATAGCATCCGAGGAAGAATTTGCCAACTGCCTGATTTATTCGGGCGAAAGGAAGCCGGTTTCAGTAAACGAGGATTGGGCGAATGCAAAAGGGGCGGAAATAAGGGATGTGATTGTCATCGTATCGAGGAAGGATTTGAGGGGGGATTCGGAAATGGAAGGAAATCTGATAGTCCCATCCTTAGAGCGCCGCCTGATTGACCTGCTATCCTACGCGCTCAAAGGCCACGTCCCCATCACCGTGGAAGAAGCCGCCAGCGCGCTTGCGTGGTTCATAAAGAATGGCAATGCCAGGGCATCCAAATTGCAGCGCTATGCGGTCAGGAAATATTTGGCTTGGTATCTTGACATCCTGCTCTACAAGCTTGCTAGCAGCGGGCGCATTGCTTCGGCTTCGATTGACCCAAGGTACATGGAGAACGGCAAGCGCTACTATGAGGCAATTACGCGGGTTGATGCGGCTTGAACACCGAATTCAAAAAACGCCAGTCCGAAGTATTGGAAATTCTTTCCAAACTTGCAAAAAAGGCGGAAGGGAGCACCAACCCTCTAGTTTTCATCGGCGGAAGCGCCATACAAACCGCAGCCCTCAAAACGCCAAAGCGACTATCAGTTGATTTGGATTTGCACTATTTGGGGGATTTCTCCGAACTATTGGCAGACCTAGGTCAGGATTACAGAATAGAAATCAGACCGGCTAAGCGGACGGATTTGTTTTCTTATCACAATGTGTTGAGGAATGAGGTTCAGGTGAAAGTCGATGTAACTCGTTTTCCCCTGATTGACGGCAAAACGCCCTGGCAGGAGATGGAAATAAAGCGTGGCGGCAAGAAATTCAAGGCAAACGTTGCCACACCAAGCTATCTGTTGGCTTCGAAATTCTCAACATTGGCAATTGGGACAGTAGGGCGAAAGCCATTCCATGAGATTGACTTCCTCAAGGATGTGTTTGACATAAACTGCCTGCTTGACGAATTCGGGTGGCAAGAGGAAATCTTCCCCTTTTTCAAGAATATCTGCGCCATCCAAAATAGGATTCGTGAAACGAATTACACATTCGAGCAATCGATTGAAAGCGCCGTCAAGGCATTGGCTCTATCAGCAGATACGGACGATGCAAAAGCCAGCATCAAAAAAGCTGACCTTGGGAATTTCGTCCAATACCTGTTCGACCCGGCACTTGCGAAAAAGCACGAATATTGGGTTATGGCATACCGTTTGATTGCATACCTCAATTTCATGCGCACGATGGAGGCAAGCCGGATACCGGAAGCAGCCTTGGAAATGGAAAAAAACTCTAAAAGAAGCGCGGAAGGGGCATTTATTGCGGAAATTGAGCGAAAGCTTGCAGCTGGAAAAGTGGATGCAGATTTGCTCCACAAGCTCAAGATTTTCGCCCCGAAAGCGCTTGTCCATATGCATTATTCCAAGCCTGAGGCATTTGGCAAAGAATAACCCTATTTTCTGTTGAGCGTTAATCGTCGTAGAGGTTTACAAACTCCACCATTTTCTCCAACGCCCCTTCTCGGCGATTATTTTGCATCTGAACGCCCCAGTCCCCATGCGGTTTATATAATGGCTTTCGGCTTAGCTTTGCATGGATGGGATGATCTATTGAAGCAGATGTGTTTTTTGGCGATGGTCTTGTTGGCGCTGGTTCCGGCTATTCTTATCAGCGGCTGCATCCAGAATACTTTTACGGAGAAAAATACAACTGCCACCGATAATGACTCAATCAAGTTGAATGACGACTCAATCTATTTGAACGATGAATCAATCAAGCTGAACAATGATTCAATCAAGCTGAACAATGATTCAATCAAGCCGAATACCGCCAGTTATATCAAGAAAGCCCCAGTAAAACTTCATTGCGAGCCTCTTAAGGATAAGAATAAAGTTGCGGTTGTTTTTGCAAAAAACGGCATTTATGACACTGAAACCGCCCATTCATACATCTTGAAGTATTATGATTCGGTCAAAAGCGATTTGAATCTGGATAATGCAGGGCTGCAAAAATTCGACGGAGAAACGATGGACGGCTTCGAGGCCTTTATTGATTCGCTTTACTTGAACGACGATGTCGGTTATATTGTTTTGCTTGGGGACGGCCTGCCAGTCGCAAACTTTCCAATAGAACTGGCAAAAGACGGGTTCGTGCCATCGGGCGTAACGTATGACTATGCCAATCTTTATGCCATATCTGAAAAACTGGAATATGTGAACAAGAGCGATCGGGAATGCACGCCCCAAGGAGAATGTGTTGAAAACTGCAAGGATCTGGCGATTTCACTCATCATGCCGCCTGATTTGTATTCTGACGAAGAAAAAGCCGCGTTTACGCTTAAAATACTGGAAACATATGCGGATTACCATAATAATTTCGCGGCGCGCATTGCCGAATATCAGGATTCGGCGCTTGTCATTTACGACTCAACCATCTATACTGATGACAGATCAAGCGGATATGATATTCCTATGCGCATAGTCAACAATCAAGATGCCGCTAGAATTGCCAGCGAGCTGAAGAGCAAACATAAGGTAGTGGTTCTTCGGGTGCACGGCAGCGCGGATAGCGTTGGCATGGGCATTGGCAATTTCGGCACAACAGAGCAGGAATATTTGAATTTCGCCAAGGAAAACGGATTGCCTTTTCTTTTTGTCGACAGTACGGCATGCCAATCCTTTGCATTGAAAATGGAGAATGCAACGCACTGCTGCTGGCCGCAGATATTCCTGGAATCCGGGGTTTGGGCGTATTATCTGATATACCCAGAAAGCAACGAAGTAAAGAAGAACTTCCCCCATGGGGAAACTTTGGGCATGGCACTCAGAAAATATCCGGCGAAACAAAGTTTTATTTTCGGGGATATCCTTGCGCACATGAAGGGCAATAGCTCGGTTAACCGCTAGAATTTTATCGCCCCTTCTCGGCGCTCCATTTAAAAAATGTAGATTAGAAGTCATAAACATGGCATTAAAACCGGTAATAATCCTCAATTTGAAGGCATACAAGGAAGCCGAGGGCGAGGCTGGGCAGAAGCTGGTTGAAATAGCGTCGGAAGTGGCCCTGGTTAGCGGCGTAAAAATAGTTGTGGCACCACCGCCGGTCATCATGAAAGAATGCACGCGCTTTGGCATTGACATTTTTTCCCAGCACTGCGATGCAAATTTGCCAGGCGCGCACACGGGCAGCATCACATCCTATTCGCTGAAGCAGGCAGGCATTGCAGGAAGCCTGCTCAACCATTCCGAAAATCGGATGCACCACGAGGACATAAAATCTGCAATCGATAATTTGAGGGAGGATGGGCTGGAGTCGATTTTGTGCACACGGGATGTGCGCGAATCCGCACAGTTATCGAATTTCAAGCCAAGCTACCTTGCGGTGGAGCCGCCGGAACTGATTGGGAGCGGAATTTCAGTTTCCACTGCAAAGCCCGAAGTGGTTACGGGGACGGTGGAAGCGGTGAGGGCAAATGGGGATGTTCCGGTGATTTGCGGCGCGGGAATATCAAATGGCGCGGACGTGAAAAAGGCGATTGAATTGGGCGCGCAAGGCGTGCTGCTTGCATCCGCTTATGTGAAGGCGAAAGACCCGAAAAAACTTCTTGAGGAATTGTGCGCGAATATTTGAAAAAGCGCGAATTGGGCGGAAAAGTTCGTCTGCCGCCGTAAAATCATGCCCTGCGGGAAAGAGGGTTTAAAAAACTCGCCAAGATTGCAGAATCGGTGATTTGAAATGGCGCCAGGAGTTTTAGTTGCCCCGACAAGAAATGTTCCAGCAACATATGGAATACCGGTTGATACTGCGCCGCACTTGAAAATAAAAATCCATCCGAGCCCCCGCAAGAGTTTCAGCTATGTCGGAATGATTGCAAGCCGATTTGGAAAGGATGAGGCCCGCAAGCTGCTCTTTGAAATAAACAAAACCTACGGGCTCGACCTGAAAATGCTCAATGTTCAGAATTTCATGGAAATTGCAAAAAAGGACATGGAGTTCGTGAATTCGGTTTTTGGCAATGGCGCATTTTGGCTTACCACTGGTTTGGGGCACAACGTTGCCCAAATCGTGAGGGTGAGCATGGACGAACAAACTGCCAAAGCAATACAAAACATGGACTTGAACGCAATGCTCACGCTGTCTAACGGCGTGCATGGCAGTGATGCGGCAAGCATCGCGGTAAGGGCAAAGCACGACAACCTGTCATTCAATTATTTCTAGAGCATGTTGTCAAGGATTTCATAGGCGCGCAGGGCATCCTTGCGCGATAGGACGAACACCGTTTCAGTATATACTGAATAGAATTCCCGCACGTTTATGCCCTCTTTTGCCAGCGCATCGGTGAAGAAGGCGACCCAGCCGGGCGAGGTTTCCACTCCTGGCGGGGTGGAGAGCGTAATGAGCGCCTGGTTGCGGATGGCCTGCTTGATGGCGGTTTTCCCTATTATTCTTCCAACCTCATCCGCAACCTCTTCGGAAACAATGAGCACGGAAAAGCCGTCCCCTGAAATTATGTCATAATCCCCGCCGGTGCGCCGCGCCACGCTTGGGAGCTTGTCTATTGCTTCTGGCTTGAGGATGAAGACGCTTGCCTTGTTTTTTATTGATAGCTTTGTCTGGCGGAACAGCCATGAGAGGTCTTTCTCGTAGTCGTGAATTTCCTTTCTTCCGGAATAGCGGCGGAGCGCCGCCTTTATTGCGCCCAATTTTGCGGATGACTCCAGGTCGGACTTGACCCTCCTTGCAAGGGAGGAGAGGTTTGCAATGCCCATGACAAGGGCCTGCCGGGCGTAAGGATGGGTGTCAAGGTAGGAGAACGCCTGCCTTGCGACAGATTTTTTCTTCGTCTCTTTTGCCATATGTATCAGATGGCACAGTTAGTGTGCCGGTTATGCATATTGGCACGCAAGTATTTTTAAAACAGCATACGCCAATGTGAGCGGGAGGTCTAACAGATAGACGAAGGTGTTTGCAAATGGCTCAGAAGGAAAAAGTGGTATTGGCATATTCCGGCGGCTTGGACACAAGCTGCATACTCAAATGGCTCATTGACAAGGGATATGATGTCGTGTGCTTCGTGGCCGACGTAGGGCAGCAGGAGGATTACGAGGCTGCCAAGGCAAAGGCACTGAAAATTGGCGCGAGCAAAGTGTATATTGAGGATTTGAAGGAGGAATTCGTCACCGATTACATTTTCCCGGCAATACGCGCGAATGCAATTTACGAGGCGAGATATTTGCTGGGCACCGCCCTTGCGCGCCCGCTCATTGCCAAAAAGCAGATTGAGATAGCGCACAAGGAAAACGCGGATTACGTGTCGCACGGGGCGACAGGCAAGGGCAACGACCAGGTGCGCTTTGAGATGAGCTACCTGGCGCTTGACCCGAAAATCAAAATCCTTGCGCCGTGGAAGATGCAGGAGTGGCTGGACCAGTTCAAGGGAAGGGACGACATGCTAGCATATGCGGAAAAAAACGGCATTCAGGTTTCGCAGACAACGAAGAAGCCTTACTCCGAAGACGAAAATTTGATGCATATTTCGCACGAGGCGGGAATACTTGAAAAGCCGGAATACATACCGGAAGAGAATGTGTGGTCAAGGACAACCTCGCCTAAAAAAGCCCCGGACATAAGCACCATATTGGAAGTGCACTTCAAGGACGGCACGCCCGTTAAGATTGTGAATAAAAATGACGGCACGACTGTGGAAAAGCCGCTTGAGCTTTTCACGTATGCCAATAAAGTGGGTGCGGAAAACGGCGTGGGAAGAGTGGATATGGTTGAGAATAGGTTTGTCGGCATCAAATCCCGCGGGCTGTATGAAACTCCGGGCGGCACCATATTGCACATTGCGCACCGCGACATAGAGTCCATTGCCATGGACAGGGAAGTGATGCGCATAAGGGACATGCTTTCGCCCAAATTCGCCGAAATAATATACTATGGCTTCTGGTTCTCCCCGGAATGGGACTTTTTGGAGAGCGCGTTCAACAAGTCGCAGGAGCTGATTGACGGCAAGGTGACACTTGAATTGTACAAGGGCAACTGCCTGCCCGTGGCACGCGAGTCGCCGACTTCGCTCTATAATGAGGAATTGGGCTCGATGCACATTGAGGGAGGGTTCAACCAGCAGGACAGCCGCGGGTTCATAAGAATCAATGCAATCCGCCTGAGTGCGCACCGCGCCATAATTGAGAAAAGGAAGGGCAAAAAATAACGGCGATTGACGTAGAATGTGGGTTTTTATACCCCTTTTTTTATATTTCTAACTAATATTTGAACATGACAGGAGGATGTGACGATGGAAATTGCAATCCAGAAGAAATCCAAAATCGGGAAAATCGACGTTGGAGCAACGAAAATCCACACCAACAGCCAAGTGCCAAAGTCATGGAAATTCATGGCGCTAACAACGGGCGCGGAATTAAAGCCTAGTGCAAAATTTTCAAATGTTGAAGTGCCGAACGACAAAAGGGAGCCGATTGAAAAAACAGTGGAGAAGGCCACGTCTATTTCCGGCAAGGAGAGGCTGTTCTTCTACGGCAGGGACGTAGTGCTTGGGGCTGCCGCGTATTTTGGCGGCCTGTGGATAGGAATGGAAGGCGCGGGCAAGGTTGCAGCCGCAGGGTTCGGGCTGAATATCGCCTTCAAGCTTGTCACAGCGGCAAGGAACAGGATAATGCACAACGTGGTGAACGTATCGGAAGCGCTCGGGTTCAAATGGCAGGAAAAGAAGGACAAGGAGGGCGTCACGGCGATAAAGGATGCTGTTGAGAGGCTGGACCAGTCAAGCAGGCTGACTTTCACAGGTACGCTTGTCACATTGGCCGGAGCAGGCATTGTTGCATTGGGCAGCACGACCTTTGGCGCTGCGGCAATTGCCATAGGGGCGATAGTCACAACATACCATGGATTCAAAATCAGGAGCTTCAACCGCGAAGTCAAGAAGGCGGTGGCCGCTACGGGCGAATACAAGGCCGCGGCTTGGGCATACGCCAACAAGGCAGTAATTGACGAAGAGTTGACCGTGCTGCAGCCCCATGGTGGAAATGGGGCGCCGGATGCATCTTCTGGAAAGGGAAACGGAGTGAAAATGCCAGATACACTGGCTAATGATTGGACCACATACCATGCCGGGCTGACTCCGGATGCCCAGAAGCCATAGGGCGCTTTATATGCTTTTTTTGTCATTTTATAACACATGAAAGCGATAGCACGAACCGCTGCCATTCTTCTCGTTGCCGGAATGGCATTATTTTCCCCAAAGCAGCTTAGCGCCCAGAAAGAGGGAGGGGAAAAGGGCAAGGCTGCGGCAGGGGTTTTTGAAGCTGAAAATGGCTCATTTTTGAGAGGGGGGAATTACTTCCTTCTTGCCCTAAGGCAAAGCCAGGCAAGGATTTCATATGAAAAAAACAATTATGCCAAAATATTCCCTGCGAAAACAGAGGAGGTTAATGGCTTGGCATCTTATCAGGCCCTTATCGAAGATGGATGGAATATGGCAGTATTGCTAAATGTAAATTACACGGACTTTGGCAAATACCAAAATTCCACGGTGGCAACCACAACAACAAATATTGCGTTTTCAACCTCGTTAAAAAATCCATATGCAGTGCCGGGCTATTTTGCGGCAGGAGTAGCAATTCAAAAAATACTTGGCACCGGGATGGATTGGGAAACCGCAGGCATGACGTTCATACCGGGCGCGGGGTATTTTGCTGAAATAGGAAAAAACTGCTCGATTGGAGTTTCGGCAAATTACTGGACGGGAAAGCGCATTGCGGGGCTTGACCAGTATTCCATAACCACAACTGCGGTTGTTGATAAGACAGTGCCCCTTATTGAGAATTTAACGCTAAATTACACTTACGTGGAAACAGACCAAGTCGAGCGGAATTCCAATTCATTTGGCATTGACGTTGCCTTTGAGGGGCTTAAGGATACCCGCGTATTCAGCTGGACTGACTTTAAGGGGACATGGGCAGTTGGAGGGATGCAGAACATGGGCGTATTTTTTGTGTTGGCTAAAATCGAAGTTGTGACACAGGAAGCTCATTACAAAGCCGGAAGCATTGAAAGTGGCAATATAGCCAATTATAGCATAGGGGCAGGCCTTAAGTTCTGAAAATGATTCCCTTACGCCTGCCAATCCCCCGTCTATTTATAAAGCTTCAGAGGCTGACTAATCTTAGTTACAGAGGGTGAGACTTATGCCAGTCAAATCCATAGAGCTGAAGGTTGCGGAAGCTTTGCAAAATGATGTCGGGCGCGGACTTGTTAGGATAGACAGCAGGGCACGCAAAGAGCTTGAGGTGTCAACCGGCGACATAGTGGAATTGAAGGGCAAGAGAAGCACTGCTGCACTTGTGTGGCAGGCGCACCCGCAGGACGAAGGCTTGAACATCATCAGGATGGACGGCTACTTGAGGCAGAATACTGGAGTGGGATTGGGCGACAAATTAGTGGTGAGGAAGGCGGAGCTGAAGGAGGCGAAGAAAGTGGTGCTTGCGCCAACTCAGCCCATGAAATATTCCCCGGGCTTTGACCAGTTTGTCAAGAAAAAATTGATTGGAAGGGCATTGACGAAAGGGGACACCATATTTATCGGCGTGTTTGGCACGTCTTTCCCACTTGTTGCCGCCATTGTGCAGCCGCAGGCATTTGCCCTTGTGGATGAAAATACCGAACTGGTATTGAAAGAGGAGCCTGTGAAGGAAGCAGGGGCTGCGACTGCGGCCGGCGCGATTTCCTACGAGGACATCGGCGGCATAAAGGACGAGGTGCAGAAAATCCGCGAGATGGTGGAATTGCCGATGAGGCACCCGGAATTGTTTGAGCGGCTTGGCATAGAGGCGCCAAAGGGAGTGCTGATTTACGGGCCGCCCGGCACAGGGAAAACATTGCTTGCAAAGGCGGTGGCATCGGAATCCGAAGCCAATTTCATACACATTGGAGGCCCGGAATTGGTAAGCAAATTTGTGGGCGAGAGCGAGGAAAAGCTGCGGCAGCTTTTCAAGGATGCGGAGGAGAATGCGCCCTCGATTATTTTCATGGATGAAATAGATGCCATCGCGCCAAAGCGCGAGGAAGTGACGGGCGAAGTGGAAAGGAGAATGGTAAGCCAATTGCTTACGCTGATGGACGGCTTGAAGGCAAGGGGGAAAGTAATAGTTATTGGAGCCACAAACAGGCCGAATTCGATTGACCCGGCGCTGCGGCGCCCGGGAAGGTTTGACCGCGAGATAGAGCTTGGCGTGCCGGACAGGGATGGAAGGAAGGAAATCCTGCAGATACATACGCGCTCGATGCCGATTGACGAGAATGACAACAAGGACGGGAAGCTCATCGATGAATTGGCAAACGTCACCCATGGATATACGGGCGCGGATATTTCTTCGTTGGCGAAAGAGGCGGCAATGAAAGTGCTGCGGCGCGTGCTTCCGAAAATCAACCTTGAGGACGACTTCATACCGCCCGAAATACTCGATGGCCTGCGCGTGACGCATGATGACTTCTTCAACGCATTGCGCGAAATCCACCCCTCTGCCCTGAGGGAAGTGTTCATTGAGAAGCCGAACATACACTGGAGCGACATTGGCGGGATGGAAAACGTGAAAAAGGAATTGAAGGAATCCGTGGAATTGCCCCTCAAGAATCCGGAAGTGTTCACAAAAATGGGCATACGCCCGGTGAAGGGAATACTGCTTGTGGGATTGCCCGGCACGGGAAAGACGATGTTTGCAAAGGCAGTGGCAACCGAAACCGAGACAAACTTCATATCGATTAAGGGGCCGGAAGTTTTGTCGAAGTGGGTAGGGGAAAGCGAAAAAGCCGTGAGGGAAATGTTCAGGAAGGCGCGCACTGCGGCGCCGTGCATCATTTTCATCGACGAAATAGACTCCATTGCACCGCACCGGGGCGGGGGGGATGACGGGTCCCGAGCGGTGGAGCGCGTGGTGGATTCGCTGCTCACGGAAATGGACGGCTTGCAGGGGCTGAAGAACGTGCTTGTTATCGGGGCAACAAACAGGCCGGACATACTGGACCCGGCGCTGATGAGGGCGGGCAGGTTCGACAGGGTGATTGAGATACCGCACCCGGACGAGCCGACTAGGCTTGAAATATTCAAGGTGCACGCAAGGAACATGCCCCTTGCAAAGGATGTCGACCTCAAATCCATGGCCAACCTGACAGCGGCATATACCGGCGCGGACATCGAGAACCTCTGCCGCGAAGCCGGAATGGAAGCCATAAGGAGGATAACCAAGAAGGCCGAAGGCGACAAGAAAACCATAATGGACGCCATAACAGGCGCGCAGGTGTCGATGAAGGATTTTGGCGCGGCGCTTGAAATAGTGAGGCCGACAATTTCCAAGGAGGCAGTGGAGAGGATTAAGAAATTCGCCCGCGGCGGGCAGGACTCGATGTACAGGTAAAACAAAAGGAGGGGGGAACGCCTTTCCTTTATTTCCCGGTGCTGACATGAAAATTGTGATTTTTGCCAAGGCTCTTGCCGTTTTCACGGTAGTGGCTATGATAGCGCTTTTCCTCTCTGCAGCGCAGACCAAAACAGACATAGTTGTTGAAATCATCAAGTTCGAGGGGCTTGCGCTTGCCGCTTCGATAATAGCCATGTTCGCGTATCCACATGTGCGGGGCATGGAGCCTGGGGAAATGATTTTTATCACCTCGCAGGACCCTGTGACAAACAACAGGTCTTTTTTCATCGCCACCGCCCTTGAAAGCGGCAAGGAAAAGGGGAAAATAAAGGTGAATTTGGGCAATGGAAATGAGGCGGTTGCGATAATCGAATCTTATTCCGGGATAATCATGCCCGCGCGCGGAAGGCTGACGCAGGAAAGCATGGTGAAAGTGATTTGAATAGGGGCGAAGGAATGGCGGAATTGAATTCCGGCATGTGCGGAAGTTATTTGAAGCTGATTTTATGATTGCAAGGCCAAGATTCTCAATCGACACGCGCGAGTGGGGAGAAATAGCCATTTCGATTTTGTGCATAACTTTGTCGCTCACGCTGGCAACCGCAGGCATTGCGGTAAAGCCCGGGCAGTTTGCATTTCTCATGATGGTATTTGCAATTACGGTTGGCTCGGGCTTCCTGCTCCATGAGCTTGCACACAAATACTTTGCAATCAGGTACGGGGCATACGCGCGCTACCAGACATGGACGACCGGGCTTATGCTCATGCTTGGCATTGCCATAATTCCGCAAGTATTCGGCATTAGGCTGCCGCTTTTCCTTGCGCCGGGGGCGGTGATGATTTACGCGGCGCGCGGCATAACGCCCAAGCAGAGCGGGATAATTTCCGCAGCAGGCCCGGTTACGAATATTTTGCTTGCGCTTGCTTTCCTGCTATCGGGCATCGCGCTTTTTGGCGCAGTGACATTTTCCGCACTGTCTGCCGACAGCCAATTGGCAGGTGTGCTGGGCACGGTTGTAATAATGGGGATACAGGTGAATTTCTTCCTTGCCATGTTCAATCTGTTGCCCATACCCCCCCTTGACGGATTCAAGATTTTCACATGGGACTGGAGGATATGGATTGTGCTTTTCGGCGCTGCATTTTTGGGAAGCGGATTGATTACGTTTTAGTTGGTTGAAATGCCCAAAAAAAACACCAAAGGCGCGGAAGCCGTGATTTCCTTTGTTGATTTTGCCTCAATTCCGGCAGTGAAAAAAGAGAGGCTTGCGAAAAAATACAGGCCCGAAGTGTTGGATGCGCGGATTAGGGGCAGCAGGACAAAAGTTGAAGCAAGGCTGATTCACAAGGCAAAGCTTGCCGGCGTGCCATGCCCGCATGTGCTTGAAGTGCTTCCTTACTCAATAACCATGACGCTGGAAAATGGGAAAATGCTTAATCGTTTGAAGGGCGTTGGAGCGGACGTTTGGAAAAAAGCCGGGTCTTATTTGGCCAAATTGCACAATGCGCGCATAGTGCACGGCGACTATACTCCGGCGAATTTGATGGAAAGGAAAAACGGCGGGCTGGCGGTAATCGACTTTGGATTGGGGGAAATCAGTGCGGATTCCGAGGATTATGCGATTGACGTTGTGACTATGAAGAAGGCGCTTGCCGATGCTGGCGCGAGGAAGGCGTTTTTGGAAGGCTATGCCGCGCAGGAGAGGGAAATGGGCAAGGCGAAATCGGTTCTGCGCCTTGTTGAGGAAATAGAGAATAGGGGAAGGTACCAGGAAAGGGGAGAATAAGTCACATTTATAAACATTCTAACACATATATATACCATGGAAATTACAGCCACATCACGGAATCCGGCAATTGCTCGCACCGAGGTTAAAACAGAAAAGAAAGCCAGGGCAAAATTCGCGCCGGCGCCGGTTTTCGGAAAGATGCTTTACGACAGGACAATCGGCTGGCTGGTTGTGAAAAGCTGCGCATACCGGGAACGCCACTTTGCCGAGGGGAAGCGGGAAAACCTGTGGGAAGTGTGGGATACGCCGCTTTCAAAGTATACGCACACGCATGAAACCGATGAACTGGCTTTCCTGAAATTTGAGATGAATCCGGAGCCTGGAAAGAAGATAGGCGACGTAGGCTCTTTCTTGGCGCATGTGCCCGAGGATATTCCTGATTTTGAGAAATTCGTAAATGTGGTTATGGCGGATGCAATTGCGAAAAAAGGTGAATTCAGGATTCTGGTCGTCGGAGGATGCACCGGGAATGCGTTGAGGGAACTTGCAAACTGCAGCGGGGTGAAGCTTGATTTTACCGTGCTTGCCATGGGCACGGTAACTCCTGACATGAGGAAATTCGCATACGAATGCAACGCCGCGCAACTGCACAAGTTTTTCCCGGACAATTATTATGATGTCGCGGTGTCGCATTTCTCGCTTTACGGGCAGAGGAAAATCGGGCTTGCCAACATGCTCCACGTCACTGCGCCGGGCGGTCACATCGTTGTTGCAAGCAAAAACGCCCATTCTTCCCCAAAACGCCTCTTGAAGAATGGGGATGGAACAGCTTTCGACCTGATTCGCGGCGAATCCAGCGATGATGGAATGGGTTATTTCTTCCACTTAAAGAAATTCTGATTGGAAGCAATGCTTCCGCTAAACATGCCTGCTATTTTATCCCTGCATTCAGCCTACAGTTCGCCGACACGGCGCTTGAGCTTGCGCTTGAGGCGTTTGCGCCTTTTCTTGAGCCATTTCCAGCGCATGCGGCCTTTCTTTTTCCATTTCCTCGGTCTTGAACCCAATAAGTCACCTAAGTGTAAAACTGTTAATTCGATTTAGCCGATATATATTTATAAAACAAACACAAAGACAGGAATATGGCAATTAGGGGAAAAGGCGGCAAACAAGCCGGCAAGGAAAGAAAACTATCGGACAAGGAGAGAATACTCTCGGACATTGAGCAGTTCTATTCCAATGTTGGGGAAGTGGGGGAAACGCCCGAAAACGCCTATGTTTTGCAGCTTGCCAGGCAGTATTGCGAAGATACGAAGTATTTTTTGGAAAAGAAGGATTATGTTACCGCGTTCGGGGCGATAAATTACGCACATGGGCTGATTGACGCGTTCAGGAAAAAAGGGGGAAAATAGGGTGCAGAAAGCTTTAATAATGTGTTTTTTCATATAATAGTGTGGAGAATTAGCATGCAGACTAGCGTTAATGATTTGAGAATTATTGTTGGCGCAGGCTCGGCGTTAGGCAGGCAGGGGTTCCACGACAAGTTTGTTGGGCCCATAGCAACATTCCAGAGGGCTAAATTGGTTGGTGGAATCAATCAGCTCAATGCCATTGCAATCTCGCTTCGGGAGGATTATGCCCCCCCATTCCAGCCGATGGACAAGGTCGAGCTTGTGAAGCTAAGATTGATGGACGCAATCGACTTGCTCCGCACCGGAAAAACCAGGGCAATCCCTGAAAACTTTTTCCATCTTGCAGTGGTGGATAGCCTGATGGCATACCCTGACCAAATGGCAAGGTTTTTGGAGAAAATTCTGGCTGATGGCGGGATAGCCATCGCACCTATGAGGCTGTTCGGCGACATGCGAAATGACGCTTATTTTAGGACTTTGACGATTGTTGTCGGCAGCTCGCGCATAGCGGAAACCGTTCAAAGCCGATCCTTCGTGTATGCGCTTGAGGACACCAATCGCGACGGCGTAATCAGCGAGCTGGGCGAGCTGTGCTTTTTCATGGAAGCGAAGGGTGCGATTGAATTTTTCAATGGCTACAACCTCAGAGTCATTGCAACTGCCGAGTATAAGATTTGGGAAGATGGAATGATGGTGGCGGATATGGTTGCAATTGTGCAAAAGCCGCACCCCGGGGGAAGGACAACACCCGAGATACGACAGTATTTGGGCAAGATGATTTACGGAGAGGAGGCGTTGCCCCCGGATTTGCAGAAACTTCTTGAATGAATGATTTCACGGCAGCATCGGCTTTTCCCGGTTCCTTCCCCCGATTATCGGCAGCACTATCTCGGCGCCAAGGGCGCGAAGCTCCCCCCAGAATTCCGGGAATTCTTTTGCCACGCCGTCTGCATTTTGCAGGGTTGTTTTTTCAGAGCCCCCAAGTGCCGCCACTGCAAATGCCATTGCGATGCGGCAGTCGCCCGCACAGTCCACCACGCCCCCCTTGAGCTTGCCGGGGTGCACAATCACAGATTCTGCCAGCTTCTCAACTTGTATGCCCTGCGAGAGGAGGCGGTCGCACATTATGTCGATGCGCTTGCGGTCAATCGGGGACATTGGAAGAATTGGGCCTATTGAAATCACAGAGCGGGCATGCACTGCCAAAGCCATCCAAAGCGGGAGCAGCGCCGGGGCATGGCGCGGGTCAATCGGAATTGACGGCAGGGAGGAAGCCTTCACCGTAAGCATTGTGCCGCCATCATTCCATGAAAGAATGCCCATTTCCTCAAGTTGTATCCACATCTGCCGCTCGTTTTGCGATGAGGAGGAAGACAGCCCCGAAATTGTGCCGCTGCCTGCGGCAAGGAAAGCCCCGATAATATATGAGCCGTTGCGCCAGTCGCCCTCGGCGTCAAGAAAGCGGTTCTGGTAAACCTGGTCGCCCGGCACCATCACCCCGAATTCTGTTTCATTGAAGTAGGTGGAAATTCCGAAAACGTCGAAAACCGCCATTGTGTTGGAGAAAGGGGGCTTGGCGCATACGTAATCGTCAAGCTGGAAAAGCGAATCCGAGGGCAGGAGCGGGGCGGGCATAAGAAGAGATGAAGCCCAAAACGAGCCCTCAAGCCCCGCAAGTGTGAAGCCGTCGGTTTGCAGAGGCCCCCTTGCCAGTATGGTGCCTTTTTCCGGGAATGTCATTTGGGCCTGGCAGGACTGCGCCAGGTTGGAGATGAACTTTTGCGCCTTTTTCGGCAGGGGCGGGGCCAGAATCCTCACGTCGAAATCGTAAAATAGCGCCAGGCTTGCGGCAAAGCGCGCGGAAAGGGGGGTTTGGCAGCGCAGCGCATGGGGGAAAGAAGGGATTCCTTGGGCAAGAATGTCGGCAGTGCCATCCATGTACGTGATGTCGGCGCCAAGCTGCCTGCCAATCGACAGGAATTCTTCGGTCTGGATGCCCATGTGGCATTTGCCCACCACCCCGCCTTCCCCAAGGCAGCAGCCGAAAATAAGGCGGATGGTATCGCGCGATGAGGGCGGGGCGGATGCAGTGCCAGAGAGCACGGATGGAGTGATTGTTACCTGGGACATCAGGAGGAAATCCGGAGAATGGGCTTTTATTTGCTTCGCAAGTGAATGATGCATGCTGATTGTTGATGGCGGGGAATTTCGCACCGGGCGCATGATTGCATGAAGGTTGTTGAGGGGAAAGCGAGAATATCCGCGCCTGATGGCGTGTTTTTCAACCCGCACATGAGGCTGTGCCGCGACATAGCAAGCCTGTGGGTCGGGACGCTTGGCGAAGTGAAATTGCTCGATGGATTCTGCGCAAGCGGAGCAAGGGGAATCCGGTATGTACTTGAGAATAAGAATGTGAAATCCGCCGTATTCGTGGACATGAGCAAGAAATCAATTTCGGCATGCAAAAAAAACATAACGGCTAATAAAATCGGGAAAAAAGCCAAAGCTGTGAATGCGGACATACGCAAATTTTTGCTTGGAAACGGATGGGGCAAAAAAGGGGCGGATGGCGGGGATGCCTGGCTCGTGGAGCTTGACCCTTTCGGCTCGCCTGCCCCGTATTTGCATGATGCGCTGCGGTTTGGGAACAAAAGAGGCGTGCGGTATTTGTCGGCCACGGCAACGGACATGGCGGTGTTGTGCGGCGCGCATTTTGGCGCATGCGTGAAAAATTATTCCTCCCGCCCGCTCGACAATGAATTCTGCCATGAGAATGCCGTCCGGATACTCCTTGCGCGCATTTCGCGGGAGGCATCTGCCGAGAATTGGGGCATGGATGTGGAGCTTGCGCTATCGCATCGGCATTATGTGAAAGTGTTCGTGAAATTGGCGCCAGGGGCGGAAAAAGCCGTGGAAACCGCCAAGCTTGCGATGATGCATGTTTCATTCTGCCGCAAATGCGGATGGAGGAAGCTTGCAAGGCTGCCGGATGAAAAATGCGGAAACTGCAAAAATAAGAATTTGGAGTGGGCCGGCCCGATGTGGGGCGGAAAAATATTTGACAGGGGGAAAATAGCGCAAATGATGGAGTTGGCGGAAAAAAAGAAGAACACGTATTCGGATGAGGCGCTGAAGCTGCTTGCCACCGTGCTTGACGAGGCGGACGGGCCGGAATTCTATTATGATTTGCACGAGATGGCAGGCAGGGGCAAAAAACCCATCCCGAGGATAAACGAGGCTATAGAAAGCCTGCGGAAGGCTGGATTTTTCGCAAGCAGGACGCATTTTTCACCTACCTCGATAAGGACGGATGCTGGATTGGGCAAAATAATTAATGTTTTGGAAAAATAATGAGCTGCGATTTCTATAAATACACATAAGTTTATATAGTATAACTAAGTAAAATGATTATGAAAAAGGATTTAACCAGACCTGGCACAGGAATGCGAAGGTTGGAAAAAAGCCCTGCAAACACGTCAACTCCGCATAATATGGATTTTCAACTTCGAAGGGCAAACCTAATAACTTTCATAGGGTCTCCGCCAGAAAGTTTTTTGATTAAGGCAGGAAGGGCTGCGGAACAGATTTACCATGTTCTTGACAATATAAGCAATAAGGAAGAATTGAGGAGGATATTCACAGAACTCCACTTGAGCCAGACAGGATATTCGCTGAATGGGAAAGACAGGTCTATTATTATGAATGAGGTCGTCGAAAAGCTGTTGCAATATCGTAATGAGCCGTTTATTCAAATGCCCTTGCTAATCTCGGAGCTTGCAAAACTTGTTGGACGAAGAAAAAATGTCGACTTAAGCTTCCGAACCCTCACTAAAGATGTCGAGGCACATGTTACCAGATTGCCGCCCAAGAATTGATTTTTCGCCATTTGCCTCCTGTTGCCTGTTTTTAATGTTTTCCGCCCCCTGTATATGCATAACATTTACGGGAGGAAATGCAATGTCAGAAGAAGGCAAATGGTCGGGATTCTACAAGAAAACCGTAGAGGAAAGGAGGAAAGCCATAGCCGAGGCTGCGGGATTGACAGATGAGGAAGTTGCCATTATTTCAAAGGACGGCCCCCTCGCATTGGATGTTGCCAATGCGATGAGCGAAAACGTCATCGGGACCGTGGGGCTGCCCCTTTCCGTTGCGCTGAATTTTTTGGTGGATGGGAAAGAGGTAATTGTGCCGATGGCGGTGGAGGAGCCATCCGTTGTTGCGGCGGCATCCTATGCCGCCAAGCTTGCCCGCCCATCTGGCGGATTCAGGACCGAATACACCGGCTCTATAATGATTGGCCAGATTCAGGTTGTGGGAATAAAGGAGGCGGAAAAAGCCGTGGAGAAAATAGGCAAGGATGCGGAAAGGCTGATTAAAACCGCCAACTCCCATGCAGAGCACCTCACAAGATACGGCGGGGGGGTGCGGGGCATGCAGGCAAGGAAACTAAAGACCGCAAGGGGCGACATGCTGATTGTGGAGCTGCTTGTTGACGTGCAGGATGCCATGGGCGCAAACGCGGTGAATACCGTGCTTGAGAAAATGACATCGGAAATAATTTCGGTTACCGGCGGGGAAAAACGCTTGCGCATACTTTCCAACCTTGCGGTCCACAGGCTTGCCGCCGCTACGGCGGTTTGGAAAAAAGAGGACATCGGGGGGGAGGAAGTGTCCGAGGGCGTGCTTGACGCGTGGGCGTTTGCAATGGCAGACCCGTTCAGGCGCGCCACGCACAACAAGGGAGTGATGAATGGAATAGATGCAGTTGCTGTTGCAACGGGAAACGACTGGAGGGCTGTTGAGGCGGGCGCGCATTCCTATGCAGCATACATGGGCGGAATTTCCCTTACTTCATACAAGAAAACGCCTGATGGGGGAATTGAGGGGAGAATTGTGCTCCCGCTGGCGGTAGGAACAATCGGAGGCTCGATAAGGAGCAGCAGGACGGCGCAGATTGCAATCAAGATTGCCGGGGTGAAAACATCCGGCGAGTTGGCAAGGCTTATGGCGGCGGTGGGGCTTGCGCAGAATTTCGCGGCGCTGCGCGCCATGGCAGGAGAAGGCATACAGGCAGGGCACATGAGGCTTCATGCGAAAAATGTTGCGTTGGCATCCGGAGCGAAGGGGGGCGAGGTTGAGAAAGTTGCCGAGGAAATGGCGAAAGCCGGGGCAATAAATGCCGAGAATGCGGCAAAAATAATAGGGGCGGCGAGGAAAAAATGATTCTGCCCAGGCGGCAGGATGAGGTAGGTTTTGTGGCATTTGTTTTTGCGAAGGAAAAAATAGCGTATGAAATTGCAATAGCCCTTTTGCTTGGGCTGGTGGCATTTTCCGCCATTGCGTCGGTTGCGGCGCCAACGCTTTCCGAAAGCGGGTATGAATATGCGCTGAAACTGTCGCAGGGCGCATCTTCCTCGCCGCAGGAATTGGTTTATTCCGCGCTTTTCTCGCTTCTTTCCCCATTTGCGGGGTGGGGGGCAAAACCTATCGATTACGTGCATTTTTTCCTTGCGGTTCCATCGCTTTTTGCAATAGAGGCGGCAATCTGCCTGTTCGTCTGCCTTAGGCTCTGGAAGTTTTCAAGGACCGAATCCACGGCGGCGGTGATACTTGCCCTTATCGGAAGCGCTCTTTTGCGCACATTCCAGCCATCTGATTTTGGGAATGCGGGCTTCGTTTCGCTTGCAGCCCTTTGCGCGGCAATGATGTTTCTTGTTGCCTCTGCGCGCTCGCGCGATTTTGGGTTTGGAAACGCAGGCGGCGTCTTTTTGGCTGTTCTTGCCGCGGCAAAATTCGCTTTTGCGGCATGGCTTTATCCCCCATCAATCATTGTGCCGGCAGGGCTGCTGCTTGGGGAATTTGTGGAATATCGGAATAAGCTCGAAGGGGTGCTTGCTGCGCCCTTGCCGGTGCTAATCCGGGTTTTTGCGCTGCTTGCGCCCATTGCAATTGGCATTATGCTTGCAAAGGGGGGGCAAATTGCATTTTCTACAGATGCTGCCCTCGGATTTGGGGGGGCGTTGGGGTTTGCAGCCGGATTTGCGCTTATCCCGTTCCTTTTCCTTTATTGGAGGGAGGGGCATGAAAATGCCCCGGGATTTGCAGCGCTCTGCCTTGCAGGCGCCCTGGGAATGGGAATATCGCCGTTTGCGGGCTTGCTGATTGCGCTTCCTTGCGCATATGGCATGAGGTCGCTTTCGCGCTGGAACGGGTATTCGCCCCTCCTTAGGGGGTTAATGCTGCTCTTGCCCGTTGCAATCGCGGTATTTTCAGCATCTTACGGGGCATATGGAGCGGAGAGGGCGGCGGCATTTGGCATCGTAGCCGGAGCGGCTGCGGTGATTGTCGGGTATTTCTACGGATGGAACGACGGGGCATTCGCACGGTACGGGTTTGTATTCGCGCTTTGCGCAGGCGCGCTTATGCTTTCATTCACTTTCCAGGATTTGGCCGCCAAGCCGATAAATTCCGGGGTGCAGGATGCGCTTTTGGCAATCGGGGAGAAGATGCCCGGCGTGAGCGTGGCTGCATTCGCACCGGCATCCGCAATCAAATTGCTTGCAAAAAGCGACAGTGCGTTTGCAAATGAATCAGGATATGCGTCTTGGCTTTCGCAAGACGGGGAAAGCGCAGCCCTGTCAAAAAAGACCGCCATAGTGCTTTCAACCGGAGCTTTTGAGAGGATTGCCAATGCAAGCGGGGATGGATGGACGCTCAAGGCTTACAATTATTTGCAGGAAACCACGGATTCGTCCGGCGCCAGGCTTGCGATATTTTATTCCACAGACTCGCTGATTGCCCAGCCGATTGACTCAAACGGGAAATTGTCCGCAGCGCCGGGAAGGCTCATCTCCTCAAACGGCCAGATAATAGATTTCCTGCCAATCGGGCAGGCCGTGATGCTTTATCCGGGCAAGCCTGCCAATGCGACCGGCAACATGCTGCTTCGCCCTGGCAAGGAATTCGGAAGCAGGATACTTTGGATTTACCAGAACATTGGAAAATTCAAATCCGCCTACCAGAACGGCAGCACTGTTGCGATAGTCACAAGTTGAACTTCACCAAAGATTGCGGATAGGATTAAAAAATTAAGTCCAATGGCATGTACATGGCAGCGTTTAGGACATTGAATCCTGTAGCAATACTTCCCCAACAAGATGATTGGCAATACCTGTTTTTGGTGCCGGCAACTACGCTTGGGGGGAAAAGTTTTTCCGATTCCATGAAAGTGGGCAACAGCCTCAAATGGAATGACGGGGAAATGCGCGAAATCGATTCGTCGGAAAAAAATGGGAACGGGTATCTCTTCACGGTTAAGGATTCTACGGAGTGGTATTTTGCCCGGCAGACCAGCGAGGGAAATATCAAGGTATGGATTAACAAACAACCGGATAATGCAGGGACTGGCGAGAAAAAACAGGGGAAGGACGCAAAATGGGTGGAAGAGCAAATTTACAAGCACACCAGGACGGATTGGACTTCCGCCAATATTGATGTGGCTATGGAGGATTTGGTCGGGATTTATGCAAAATCCGACAGGTCGAAGGAAAGCCTTGGCAAGGTTGCCGCCGAGATAAAACGGGAACTTTACGAAATCCAATATGCCAAAAAAACCGGGGAATATTACGAAAACAGGGCGGGAGCGGTGAAAAAGCTCATTGGGGCCCCTAAAGAGCTGGGGGCGGCCGTGAAAAAGGAGCTTGTTGAATCGATTGCTGGGATGATTAATTATATTTCGACAAGCCCGGAGTTCCAAATTTTCAGCGTGACAGGCTGGCCGCTAAAATTCTCAAGCAATCCGAAAATTATAGGATTTGGGGAATACGGAAGCTTTCTGCTTGATGTCATTCCTGAAAAATTCTATTTTGCGCAGGGGCAGCTAGATTTGGTGGACAAATTCATCAAAACACCCGAAGGTGCGGAAAAATTCCTAGTTCACATGCAGGCGCAGACAGGGGAGCTTTACGCGGAAATTGGGCTGCCCGGGCAGGAATACGTATTGTCGGCAAGCGATAAGGAAAAGGCAAAAAAGAACATGTGGCTGGTGCGAAAAATAGCCGGGATGGCATCGAACAGTTACGGCGGCATGCTCAATTACGATACAAAAAATATAGATATAGACACCACAAGCACCATGTATTCCAAGATACTTCGGCATGAAATAGGCCATTCAATGAAAGAATGGGGCGGAGAATACAAGGAAGGCCAGGATTGGAAAACCGACATGGATTTTTGGCTTAATGAGGGAATAAACAGCATCCTGACTAAATGGTCATACCCCACCGTAAGGGAAAGCATACTGAAATACCTCAAGAGCGCAAGCCCTGATGAAAGGAAACGCTCATGCGATGCTCTCGTGAAATATGAGTTTGGGATAGCAACCAAGGAAGATATGAAAGTCGCGGTTGAGGCAATAAAAAAAGCCCAAAAGTACGTTCAGTGAATGCTCATTCCAATTCGGTTACCAGTTCGATAATCGATATCGCACGGTTCATTTCCTCGTACTCTTCCGTGTGCCCGATGTCGAGCCAGAAGTCGTCGAAAATGTACGAGTTGATGGGCTTTTTTTCCGCAAGAAGGCGGGGGAAAACATTTTTCGCAAAATCCTCCTTTGGATTTATGTAATCGTAAATTGACGGCTCGAAAACATAGATGCCGGCGTTAATCATGTTTGTCACGATGGGCTTTTCCTGGAAATCCTTCACAGTGCCCTCGGCGGCAATATGCGCCACGCCATAGTCAAGCGGTATTCCCTGCCTTTTGAATCCGATTGTCGCGATGCAGCCGGATTTTTTATGCAGTTCGACCATTTTGCGCACGTTTATTCTTGACAGATGGTCGCCCATCTGCACAACGAATGTTTCCTTCATCAAGTCTTTGACAGGCAGGGTGCTGCCCGCAGTGTTGAGGGCCTCTTTTTCCTCCACATAGTGGATTTTGACGCCCAGCTTTTTCCCATCCCCGAAATAACCCATTATCTGCTCCTTGAGGTAGCCGACTGTGAGGAAGAATTCGCTCACCCCGTTTGCCTTGAGGTTGCGGATGACATATTCAAGAATAGGTTTTCTTCCAAGAGGAAGCATTGGTTTTGGAATGTTGTAAGTGTAAGGGCGGAGGCGCGTGCCCTGCCCGCCGCAAAGAAGTATGGCTTTCATAATAATCCACCTCAATTCAACGCATCCTTGACAATTGCCGCAAATTTGTTCATCAAGCTTTCCGCCTTTTCCTGCGATTTTGCCTCTGCAAAAATCCGGAAATAGTTCTCGGTGCCGGATGCGCGTATGATAACCCATGCATCCGGGAAATCCAGGCGGATTCCGTCCGCCAGGTTTGGTTTTGCGGATGGTGAAGATGCCGGGAGGGAGGTTGCAAGCGAAGACATGGCAGTTTGTTTTTTGGCAGGCGCACACTCTATTTTGGTTTTGGCGTTGAAGTATTTCGGCAATGCGTCGTGCCATTTGGAAATGGGCTTTTCTTTTGCCATGCCAAGCAGCATGGCCGCGGCAAGTATTCCGTCTTTTGCAAGCGAAAAGCCAGGGTAGATTATGCCTCCGACTTCCTCCCCTCCAAAAACGGCATTATGCTCAAGCATTGCCTCGCTGATGTATGGGGCGCCGACTTTCACGTATTGGATGGAACCGCCGTTTGCGGAAACGACATCCTCAACCACGCGGCTTGTGGCAACGGTGGTGATTACGGCAGGCGAGGGTTTGTTCTTGCCTGTTTTTGCAAGCGCGTTTATTGCATGGATTGCCACGCCCTTGTCGCCGACAAGCCATCTTCCCTTGTCATCGACAAAAACAACCCTGTCAGAATCCCCGTCGCACGCAACGCCAAAATCCGCAGCTTCAGCCAGAACCGCTTTTATCAGCCCCGCAACGTTTTTTTCTGTAGGCTCGGATGGGCGTGAGGGGAAAGTGCCATCCAGTGTGCCGTTTATAACTTTCACTTTTGCGCCTAATTTCTCAAGAAGCTTGGGGGCGGCCAAAGTGGATGTGCCGTTGCCCGGGTCGAAAATTACCGACAGCCCTTTTCCTGGATTTGAGCCATGTAAATCAGAGGCAAATGAGGCGGCATGGGAAATGTAGGTTTCGATAATGCCGTCAATTTTCCCCAGCCTTCCTATTTTTTGCCATGGAAGAGGGGGCAGGGAGTTTTGCTGGAATGCGCAGATTTTTTCCCCCCGTTCCCTTGAAACCGCAACGCCGTTCCCATCCACGAACTTGAGCGCGTTCCATTCCGGCGGGTTGTGCGATGCCGTAACTATGATGAGCCCGTCTGCGTCGTATTTTGTTGCGGCCCATTCCGCGAGGGGGGAGGGAAGAAGCCCGATGTCCAAAGCTTCGCAGCCTGCCGCCATTACGCCCGAGCATGCCGCCTGCATGAGCATCGGGGAGGTGAGGCGCATATCCCTTGCGATTGCAATTCTGTAAGCAGCGGCATCTTTGGGAGGAGACTGCCCCATGCGCCATTTTGCAAATCCAAAGCCAAGGCGCATTGCCTCGTTCGGCCCAAGCTGGGCAAGAAGCCCCCTGACCCCGTTTGTGCCCATGGAAAGCGCCATGATGCATGTTGGCATAAAAGGATATAAAAAGCAAATCAGGGTAAACAAAATCGCATGGAATTTGTCGCTGATTTGCGATTACAAAGGCAGGGGTTGGCGGATTGAAATGAAATTCGTGGCAGAATTGCAATTACAAAGGCAGGGGTTGGCGGATTGAAATGAAATTTGTCGCTGATTTGCACATGCATTCCAAATTCTCGCGGGCGACTTCCCCGGACATGTCGCTTGAAGGGTTGTCGCGGTGGGCGAAAATAAAGGGCATAGACCTTATCGGGACAGGGGACTTCACGCACCCCACATGGTTTGCGGAGCTGAAAAGCAAGGGAGTGGAGGCTGACGACGGGTTTGTGCATTTCGGTGCGCAGAAATTCGTATTGTCTGCGGAAATAAACAACTTCTGGTACGTGGGGGAAAAACTCCATCGCATACATACATGTGTGCTTCTGCCCTCATTCGAGGTGGCGGAGCAGGTGAATGGCGAGCTTGGAAAGAAAGGAGACTTGGCAGTGGATGGAAGGCCCACGGTGAAAATGAGCTGCGCGCAAATGGTGGAGAAAATCATTTCTATTTGCCCCAAAGCCATAATTTTCCCGGCGCACGCATGGACGCCGTGGTTTTCGGTTTTCGGGGCGCGGGGCGGATTTGACTCGCTCAAAGAGGCGTATGAAGACATGGCGCAGCACATTTACGCCATAGAGACGGGGCTGTCATCCGACCCTGCCATGAATTGGAGGGTGTCGGCACTTGATTCGGTGCAGCTGCTTTCCAATTCAGACTCCCATTCCCCTGCAAAAATTGGCAGGGAGGCGAACGTGTTTGATTTGGACAGGCAGACTTATGATGAGATGTATGAGGCGATAAGGTACAAGGAGAAGAAGAGGCTTGCGCTCACGTATGAATTCTTTCCCGAAGAGGGGAAATACCATTACGACGGGCATCGGGCGTGCGAAATTCGGATGAAACCATCTGAGAGGAAGAAATTGAACGGGAAATGCCCTGTTTGCGGCAAGAATCTGACGGTTGGGGTGATGAGCAGGGTGGATGATTTGGCTGACCGGGAAGAAGGAATTGTGCCGAAAAACGCGCATCCGTTTGAGAGTTTGGTGCCGCTTGCCGAAATAATCGGCATGGTGTATGATACCGCGCCATCTTCTGTGAAGGTGCAGGAAAAATATTCCGAATTGATACAGGCTTTTGGGAATGAGTTTGCGGTTTTGCATGCGACGCGCGAGGATTTGGAGAGGGCAACCGTGCCGCAAATTGTCGATGGGATTCTGAAGGTGCGGGACAAGAAACTGTTCATATTGCCCGGGTATGACGGGGAGTTTGGCACGCTGTCTTTTGAGAAGCCCAAAGAGGAAGTGAGAAGGAAGGCAAGGATGGATGAGGCGAAACAAAAGCACCTTGGGGATTACTGAGAAGGGAAAAAGGGCGGACACACTTGGGTGATTATTAATGGGAAAATCTGCTGCAAACAAATAAATACGCCAAAAACGGATTTAACATATGCAAAAAGTGCGGTCTGAACTTGCCGGGATAAAATTCGGGGAAATAGACGGCTTCCACCAATTCGAAGTCCAGAATTTGGCGCAGGAAATGGGTGTGGAATTGGCGCTTGAAAGCGAAGATTCCCTATCGTTTTTAGCTGATTGGAAAGAGTGCGCAGATAATCCGGCAACTAGTGAAAAGGCGGAAGCGATTTACGGCAGGATATTGCACGCGAACGAATTGGGAAGGAAGGCGGCAAAAAGGAAGCGATAGATATCTTATTATTCCCCAATGCCCATATTTTTTTATGAAGGGCGGCCCGTCGGATGAAGGGAATCTTGAGGAGGAGGTTTCAACTTCAAGGCATCCTTTGCCATCCGACATGACGCTTGAAAAGATAGTGCAGCTTCCCACATGGCGCGAATTGCTTCTTGAATTAGTGCATGCCAACGAGCTGGACCCGTGGAATATCGACGTGGTGGACATTGCCACGCAGTATTTGGAGCGGGTGAGGAAGCTTGAGACTGATGATTTGAGGCTTCCTGCGAATTTGATTCTTGGGGCGGCGATTCTGCTTAGGTTCAAGTCTGATGCCCTGCAGCTTGAGGAGCCGCCCCAGCAGGCAATGCTTGATGAATTCGTGGATGACACGGGCCCGGTTGAAATCCCCGCGCTTGAATTGCGGGGGCGCATCCCTCCGAAAAGGCGCGTGAGCCTGGATGAATTGCTTGAGGCGATGGAAAAAGTGATGGAAGACTCGCGCAAGCACGAGACGATTATGAAGCAGGTGAAGCTCTCCCCGAACATGGAGATAAAATTGACCGCGATAAACATTGAGGAGAAAATGAAAGAGGTGCTTGGCAAAATTGGGGAGCGGACGGATTCGTCCGGCTGGGCCACGTTTTCAGGCCTGCTGGATGGCAAGAGGGGAAGGGCGGACATAATTTATACTTTGCTCCCTCTTTTGCACCTCACGCAGGAAGGCAAAGTGCACATGATGCAGGAAAAATTCTTCGGGGAAATATTCGTAAGGCTTGGGGGAAAGGGTGGGTAGATGGCAAAGGCAGTGAAAAAAGGCGCAAAAAAGGAAAAAAGCCCAAAAATAACCGCGGCAATAGGCGGCAAGGATAGGAAAATCGAAAAAGAGGGGGATTACTCGGATTTGTTCGGAGCAGGGCAGGCGGATGGCGGGTTCGGGGCAGGGCAGGCCGACGATGGAAGGCCAGCATATGAGGCTGAGGAAAAAACCGATGCCGGCGCCGACGAATCCACGATTGCAAACGTGGTGTCAGACCCGATGGAAGGCAAAAAGGGCAAAGGCGCAACTGGGAAGAAAATGAAAAAAGGCAAGGAAGAGGCACCCCATGTGGAAACTGAAGTGAAAGTTGATGGTCCGGAAGAAGAGGAAGACGAGGGCAGTGGTGAAGAAGATGCCCCTGAAGAAGGCGAAGAAGCCGGCGGGCAGGCGGGGATGGAAGACTCGGCCAAGGAAGTTATTGTGGAGCCTGCAATTAAACAGGACGAAGCTATTGAAAAAAACCCTATCAGCACTTCTGCCCGGTTTGTGCGCGTGCAGGCAAACCTTTCGCAAGTGGATTCGGAGAAAGTGCTTGAGGCAGCGCTGTTCATGGCAAGCCAGCCATTGGCTGCGTCGGATTTGGCAAAACTGGTTGGCATTGCGGCAATTGGGCACGTGGATGAGAAGCTTTCGAAACTGGCTGCAAAATACGGCGGAGAGGCTTCGGCGATTGAAATTGTGAAGGAGGAGGGCGGCAAATGGTCGATGAGGGTGAAGGCCGCTTATGCACCTTCGGTTAGGACTTTTGCCGGGGAAGCCGAAATATCAAGGCACGCACTCAGGACGCTGGCTTACATTTCGAGAAGCGACGGGATAAAGAAGCGAGATTTGTACAAAAAACTGGGAAGCACGATTTACGAGGATGCCGCGGAACTGATTGGGAAGGGATTCATTACCGCAACGCCATCCGGCAGGACGGTTTCGCTCAAGACAACTGCGAAATTCAGGCAGTATTTCCAGGGGTAGGAAGGCAAAAGCAGCATCCATATGTTTATATACATCATCCATATATACATATAGATGGTGGATTTCAATGGCAAACATACTTATTTCAATTGACGATAACACCGAGAAGAAGCTCCGACGGCTTGCCCATAAGAAATTCGGAGGGAAAAAAGGCTCATTAAGCCGCGCGGTGACCGAGGTTGTGAACAGGTATAGCGATGACGACGATGGGGAAAGGAGGAAAGGCTTGCAGGAATTCATGAAAACCCTCCATCGTGGCATTCATTTTGAATACACGATGTACAAAAACAGGAATGAAATCTATGACTAGGGCGCTTGTGGATACGAATATCCTGGTTTATGCGGCATCGGAAGGGGAGTCCGATAAAAAAAGGCTGGCTGAGGAAGCCATTGCGGGTCTTGCAGGCGCCAATGAAATGGCCCTTAGCGTCCAGAACCTTGCCGAATTCTCGCGCGTGCTGCTTGAAAAGTCGGCTGTGAAGGCAAGCAGAACGGAAGTTGCAGACGCGGTCGGAAAATTTTCAAGGTATTCCGACATGCTGCCATATTCTGGCGCCACGGTCGTTAGCGCAATAATCCTCTGCCGCGAGAATAAAATCCATTTTTTCGACGCCCTGCTTGCAGCCACGATGCTTGAGAATTCCGTTTTCGAGATAATCACGGAAAATACTTCTGATTTTGAAAAAGTGCCAGGAATCAAGGCGAGGAATCCTTTTGTGAAGAAGAGATAACCCCACAGATAGTTCAGATTTCACTTGTAGAAAGGCTTAATAATCAAATAACACATAATTAGAATATGAGCAACTTGATTAAGCCCCAATGGAAAATTTACACGCCTGCTTCAAGGCCGCCGCCGGATTACAACCGCATCCTAGACTTGGAGAAGCGCATTCTGGGCGTGCGGGAATTCGGAACAACGAAACAAAGATATGACACCTCCAATTTTTCCGAATTTTGGAAAATTTACAGCTTTTTTACCCGGACCACGGATGAAAAACAGGTGGTGTACCAAAAATTGCGGGATGAGGTGCTTGACGCAGCGTGGAAGGAAAACGGCAGCATGGTGGACATTGGGGCTGGGACGGGCGCCCTATCGGGCAAAATTGCGCCCAATTTTCGGAATTGCCTCCTTATTGAGCGGAATTCGGACAACGTAAGAATATTGGAAGGATTCCTTAAGCTGCGAAGCAGGAAACCGGATGCGGCGCCAAGAATCGTCGTGGTCAATGGCTCGTTCCCTGAAACTAAAATCGAGGGAAAGGCCGATTTTGTTTACATGGGGCACATGCTTTATTTCCAGCCGAGGGAAACGTGGATGGATTCCATCAGGCAGGCGGAAACGCTTGTCAAGGACGGGGGGAAGCTTGCCATAACAATGCATGGCGACATGGGGCAGGTGTCGGGCATGGTTGAGTTGTACGAGGGCAGGTGCGACGACATCAAAGGCCTTGCGGCAAAATGCATTTCGGAATTCGGGGCGGAAAGGGTGGAATTGCACGCCGTAAGCACACGGCATTATGCCGCCTCCGGCCAGGGAATGCGCGCAGTAATGGGATTTTTCATGCTTGACACCGAAGCAAAATTCACGGAATACCAGATGGCAAGGCAAATAAACGACTATCTGAAAAACGGCCGGGGATTTGTGATTACAAAATACGACAAGACCATAGTCATCGGGAAATGACGGCGCCGCTTGCGTTCTGTTTATATTTCTTTTTCCCTTTTTCATCCTGCTTTGCGGAGGCGCGTATCATGTTGACCCTTACGAATGACAATTTCAAGAAGGAAATAGCAAAAGGATACACGGTAGTTGATTTCTGGGCTCCGTGGTGCGGGCCTTGCAAGGCATTGGGGCCGGTAATCGACACATTGTCCGAGGAGATGAAGGGAAAAGTGAAATTCGGCAAGGTGAACGTGGATGAGCAGTCCGAGCTTGCCGAGGAATTTTCCGTGATGAGCATCCCAACCCTCCTTCTGTTCAAGGACGGGGAAATCGCGGAGCAGCGCGTCGGGGCGGGCACGAAAGAGGCGATTAAAAGCTGGGTAAATTCCTCGATGGGGAATTGAATGGAAGGGGCGGCTTCAGGCGTGGGCTGAATAGGGGGAAGGAAAAGAAAGGCTTGGCAGGATTCCTCGTTCGGGCGGCAAAGGGGCACATATAAAAACCGCTTTTTTCATACTTATTTCATGGCAGAATATTCCACGCCAAAGGGCATGAGGGATTTTTCCGGTGCGGAAAACATGGTGAGGCAGCGGATGCTTCAGGCCATCGAGGGGCAATTCAAGCTATGGGGTTACCAGCCGCTTTCCACCCCGGCGCTGGAGCAGGCGGAAACCCTTGAGCGCAAGTGCGGGGCGGAAATAAAGGGGCAGCTTTTCCGGATTGACGACGGGCAGCTTGCGCTTCGCTTTGACATGACTGTGCCGCTGGCCAGGTTTGCGGCAAATTCCTCCCTGCCAAAGCCTTACAAGAGGTATGCCATAGGCCCTGTGTGGAGGCGCGAGGAGCCGCAGAAAGGAAGAATGAGGGAATTTTTGCAGGCCGATGCGGACATAATAGGCTGCAAGGAAATGAGGGCGGAAGCCGAACTATTGGCGATGGCAAATGAAACCCTTGAGCTTCTTGGCTTTGCCAATTGCACAATATTGCTTAACAGCAGGAAAATACTTTCGGGCATTGCAGCAAAATACGGCGTGGAAAACGACACCGAGCTGTTCAGGATGCTTGACAAAATTGGGAAAATCCCCCAGGAAGCGGTTGTGGACGGGCTGGAAAAGATAGGCATTGGGAATGATGACGCACAAGAGCTGCTTGAAAGCCTCTCAGGAAAGAATGGAAACGGCGCAGCGCTCAAAGCCGCTTCCGAATTCTCCGAGGACGGGGCAAAAGAGCTTGTTCAGGTGATGGACGGGCTTGAAATGCGCGGCGTGAAAAATTGCGTGATTGACCTCTCCCTTGCGCGCGGGCTTGACTATTACACCGGCCCGATTTTCGAGATAAAGGCAAGTGATGAAATCGGGAACATTGCAGGCGGGGGGCGCTATGACAGCTTGCTTGGGATGTACGGGCAGGACGATTATGCCGTCGGGATATCGCTTGGGATTGAAAGGCTGATGGCCCTGTCTGCGAAGGAAGGGGCGGCAACTCCGACAAAGGTTATTGTGGTCGGGGTGAAAGACGAGATGAAGATATATGCGGCCGCCATCGAGGCAGCCAAATTCCTGCGGGCCGCGGGCGTGGCATGCGAGACCGATTTGCAGTGCAGGCCAATGCGCAAGCAGCTTGATTATGCGAATGCGCTCGGGGTGCCATATGCGCTCATTATCGGGGAAGAGGAAATAAAATCAGGCCAATTTGTACTTAAAAACCTGACAACCGGAGAGCAGATAAAAATGCCTATCGAAGAGATTGCCAAGGCGCTTCGCATCGGGGCAGGCGCAGTTTAATAAATTCCATTTCACCCCATATTTTGGGGAAAAAAGGTATTTTTTATGGCTCAGAAGACATTCAAGGAGTTGAGGGACGATGTGGTGAAGGACGGGGGCTTGCACACCTGCCTTTACTTCGACCTTCACAGCAATTCGCCTGATGCGCTAAAGGAAGTGATGGTCGGATTCATAAGCAAGCTCACCAAGGAGGAAGGCGTTAGGTTCGGGGTGGGCGAAATTGACGAGCCGATGGAGCACCAGGGGGCTTTTTCTGCAACGGCCAAAGTGACGCTGCTGGTTGACAGGTTCGGCACGCTGGTCAGCCTGTGCTCCTCATACGGGCCGATAGGGGTGGAAATCGAGGAGCCCCTTGAGGTGCGGCTTCCGCTCCACGAAGCCCAGGAGGCGTTGCTGCTGGTATCGTCGATCAGCCAGCAATTCACAAACATAATGCTGAAGAAAGGGATGGATGAAAATGAGAAAGCCGCGTTCGAGGGCAAAATGAAAGCGAGGATTGAGCTTGGGAAAAGGCTTCTTGGCACGGCAGGAAGGGAATAAATCGGGATGAAAAGCTGCCGGAATATGGATGTGGCAGGCAGGTAACCAAGAGGATGGAAAGCTGCCCGGATTGGGCAGGAAAAATGGTGTGAAATTGTCCAATGTGCCGCTGTTCCCAAGAGTGCCCACCGGAATACCCGGGCTTGATGCGATAATAGGCGGCGGATTCACGAAAAATTCGATAATAACCCTCTCTGGCGGGACCGGCTCGGGAAGGACCACATTTGCAGTGCAGTTCCTTGTTAACGGATGGCATGAAGCGGAGGAGCCGGGCCTGTATTTGTCTTTCGACGAGCCGAAATTCTCGATTTTTGCCAACATGTCCTCGTTTGGCTGGGATTTGCCCGAACTGGACAGGGAAAAGCATGCGGTTTTCATCGAATACCCGTATGCCGAACTTGCGAATTTTGCAGAGCAGGAAAATTCGCTGCTTGAGCTTGTGGACACGCTTGGAGTGGAGAGGGTGGTTTTCGACACCATTTCGCCCCTTGCCTCCTTGTCGGAAGGGGATGACGCGCGCAGGAGGGATTTGCGCGACCTTACGAACAGGATACGCAAATGGGGCACCACCACGCTGATTACGGCAGAGGACATTTCGCAGGGGCCGCATGACATGCCGCGCACCACGGCCGGCATAGAGACATTGACAGACGGCTTCATCCACCTTGATTTTGAGAAACAGGAGGCAAGGAGGATAAGGACCGTTGAAGTTGTGAAAATGAGGGGCAGCGCGCACGAGCACACAATTTACCCTGCCGAAATAACCGCACTCGGATTCAAAATTGGCGCAAGGGAGCCTTCACGGCACGCGAGGGGAAAAAATGGGGTTTGACTTTGGAAAGGAGATAATGGAAGGCCTTCGGGCTTTCAAGGACGGTGAAATGCTCAAGAACGCAGCATTTTACCTCGTGGCTGAATTGGCAATTTTTGCCATGCTCGTGGCAGTTTTCTTCGTGGTTGGGGCTGCAACAGGCTCATTTGACACGTTCATGGCGCTTGTGAAAGATGAAACAGCTGCTAATTTGGATCTTGGAAAAATGTACATGCTGATTGTTCTGATGATAGTGAGCTTCATAGTGGCAATGGTTGCGGTTGCCCTTATCAGGGCGTATTTTGCCATGAGGTTTTATCTTCGGTCATTTTCGCTCTCGGGCTTTGCAAAGCCAAAAAAATCACAATCGTTCGTGGATTTCATCCTGATGGGCATCAGGTGGTACCTGGTCAAGCTGTTCACCTGGTATGAGAAAAGAATTCTAGCCGTGTGGGCCGGATGCTACATTCTCGCGCTTATTGCATCCGTGTTGGCGCTGGCGTTCAAGGAAAGCGGAATGGCGCTGCCTTTGATTGTGATTTCGCTGGGGCTTGCAACGATAGGGATTCTGGTGCATCTTATCGGAATCCTGTACCATGAATTCCGGCTCGAACTTGCCCCGCTTTATTTCCTACAATTCGGCATGGGCGCGCGCGAATCCCTTTTGGAATCATGGAGGAAAATGGAGGGCAACGTGATTGAAATGGCGGGCATAACGCTAATTCTTGGCGTGGTGCAGCTCATAATCGCGGTGCCGGTAATTTTCATTGCTTTTTTGGTTGGGCTGGCGCTGCCAATCGGGGACAGCATTATCAGCATGCTTGCCGCCCCGTTCCTGTCCATTCTTTCCTTCAAATACTTGGCGCAGGTTTACAGATATTTTGAGAAAAAAGGGAAGGCAGGCAAACCTGCGGAAAAATAGGGTGAACGAATGGGTTATGACTCAATAGCCGGCATTAAATTCGCAGTCAATGGGTTCCGGGACAGGACAATGCAGATTTGGATGTTGTTTTATGCCGCGGTGCTGTTTGCATCCGCCCTTGTCACGCTTGCCCTTGTTGCGCTGCTGCCCGGGCTTGTTGCGGCAGACATCATAGTCTTCGGCTTGCCCGTTTCCACGCTTGCCGCGGCGGTTTTCGCCCTGCTTTACATGCTGGGGGAGGTTTTTGTCTGGAGTTTCTTCCATTACCAGTTTGGCAAAAATGCCATGAGGATTGCAGGCTACCCCATGGACGGGAAACACAATTTCGCGCAGTTTTTCCTTGTGATGCTAAAAACGCTTTTTGTAAACCTGTTTTCCTGGTATGACAAGAGGGTGCTTGCCGCAGTTATCGTGCTTTATGTGCTCACTGCCCTGTGGATTGCGGCAGGCTACTACGTGCATCCCCTTATGGTGTCGGTTGGGATTGGTTTTCTTGCATTTGCCATGCTTATCCATTATTTGGGCGTGCTTCTCCATTCAGTCAGGACGATGTTCGCCCCGTTAATTTACCTTCGCGACGGCAAGGACGGCCCCAAGGCGCCGATGAAATCGTTCATGCTTGTGAAAGGGCAGACACTTGACGTGTTCATTCCGATTTTGATTGGATGCGTGATTTTCGGGATGGCAGCATTGCCCTCATATGTATTGGCTATTCTGGTGGTGGGATACCCGCTTCTTGCCTTGATAACTGCCGGAGCCGTGCTGTACTTTGCGAGTGTGTTCAGGCATTTCGACCAGAAAGGGCTCTCTGAAAAGCAGAAGGCAATGGCACAGAAAAAATAAATCCTAGATTTTCGCCCTTCGCTGCACAAGTGCGCAAAGGAAAGCCTGCTCCACCATTTCCTTGCGGTGCAGCAATCCGCCGGAGAGGAATGCAAGCGCCCCTCCTTTTGCGCCGATGTTTTTTATGCCGGAAATATTTGACACGATAGTGCCCATTGACTTTTTGCCGTTGTTTATTTCCTTGATTATTTTACCAGGCACAGGGAAGCCCATGGAGCAGCCTGCGCTGTATTCGAATCCGTCATAGAGGCAGCAGAACTGGATGTCGAAATAATTTTTCCCGAATTTGATTAATCCGCTTTCCAACCCGACGCCATAATCAAAAGCATTGCCTCCGTGCGCACCTGCCCCGCCATTCTTTGCCCCGCCGCTTTTTTTCCTGCCCCGCCTGTATGCAATCTCCGCCCTCGTTTTCGCCCCTTTCCAAGTCTGCGCGAAGCCGATTGGCTGCTCGGGCGCATGGTTTGTGATTTTGAAAGTGAGGAATTTGCAGCGGATTTTAGGGAAGGCGCGGGCGCATGCCGATTTTATTCCTTGAAGTTTGGTGGGATTTTTTGTCCCGGCGGACAGGACAAGCGGAGTTTTCCTTTTTCCATCAGGCGATATTTTTCCCCCCTCCACCCTTGTGCAGGAGATGCGGATGCCATCCATTGCGTGAAGCATCGGGATGGAAATGATGCGAAGAGGGCGAAGATTGCGGCGCTTCCTTATTGAATTTATTTTTTTTGCCATGGGCAATGTTTCGGAGCTTACGATAATTGCGGAAATGGATTTTTCCTTGACCGAGGGGCCGACGCTGTCGTTTATGGGCACGATTGTTGCTTTGGAAAGCATTCCGGAAGCGGAAAGGAAGCGCCTTAGGCTTGCAAGCCTTTCCCCGTATTTGGCGCAGGGGTAGATTTTCATCCTTTTTGCAAATGCGTCAGACGTTAAGCCGATTGTGATTTTGCCAAAGGGCTTTGCCGCAAGCAGAAGCGAGCGGTGGCCTGCGTGGAGCGAGTGGAAAGTGCCGCCTAAAACAACTGATGGCATGGAATTAAAGCTGAGTTCACTCTTTTAAACCTTGAACAGGCTAACGTTTGCATGGCGGTTATTTTTCAGCTGACATGGCAAACTGATAATTCCGGAAGGAAAAAGGAATACGATGCAGCCGAACGGATTTATGTTAAAGAAATTGAGAATAATTATGCGCCAAATGAGCGGGCTGCGGCATTGGAAGCATGGATTGTGAAATTGAAGGAAAAATTCCCGCAGCCGCCAAAATACATCCAGTACAGGCTTGAATGGTACCAGAAAAAGCTGCGGGAGCTGGAAAAAAGTGGGAGTGACGATTTTACTTCTTCAAAAAAACCCCCGGAAACGATTCCAGATGAAAAATTCCTGCAGAGCGTGCCAAAGCGTGCGGAAATTGAAAAAAGCAAGGAAACAGCCGGGCTTAAAACCGCCAAAGTGGATGACGTGAAAATCAGGTTCCGGGGCGAAGAGGCTGAAGGGAAAGTGGAAAAAATGGGCTTCCGCAAAGCCGGTGATAGGCGGTTTAAATTTTTCGTCGAATTTTCCGGGGCATACGAGGATTTCGACAAGAACAGGGAAAAGTTCATGGATGAAATGACTGAATATGTGCGCTCGGAAAAGGGCGTGGATGACCTTCTTGGGATGCTGAGGGGCGGGATTCTGGAATTTTATTCATCTTTCGGCGTAGAAAGGGGATTCGAGCTTTCAGGGGAAGAGTTGGAAACGCTTAAGAAGCGGGCAGCTACGATAAAATTTGAACACAAGGACCTGCGGTCGATAGGGTATGTTGGGTTTTCCAATCATGTCAAAGACGCAACCGAAGTTCTTTATGGGAACGCCCATATCTTCATTGGAGGGATTGCCGGAGCAGCAGTGGGAATAATAGCTTTTAGCGGACCTGCCTTCGTGGCTGCTGGGATAATCGGCATATGTCTTAGCTGGATGATTGGAGACATATTTGGCAGCAAAATCCGCAACTTGCAGATAACCTCCTTCGATGCCATGCCGCATGAAATGTTCCATGCCCTGTCGGACAATAGTAGGAAGAAAAACGGCATCGTACGTGAGTATGACCGGCGGCTGGAGGAAGGAATGGCTTCCGAAATAGGCTTGGATTGGGCATATCCGGACTATCGGGACTCCATCCGGAGATATGTGGATAACCTAAAGCCGTCCGACAAGAAGGAAGCGCTTAACCTGCTTACGCGGGATTGGCTGAACCTAAAAATGAGCGGAGAGGATGATAATAAAGTTGAGCGCATAAAGAGGGATATTTTCGGTGAAGATTGATGGATCTGAAAGCACAAGCCTCGATTGAAATGGTGGCGCTTCTTGCAGGCGCGCTGATTATCATGCTTGGGGCGCTCACCCTGCTTCCGCAGCAATATGCCGGCATCACCCTTGAGGCAGGAAGGCAGGCGGCGCAGGATACTGCGGAGAGGATTGTGGACGCCTCGGACGAGGTATACCTTGCCGGGGACGGGGCGCAAAAGTCATTCTGGGTGGAGCTGCCCTACGGATTTGACATCAACCGCTCGTTCATCGGGAACATGCCCGGGGCAACAAGCTCCCGGAACAGCACGGTGGGGCTTTACGTGCTTGGCATAGGGTATGTCATTTCCGAGGGAAAGGCGCAGATGTGCGGCACGCTGCCAAACCAGTCCGGAAGATACCTTATCAGGGCGATTTACAATTCAAGCGGGCATGTGATGGTGAATTCAACCTGCTGAATAGGGCGGCGAAAAAGGCATCCTAAGGCATGGTGAAGCCAGGCCGTTGAATTCATTTAAGATAATGAGCCTCAGCCGCTGTTAACCTCATCAAATGAGTCAGTGGTTGTTCATATCGTCATAGGCTCAACATTTATAAGTAACCTTCCCTTTAAAGGCAATGCAGCCACGCGTGTTATGAGGCGAACCATGTTACCCGATTTGGTAGTTTACCTTCTTGGCAAGAATGCGCACAGGGAGAGCGTCAAGCTCACAACAAAGGAGATGGCGTCGGAATTGCAGGTGTCGCAGCAGACCATCAGCAGGTGGATGATTGAGCTTGAGCAGCAGGGCTTCATAGACAGGGGCAACCGGGAAATCAAATTATCGCAAAAGGCGGTTGCCGAGGCGGAGAAAGTGTATTTCGTGCTCCGCTCCACTTTGGAGAAAAACAGGCAGTATTTATTCGCCGGAAAAGTGGTGCCCGGGCTTGGAACAGGCGCCTCTTTCATGAAAATAAGCGGCTACCAGGAGGGAATACAGAAGAAGCTCGGCTTCAAGGCAGCCCCGGGCACGCTCAATGTGAAAATTCCGGCCGAGCAGATTGAGATTAGGCTTTCGCTTCGCTCTTCCAAGCCGATAGAGCTTCCGGGGTTTGAAAACGGCGGGAAGCGCTATGGCAAGCTCGCACTTTACAGGGCGACGGTATTTGGCGAGCCGGCTGCGGTTGTTTTTCCGGAAATGTCGCACCATGGCCTTGACGTGCTTGAAATAATGTCGCCGGACAATCTGAGGCGAAGGTACAAGCTGAAGGACGGCTCGCAAATAGCCCTTGTTGTGATGGGCGCTGAAGAGAAGCAGTGAACCTGCCGGAATTTACCAGTCGCCCGATTTTGACTGTGCACCTTTTTCAGCGCCGGAATTACCAATCCCCGAGCTTTGATTGCGCACCGGTTTCTTTTAGCTGCTTTTCCAATGCGGACAAGGTGCGCTCCACCCTTTCGCGGGAGAATTCGAAATCATTGCACAAATAGTCGGCGCAGGCCTTGGCATCTGGCGGCTTGAATTCCATTTTCGGATTTTGCTCGATTGGGGGATTGAGGAAAAACTGCTCGATTTCCTCGGCATTTTCAGAGCCGTCAAGGGGGATATTTGCCTGCGACACCCTTGCAGCCACCTCTTTCCAGCCAGTTGCGTTTTCAACGAATTTGATGCCCTTTTTCGGGCCTATGCCTTTTATGCCGGGGTTGAAGTCCGTGCCCATCAGCAGTGAGAGCCAGATTAGCTGGTTGCGGCTCAGCTTTGATTCGGCGATTATATTTTCAAGCTCAAGCAATTCAGGCTGCACGTCGACATATTCATCGCGCCGCGGCACTTTCCGCCTCCCCGATGTGGAAAGGTTTCGCACAAGGCGCGGAGCCCCGAATAGGAAGGAATCGTAATCCTGAGATGAGGCGGCATAAACCTGCCCGGATAGGGCCATTTGCGCAGCCTGCGCCTCGCCCTCGGATGGGGCAACCAATGACGGGATTCCCATATGCGCAAGAAGTGTGCGCGCCTGCTCCGCCATTTCCCTTGAAAGCGAAGAAGTTGCCTGCGCGAATTTGTGCGCGTCTTCTATTCTTCCCTCGTCAAGCGCCTCCTGCCAGTTTGCGCGCGCTATCTCTTTCCTTGCCTTCCTTTCCTCAATAGTTTTCCGTTTAAGGTCGGGAGGCTTGCCATCGAAAACGAAAATCGGCTTAATCCCGTATTCGAGCCATTTGGTGCAGCGGTAGAAAACGCCAGCCAGATGCCCGGTTATCCGCCCTTTTGAATCCATCAATGGAGTTCCATCAGCCTGCCTAACGGACGAGAGGAACTGGTAGAGGGTGTTGTTGCCGTCCACGGCAAGCTTCTTTCCCGCCAATTCGCTCCATGAAAGAGGCCGCGGGATTGCGAAAGAGCCTAAATCAACCCCCATAAAACAACCCGTTTTTTTGCCATGCGCCCCTATTCATTCTTTTTCTTCTTTTCAATTCCCGAATCCCGCCGTTCATTCCTTTTTTTTCTTCTTTTGGAAATCTAAAATATCCCCCAACGTGACATCCTTTTTCCCTTTCAAGTCGTATTTGCCGCCCTGCGCTGCCTCCACTTCCTCAAGAAGCTTCACGCCAAGCTCCTTCTCCAATTTGTGCGCCAAGCTTTCGGAGGGGCGGGTGGAGCCGTGCTCCACTCTTTCCAGGAATGACTCTTTTTCGTTCAGGCGCTCGGCAAGCACGGATAGGGGCAGCCTAGATTTCATCCGCGCATTGCGCATCACAGTGCCAAATGATTCAACAAGGTCAAATTCCTTCCTTGTGATTTTTGGAGTCGCAAGCGGATCCGCCTTTTGCTGCACTTTCGGGTAAGTTATGATTTTGCCCATGTATGCGCAAGATGAGCAAACCTGCATCTTCGCCCCTTCGATTATGGCAAGAAACGGGGCATCCGCCCTGCCGCAAATTTCACAGTCCATAAGATAACACCCTAAGAAGAGCTTTCCCTATATGGGGCTGGAACCCTTAAATGCCTTGTCATGGAAAGTGGGGCATGGAAAAGAAGCCTACTGACAAAGCTGCAATTAAGGCGGCAGAAAAAGCGGAAAACAAAGCCTCCGAGAATGCATCAGGCAAGCCAAAGGAAAATGCCCCAAACAAGACGCTTGAGAAATTGGACAGGCAGATTGACGAGGCTATTGCAAAAATCAGGCCGAAAAACGACAATGCCAAATGGCTCGTCTTGGCCGCAAGCGCGCTTCTGCTGATTGGGATTTTTGCAGGTTTGCTTGGCACGGAATTGTCCGCCCTGCAGAAATTCGCCTCCTGCGCCATTGTGCTGTGCCTCGGCGGGGAGTGGATGCGCAGGCTGATGCAGTGGGACGGGCAGCTTGGGCTTATCATGTTCAGGGACAGGAGCATGCTTGTCTGGATTGACAGGCAGGCAACGAGGTTTGCCCCGGTGTGGAGGATGATAGCGGATATAGGCATCGTATTCGGCTATGGATTGTCTTCTTATTTTGTCATGGGAAAGGAGGGGAGAAAAGACAAGGGAAGGGTGGCGGCATTATTGCTCACGTGCATTCCCGGCCTCCTGATTTTCTCTTTAATCATCGCCCCCCTTGCAATCGGCTTCATCATTTCCATGGTGCAGCACACCGACATAGGCACGGCATCGGCGCAAATCAAGGAAAGCATTCCGGGCCAGGAAGTGGTGGGCAAGGTGCCAATTGGAGGAGGAATGCTCACGCTGACATATGCATCAATCGCATTCATCTCCCTGCTGGTTGTTTTTGGATTGGCAGGAGTGACGACAGTGTCGATTATCGCGTATGGCGGGATAATTTTGCAGAAAATAGGGCTTGCGCTGTTCGGGCTTGCGGATTTGTCCAAAACAGCGCCGGGGGGCGCGCCGTTGCTTCCGGGAGTGAATTTGCCCCTTGTGCAGGGCGTTATTGCCATGGCGGTGCTGCTTGTGGTCCACGAGCTCATGCATGCATTCCTATCGAGAATTTACAAGGTGAGGCTTGATTCCGCCGGAATAGTGTTTTTCGGAATACTGCCCTTTGGCGCGTTTGTGGACCCGGACGAGAAAGAGTTGAATAAATTATCAGACACGCCGCACAACAGGATATTGGGCGCGGGCTCTGCTGCCAATATAGTTACTGCCATTATTTCGCTATTTTTGCTTCTTGGGATGTTTTGGGCAACAGCAGACATGAGGAAGGACGGGCTTGTGGTGACAAGCGGCCCCCTGCCTGTTGGCTCGGTGATAAGCAATATTGTGTGGAAGGGCGCGTTGGGGGCGGACGTATCCACATCCGAGGGAAATTTCTACCTGCCTGCAAATTCGGAAGGAAAGCTTGGCATTTTCATGGACGCCACAAGCAGGTGGAACCTGTTCGGGCAGAAATATCATTCGCAGTTTTTCTGGATGGAATATGTTATGCAAACACTGGCGCTGGTGTTTTCCCTTAACGTGCTGGTTGGCATAGTGAACATGCTGCCCATACCGCTTTTTGACGGGCATCATATCGCAAAGAAGGTGCTCGGCGAGGGGCTGGTGCTGAAAGCATTGACTTGGGCTACGGCAGGGGCGTTTGTGCTGAATTTCATCCCGTGGCTATTTAGGTAAGAAAAAAACAGGGAAAGATGCGGGCGTTACTTTTTCCTGCCCTCAAGCTTGGCAAGCCTGTCTTTCAGAAGCGCCACTTCCTCATCATGCGCAGCTTCAAGCAGTTCAAGCTTTTCCTCGAGCTCGGAAACGCGGGAGGCGCCGGGGGCTTTCGCTGCAGCAGAAGCAGCAACCGCATCCTTGCGCTCTATGGACCAGATCGAGCCTTCTTGCACCTTTGAAGGAGCGTAGGGCTTTGACGTCATCTGCTTGGCGACGAATAGGAATGCCCCGCCATAGAGAAGAAGGGCGAATGCATATGCTATCGATTTGCCAGCTTCAGAAGCCCCCATTCCAAGCAGAGAGTAAAGCGCAAAAACGCCCATCAGGAGCCCGACGACAATCAGAATGGCGCCGATGCCGGTGAGCCACCAGTGACCGGTGCGCTGGATGCGGCATTTTTCCTGATGTTTCACGAGGAAGTTGAACAGGTACCATGCGCCGCCGCCGAACACAAAACAAAGCAGGATATTGTAGAACCAGTACCTGCTTGCATCCGGCGAATTGAAAATCAGGGTGAAAAGAAAGAACAGGCCATGCAGCGTGGATGTAACGAGCAGTATGCCTCCGCAAAGCGAGCAGGCGCTGTTGAACACGTAATTTGACATCGGCTCATCTGGCGCGGCATCACGCGAGTATTCGAATGCCTTGAGCGCAAGGTATGCGAGGATTGCGGAATATATCAGCCAGCCGAACATTTTCATCGGCGAGAAAATGATGTCGGAGTAATTGTTGTAGCCGCGCGATGCATCCACAAGCACGTTTACAACAAGGCCGGAGTAGAACACGAGCATATAGGCCGAATAAAGGGCGAAGAAAAGCCCCATGGTGTGCGCCACAACGGAATAGACAGAGCGCGATGCTTTGCCCTCCTGCCTCCATTTTTCAGCCATGTAGATGCAGCCCGCGCCCAATGCAAGCATGATGAGCGAGAGTGCGGCCCATCCGTAGTATTCCCCAACTGTTACGCCGGATTTTTCATTCGGTGAAATTGAGAACAGGTTGCCGAACGCACCCACGAGAACAAATATTGCACCTGCAAGGAAGAACGTGCCGATTGCCGCCAATCCTATTGTCTTCCATTCGTTGCCCTTTTGCATCCGCATGAGCGTTATTATGGGGGCTGCAAGCACGAAAATCAGGAAGAAGAGCACGTTGAATGGGTTGTCAAAAGGATTGTAGTGCCATAGCACCGGGGAACTGACTGCACCGCCATAATAGCCGGATGGGGTGGAAGGCAAGCCCGATGCGCCGGAGCCGCCGCCAGCCTCCCCCCGCCAGTATGCGTCGGATTGGGTTTTCTTGGCATCGCCTGCAAGCCCGGGGAAAAAGCCCAAAAGAGAAATCCCCACCACTCCGAAAAGAACAAGGACGATAATCCCCGCCACTACTGCGATCATTTTTGTCTTGTCGTCCATTTTCATCCCCCCTTCATTCTTTTCGGAGCTATGAGCATTTCCCCACCAGTGTTTTCGCCCCATACTGCGTGAATTTATCGCCGGTATCGGGGCGCGAGAAGCTGATTGCCACGCCGTATTCGTAGGTAGCGCCTGAGGTGCAGATTGAATTGAATGGCACGCCAATTGTTTTTTTATCTCCCGCGGCAAAATACCCCTTGCCCGGTTCCACATTGAGCACTCCTTTGGCGCCCTGGCCTTCAAAATAGAGCTGCTCAAGCTGTGCCGGCTCGGCTCGGACGTTTTGCAGCACAACGGTCAATGCGCCGGTTTGGCTGTTTTGGGAATGCTCCAAAATTGCGAAAGCGCCGCCCGGGGAATAATTTTTCCGCGCCAAATCCTCAAGGTTGCTGTTTGCAGAACCGCCATACGAGTCTTGCTGCGGCTGATTTTGGTAATTCGCCGCTTGTGGCTTCGGCTGGTTGTAAGAGGATAAGACAAGGAAAGCGAGAAAGAGTATGATGGCGAATGCGATGCCAATATCCTTCAGATGCTTGTTTGCATCCGGAATGCCTGCCTTATCTGCCGTTTGAGCCATGCTATTTGCTGTCAACGCACGATTTAATAAATCTGCCGCGTTTTGTTAGGACATGGAAGCGGAAAAAGGCGCCATCGGCTTTTCCGAACCGAAAACCATAGGAAGGGCATTTTCCCTCGTGCTTGTTTTGATGATGATTTCACCGATTGTTTTTTCCGCAAGCTACTGGGACATGTACCCGGAATATAACGGCAATTGTTTTGAGAACTGGCTGGGGTGCTTTGAATTTTCAGGCAAAGGCTATGTTGATGACCCATATATGGCGTATGGAGACAATGTCAACGTTCAATTTACAATAGAAATCGTGGCGAAGCTGGACAACACATGGCAGATGGAAAAATACCTTCTGCAGCGCGGGCATCAGGACTACCAATACGGGGTTATTTACGGATATTCCGCTGAAAATTATGAGTTATATTGCGGCGGGTGCAATGGT
>ORJL011337353.1_pt1 | contig 59870 bp, 50 predicted proteins | sample 1779941 | NCBI WGS metagenome assembly ORJL01 (sample SAMEA104232317, study PRJEB22302) | groundwater metagenome | biome: forest; feature: aquifer; material: groundwater | place: USA | collected 2011-08-07 | depth 5.8 m | reverse complement strand
GTAGTCGAAGCCGAACTCGTTGTTGGTGCCGTAGGTGATGTCGGCGAGGTAGGCCTCCTTGCGGGTGCAAGGGCGGAGCGCGCGCATGCGGTTGGCCGGGTCGGGCTCGTGGGTCGGGTCGAAGCGGAAGGACTCCTCGTGCTGGATGCAGCCCACGGTGAGGCCGAGCGCGTGGTAGATCGGCCCCATCCATTGGACGTCCCGGCGGGCGAGGTAGTCGGTGACGGGGACGATGTGGACGCCGTTGCCGGCCAAGGCGTTGAGGTAGGAGGGGCCGGTGGCGACCAGGGTCTTGCCTTCGCCGGTGATCATCTCGGAGATCATGCCCCGGTGGAGGGCCATGCCGCCGATGAACTGGACATCGTAGTGGCGCAGTCCGATCGCGCGTCGACTCGCCTCGCGCACCACGGCGAAGGCCTCGGGAAGGAGCTCATCGAGCGTCTCACCCGCGGCGATCCGCTTGCGGAACTCCTCGGTTTTCGCCCGCAACTCCTCGTCGGTCTTGGTCTTGATAGCCTCCTCGTGCCCGTTGATCTGAATGACGACGGGGAGCATGGTCTTGATCAGGCGCTCGTTGCGCGAGCCGAAGAGGCGGGAGAGGATCTTGTTGACCTTCTCCACGAGGTTTTCGAGCATACCGACGAAAGGCCTCCAACGATGCCGCAGAAGAGGGCCGATTTTACCCATGCCCGTGCGCGGAGGTCAAAGGAATCCGGGGCGCGGGCGGCTGGACGTCCGCTGAACGGGAACCCCGCCCGGGCACCCGTCCGGCCGGGTCCGCCCGATCCCCGCATCGCGCCTCGGATCAACCCGGAAGGACCGGGCGATGGCGGACGAATCCGGGCGCGGGGCCAACGACAACGGCATGGGGCGCCGGCGTGACCAGGCATAAGCCCCAAACGATGGTCGCATCCCGTCGTCGTGCTTTGCCCTTGCCCCTGCCCTTGCCCTCTCTCGTCGGGAAGCGGGCGAGGGCAAGGGCAAGGCGGTCCGTTTAGCGTTAATGCCTCGTCACGGGCGCCGGGACCGGCGATCGCCATCCGCGGCGGAGATGCTGAAGAAAATCGGCCAAAGGGCCGATGGATCACGGTGGAATCAGGGGATCGGGGTACGTGTCCACGGTTCGCCGGGGCTCGGTCCGCAGGTCCTGGGGCAGGTCGCGAGGGCGGTTCCGGCGCGTGAGTCGAGTGCAGGAAGGTCCTGAGCGGATCGACATTGCGGGGCTGGGATTTGGGATTTGCGCGGACCGCCGTCCCGCGCCCGGTTTGCGGTGGAACCGCGCCGGTATGGATTGACTTGGCCCGGGTCCACGGGTAGATTTGGCAGTCGAAACCCGCACGAACCGAGGGGGGAATTGGCAATGGAGGTTTATACCATGAGACGAGCGTTGGTGCTGGCCGTGATCGCCGGCCTGCTCGCCGGGGCGGTCGGATGCAATTCGACCGGTACGGGCGCGGGCATCGGTGCGGCGACCGGGGCGACGGCGGGCTACTTCATCGCCGGCAAGGGTCATCGCGCCGAAGGCGCAATCATCGGCGGCCTGGTCGGCGCCGGTGCCGGCGCGCTGATCGGGCACGAGGTGGGCAAGGTCAAGTACTGCCCGGTCTGCAAGCGCGAGTATCAGAAGGATGACTACTACTGCCCCTACGACGGGACCGAGCTGCTGAACAAGGGTCCGTAGCGGGCGCCCACGGATTTTCATCCTCGCGCGGGGTCGGAAACGGCCCCGCGCTCGGTTTTCGGGCCCGCTCACCCGGGGTGCGACTCCGTGCGGGACGGCCCATCGTCCGGCATACGCAGCCGGCCGACCAGGGCGTTCACATCCGCGATCCCTTCTTCCTGGAGCAGGCGCGGCAGGTCGCGCAGGATGGTCACGGTGGCGTCCGGTTGGATGAAATTGGCGGTCCCGACCTGAACCGCGCGGGCGCCGGCGCAGAGGAACTCGCAGACATCCTCGGCATCCATGATCCCCCCGATGCCGATCACAGGAAGATCGACGGCACGCGCGACCTGCCAGACCATGCGCAGGGCGACGGGCTTGATCGCCGGGCCGGAGAGGCCGCCGGTCCCGCCCCCGAGTTGGGGACGGCCGGAGCGCCAGTCGACTCCGAGCGCGAGCAGCGTATTGATCAGGGTGAGCGCATCCGCGCCGGCTTCCGCCGCGGCCCGCGCGATCTCGACCACGTCGGTCACGTTGGGGCTGAGCTTCACGAGGAGCGGCAGGCGGGTGGCCTGGCGCACCGAGGCGACCACCTCGCGCGTGAGCGGCGGGTGCACGGAGAACGACATGCCCCCGTGCGTGACGTTCGGGCAGGAGAGGTTGAGCTCGATGCCGTCGACCCCCTCGAGGCGGTCGAGTCGACGGGCGAGCTCCACGTAGTCTTCGACCCGTCGGCCCGCGATATTGACGATTCGCACGGTGTCGTAGCGGCGGATGTGGGGCAGGACCTTCGCCTCGAAGGCGTCGATCCCCTTGTTCTCCAGCCCGATCGAGTTGAGCATCCCCGAAGCGGTCTCGAAGATGCGGGGCGTGGGATTCCCGGCCCGGGGCTCCAGGGTCACGCTCTTCACGATCAGGGCGCCGAGGATCCCGACATCCATCACCGGGTCGAATTCTTCGCCGAACCCGTAGGTCCCGGAAGCGACCATGATCGGGTTCTTGAGCCGCAGGGGTCCGACCTTCACCGAGAGGTCGGGAGCCGCGGTCGAGGGCGGCGGGCCGCCGGTTCGTTTGCGGTGCATGAGCGGCAAGTATACCAGCGCCTGCGGTGGAGTGAACAGAACGCCGCGCCACCCCGATCGAGTCGCGGAAGCGCCCCGGAATCGTCCATCCGCAGGCCCCCGGACGGCGCGGGCGACCGCGCGTCGGAGATCATTTTCCGCTCGACGGTTACGGGTCCCGGCCGCTGAGCATCACCTCGACGGCGAACAAGACCGCGCCGCACAGGATCCAGATGTCGGCGACGTTGAAAATGGGCCAGTTGATCGCCTCGACATAGATGAAGTCACGGACTCCGCCGAACTTGACGCGGTCGTACAGGTTCCCGACGGTGCCGGCGAGGATGGCTCCGAGGGCGATGGTCGGCAACCAGCGCGGCCGGGGGAGGGTCCAGAAGAACCAGAAGATGAGCGGGATCGCGAGGACGCTGAGGGCGAGAAAGAGGAAGTTGCGCCCCTGCATTCCGCCGAACAGCGCCCCCTCATTGAGGGTCGAACGCATCACCAGCACGCCGGGCCACCACTGGCCGGCGTCGGGCTTGGGGGAGTTCTCCAGGTAGTCGAATGCCCACGCCTTGGTGACCAGGTCCAAGGCCGTCCCCAAGGCGATGATCCAGAGGAGATGGGGGATGAATCGCCGGCGCAGCGCGGGAGCGGACGGAGCTTCGGTCTCGCTGGGCGGAGCGCTCGGAAGTGGCGATTCCAAGATCGGGCTCCGTCGTGCCGTGGTCGTTGTCCGCGCGGAGCAGACCCGGATTTCGTCGGGTCGGAGTGACGCGCGGCGCCCGGCGAATCGTCGGCCGTCGTCGGCCGGGGGGCGCCGTACCGGGTCGGGCATGCGCAGTGGCCCGCCCCGCGCGGCGGAGCGACCGGGAGTGAAGCGCCGGCTACCCCTCTTCTTCCTTGCGCTTGCACTCGACGCACATGCGCGTGTAGGGGATGGCCTTGACGCGTTCCTTCGGGATGGTCTTGTTGCACTCTTCGCAGACGCCGAAGTGGCCTTCGACGAGGCGCTCGAGGGCCTCGCCGATCTCGCGCATCTCCTCTTCCTCGTTCTCGATGAGGCCGAGGGTCATCTCCTGCTCGAAGTTATCGGTGCCGAGGTCGGCCATGTGAAACGGCATGCTGGACAGGTCGCCGGTCGCAGACTGCCCGGAGTGGCGCAGCGCCTCGTCTTCCATGCGGTCGACGTTGCCGGCGAGCATGTCGCGGCGGCTGATCAACTGCCGGCGGATCTGCTCGAGCTCGTCCTTGGTCAGCGTTTCCGGGTCGTTCTCCGGCGGGTGCGGGCGAACCGGCGCCGGGGCGGCCACCTTCGCCGGCTTCTTCTTCGGGTTGGAATTCGCTGGCTTTTTCATCCGACCTCCCGATCTCCCTTCATGAAGCCGCATCCCGTCCGGGGTCCAATCCCCGCCCAACCGTCCCTTCGAGCTAGGCGGTGGTCTTCGGGCCCTTGCCCTGCTCCCGCTCCCGCAGAATGGTCTTGATCTTGGCGATGTCGCGCCGGAGCTCCCGCGGCTGGCCCGGATTCTCGATCACATCCGTCACCTTGCGGAAGCGCAGGTTGAAGTGTTCCTTCTTGATCTCGTCGATCTTGGCCCGCAGGTCGGCTTCCGACAGCTTGCGGATCTCGGCGATCTTCATAGACCGTGCCTCCGCTGTACCATTCTGCACTTGATGGGCATCTTGTGCGCGACCAGGTTCATCGCCTGACGCGCGAACTCGATCGCGACGCCGCCGACCTCGTAGATCACCATGCCCGGCTTGATCACGGCCGCATACCATTCCGGTTCGCCCTTGCCGTGGCCCATGCGGGTCTCGGCGGGCTTCTTGGAGATCGGCTTCCAGGGAAAGACGCGGATGTAGAGCTTCCCGTCCTTGCCCATGAGGTGGCTGGCGGCCACGCGGCCGGCCTCGATCTGGCGGGCGGAAAGCCAGCACATCTCGAGCGCCTGCAGGCCGAACTCACCGAAGGCTACGGTGTTCCCGCGGGTCGCGTTACCTCTTATCTTTCCCTTTTGGGATTTTCGAAATTTGACCCTTTTGGGCATCTGCAACATAGGGGGTCATCTCCTTGCTCGTGGTTTCGCCGCGGCCGAGGACCTCGCCCTTGTAGATCCACACCTTGCAGCCGATCTTCCCCTTGACGGTGCAAGCCTCGGCAAAGCCGTAGTCGATGTGGGCCCGAAGCGTGTGGAGGGGGATCGACCCCAGCAAAATCGATTCGCTGCGGGCGATTTCCGCGCCGCCGATGCGGCCGGCCACGTGGACCTTCACGCCCTTCGCGCCGTTGGACATGCCCAGTTCCGCCGCCTTGCGGATGATTCGCCGGAACGGCGAGCGTTTTTGCAGCTGCTCGCAGATCGACTCGGCCACCAACTGGGAGCTGAGCTCCGGCCGGTCGATCTCGATGATCTTGAGCTCGATCTTGCGGCCGATGAGCATCTGGAGGTCTTCGGTCAGCTTGTCGACCTTGGCGCCGCGGCGGCCGATGATCACGCCCGGGCTCGCCGTGTGGATGATCACGGTGACGCTTTCGCGGGTCCGTTCAATCTCGATCTTGGGGATCCCGGCGAAGGAGTAGTTCTTTTTCACGAAGCGGCGCAGCTTGAAGTCTTCGACGAGGAACTTCCCGAACTCCTTCTTGGTCGCGTACCAGCGGGAGCGGTGGACCTCGATGAAGCCGATCCGGAACGACAGGGGGTTGACTTTCTGACCCATCTGAGCGGGAACTCCGACTGGCGGCTACGTCTTCTTTTCTTCGGGTTTCTTCTCCGCGGGCTGGTCCGCGCCGGCTTTGACCTGGTCCTTGGCGCGCTCGACCGCGCTGCGGCGGCGACGGGGTCTCTCCCCCTCCTTCTCCGCCTCCTGCTCGAGCACCACGTGGACGTGGCAGGTCTCCCTGCGGATCGGCATGACGCGCCCCATCGGGCCCTGGCGGATGCGTTTGAGGGCCGGGCCCGGGTCGACGCGCAGCGATTTGATCACGAGCAGGTCGACATCGACGTTCTCGTCGAGGTGGCCCGCGTTCGACATCGCCGAGCGCAGGACCTTGTTCAAGAACATGGCGCCGCGGTTCGGGACCACTTTGAGGGTCTCGAGGGCGCGGTTGATATTCATGCCGCGGATCATGTCCGCGACGTAGCGCATCTTGCGCGGCGCGTGCCGCGCGTAGCGCATCGTGGCCTGGTAGTCCATGGAGCTTCTCCGGCTACTTGGCGGGCGAGGCGGCCTCCGCCTTCCTCATGCCCGGGTGACCGCGGAATTGGCGGGTGGGGGCGAATTCGCCGAGCTTGTGGCCCACCATGTCTTCCGTCACGAAGACCTTCTGGAAGGTCCGGCCGTTGTGCACATCCATGTAGTGCGACACCATCTCGGGCACCACGGTGCAGTCGCGCGCCCAGGTCTTGATCGGCATGCGATCGCCGGTGTCCTTCTGCTTGAGGACTTTCTTGAGGAGCTTGGGGTCGACGTACGGCCCCTTCTTGAGCGAGCGGCTCATCTGCCGTGCCTCCGTGATTAGGTCTTCTGGAAGCGGCCCTTCTTGCGGCCGCGGATGATCAGGGCGCTGGACGGCTTCCGCTTGCGGCGGGTCTTGCCGCCCTTGGCGAGGACGCCGGTCGGGGAGCATGGGTGGCGACCGCCGCCGCTGCGGCCTTCGCCGCCGCCCATCGGATGATTCACCGGGTTCTGCGCCGTGCCCCGCACCGTCGGCCGCCACCCGAGCCAGCGGCGCCGGCCGGCCTTGCCCAGCCAGATGTTCTTGTCATCGATGTTGCCGAGCTGACCGATGACCGCGCGGCATTCGATGAAGACCTTGCGCATCTCGCCCGAAGGCAGGAGCACGTGCGCGTGCCGCCCTTCGCGCGCCATCAACTGCGCCATGCCGCCCGCCGCGCGCACCATCTGGGCTCCGCGCCCGACGGTGAGCTCGATGTTGTGGATCGCCATCCCGGTGGGGATGCTCTTCATCGGCATGCAGTTGCCCGCCTTGGGCTCGACCTTCTCGCCCGACACCACCTCGTCGCCGAGCTTGAGGTCCTTGGGGCACAGAATGTAGCGGCGCTCGCCGTCCCGGTAGAGGAGGCGGGCGAGGCGCACGTTGCGGTTCGGGTCGTATTCGATCGCTTCGACCTTGGCCGGGATCCCGTCCTTGTTGCGCTTGAAGTCGATGATGCGGTACTTGATCTTGTTGCCGCCGCCGCGGTGCCGGCAGGTGATGTGGCCGGAGTTGTTGCGGCCACCCTTCTTCTTCAGCGCGCGGGTGAGGCGCTTGACCGGTTCCTTCGCCGTAATGTCGGAGAAGTCGGAGACGGTGGCAAACCGCCGTCCCGGGCTGGTCGGTCGGTATTCTCGCAGGGCCATGACGGTCCCTTTCCCTACATGATGTCGATCTGGTTACCTTCGCGGAGCCGCACGATCGCCTTCTTCCAGTCGGGCTGGCGGCCGCTGGCGAACTTGTAGCGCTTGACCTTGCCCTTGACGATCATGGTGCGAACGCTCTCGACCTTCACGTTGAAGGCCTTCTCGATCGCGTACTTGACCTCGAGCTTGTTGGCGTCCCGCGCCACCTCGAAGGCGTAGGTCCGGTCGGGGACCAACAGCTCGGTGACCTTCTCGGTGATCAGCGGCTGGACCAGGATGTCGTACGGATTGCGCATGGGGGTCTCCTAGCCCTTCCTCGCGGCCACCAGGGCGTCGAGGGCTTCTTTCGTGAGGACGAGGTGCTTGTGCTTCAGCACCTCGTAGGCGTTGAAGTCGCCCACGCGCGACAACGACACGCGCGGGATGTTCCGCGTGGACAGGTGGAGTTCCTTGGAGTGATCCTTGATGCCGATCAGGCAGGAGCGCTCGATGCCGAGCCTGGCGAGCACCTGAACCACGGCCTTGGTGCTGGGCTTGGGAGCCGCAGCGAGGGAGTCGATGACCAGGGTCTCCTGGTCCTTGAACTTGCCGAGCAGGGCGCAGTCGAGGGCGATGCGCTTCATCCGCTTGGGCATGTCGAAGGAGAAGTCGCGGGGCTTGGGGCCGAAGGAGATGCCGCCGTGGCGCCAGATGGGCGAGCGTGCGGTGCCCGCGCGCGCGCGGCCGGTGTGCTTCTGCTTCCAAGGCTTGCGCTTGCTGCCCGCGACTTCGCCGCGGGTCTTGGTGCTGGCGTTGCCCTGGCGCCGGGCGGCTTCGTACATCACGATCACGTCGTGGAGCAAGGCCTTGCGGATCTTGCCGCCGAACATGTTCTCGTCGACTTCGACCGAGCCGGTCTTGACGCCCGTCTTATCGTATAGAGGAAGCTGGATCATCGAACGGTTCTCCGTGACGTCCCCGTGGTGCGGCTGGACCCTGATGCGGCCGGCTTACGCCTTGATCCGGATGTCGACTCCCGCAGGCATATTGAGGTTCTTGAGCGCGTCGGTGATCTTCGGAGTCGCTTCCACGTCGACGAGCCGCTTGTGCGTGCGGATCTCGAACTGCTCGCGCGACTTCTTGTCGACGTGGGGCGAGCGGAGCACCGTATAGCGCTCGATGCGCGTGGGCAGCGGGATCGGGCCGGAGATCTTGGCGCCGATCCGCTTGGCGGCGTCGACGATCTTGATCACCGACTGATCCAGAGCCTCGTGGTCGTAGCTCTCGATGCGAATACGGATCTTGGTGCCCTTCATGTGGCCTTCCTATCAGCAGGCGGAGCGAGCGAAGGTGGGCTTTCCGTAGGCGTTACGACCGCCCGCAAGCGCAAAACGCGCGTGGAGGAGATACCGCCCTTCGACCTAGAGGGGCGGCATTTTATCAGGGGGGGAATTCTTGTCAATACAAATCTTGGGACCGGGCATCCGCGGCACGAGGCGCGCGTGGGCCTCGGTTCAGGCCTTCGCGAGCGCCGCCAAGACCTGCGCCGGATCGCGCCCGCGAACCCGCAGTCGCTTGAGCGGCGCCGCGTGACCGGACACGATCTCGATCTCGACGCGCGGAACCCCGAGTACCTTGGCGAGGAAGCGCACGAGCTCGTCGTTGGCTTTGCCCTTGTCGGGCGGGGCGCCGACGTCGAAGGCGAGGCGCCCATCTTTCTCTCCACGAAAACGCGTGGGCGACCGGTTCGGGTGCACCTTGACGATGAGGACGCAGTCGGGCATGGCTCACTTCCCCTTCGCCTCCCGCCAGCCTTCCATCCCCTGCTCGATCGTGATCCATCGACGGGCCGGCACCCGCTCGAGCACGGTCACGCTGCCCGCCGCGTCCGGCCAGCGCACTTCGACGCGCTCCGCTTCGGCATTCGCCGCGAGCCCGAAGATGAGCTCCGGCGCGTCCTGGTGGCCGGCGTGGCCCTGGCCGCTCAGCAACTCGCGCGTCTGCGTCACCCCGCCTGCGGTCACCCGCACCCGCGCGCCCGCCGCGCCCCGGTTCGAGCCCTTGCCGCCCTGGAGAACCACGCCGAGCCAGCCGTTGGCCGCGCCGACCTCGTTGCGCCACAACGCCTGCCCCAGCGGCTGGGCCTTGCGTTGCTCCTCGGTCAGGCGCATGTGCGTGTTCCCGAGCACGATGTCGACGTCGCCGTCGCGGTCGAAGTCCGCCAGGCTCGGCTGGGTGCCGTTGGCCCACTCGATCCCGGCGCGCGTGGTCGCGTCTTCGAAGCTGTGGTCCGGCTTCTGCCGGAACAGGCGCAGGATCTGCCGGTCGGGATAGTCGCTCGAAGCCAGCAGCAGGTCGGGCAACATGTCATTGTCGAAGTCGAGCCAACCGGCGTGGATATCGCCCTGGTTCCAGTCCGGGCCCGGGTGCGGCCGATCGAGCCCCCGCTTCTCGTCGCGCACGAAGCGGAAGCCGGCTTCGGCCCCCTGGTTCACCAGCAGCGTGGACCGGTCGGAGCTCGGCCCGGCCCAGGAGTGGGTGATCTCCGCGAGGAAAACATCGACGTCGCCGTCGTTGTCGAAATCGCGTGCGGGACAGTCGAAGGTGTTGCCGTTGGCGCGGAAGGGGGGCTCGTGGCGCACCGGGTCTTCCCGGACCGCGTCGCCGTCGAACGTGGTCTCCGGGCCGACGTCCGCGAAGGTGCCGTTCCCCAGGTTCTGCCACAGCCGGTTCCACTGCCGGCCGTAGGAGCACACGAGCAGGTCGGGGGCGCCGTCGCCGTTCCAGTCGCACGCCGAGACCCCATAGGTGGGCCGCGAGCTGTCCGCCTGGCCGACGCCCGGTTGGGTCAGCAGGCCGGCCTTCCCGGTCACGTCCTCGAAGCGGCCGTCGCCCAGGCCGCGGTAAAGTCGGTCCGGGTAGCACTCGTACGACACGCCGTACGCTCGGTACCAACTCCCGGTGTAGAGATCGAGGAAGCCATCGCGGTCGAAGTCGACGAAGGTCGCAGCCGCGAGCGTCGTCGTCGGACGGTCCACACCCGCGTCGGAGACCGGCGTGAACGCACCCGTGCCGTCGTTGAGCAGGATCGCGCTGCGACCGCCGTGGTCGCTCTCGACGGGGACCGGCCGCCCCTGCGCGTCGGTCACCACTTTGCCCGACTCGACCTTGGGCTGCTCGAAATTGCAGTACACGCCGCAGAAGAGGTCGACGTCCCCGTCGTTGTCGACGTCCCCCGCGAGCAGGAGCGTGGCGATCCGGTCCTGCAATCCCGAAGCCGCGGTCACGTCGGTGAAGGTCGGATGCGGGCCCGGACCTCGCACGGCGCGGAGTACGCGGATGTTGCCCTTCGCCGCGGCGAGCCCGGTCAGGAGCAGCAGGTCGGGAAGGCCGTCGCCGTCGATGTCCGCCCACTTGTTGCGCACGCCGTCGACGCCGCCGAGACCGCAGTCCTGGGCGACATTCGAGAAATAGGGCTCGTCGGCCCAGGCCGGGAAGGCGCATGCGAGCGTCAGCAGCAGGAGCCATGTTCTCACGGAAGGACTCCTTCGCAAGGTGAAAGGGCCGGGAACGTCTCGACCTGGCCCCGTGCTCGACGGAACGCGGACCCGGAGGTCGACGGGCGACAGCTTCGTCTCGTGATCGAGCGCTACGGTATCCCGGAAACGCTGGCGGCGTCAACGGACGAGCCGGTAGGATGCGAACTGCCCTGGGATATGACGATTCGGTGGCGTCCGAAGGCGACCCGTCGCCGCCGACCGCCTCATTCTTGGAGCCACCCGCGAATGACCGACAAGTATGCGATCCCGGCTTCGATTCTGGATGACGAGAAGCAGGCGCTGAGCCTCCGCGCCAAGGGCGAGTACGAGCAGGCGGCCGATCTCGCGCACCAGCTCAATGCGGCCTACGACCGGCGGCAGCGAGAACGAGTGTACGCTCGGCGGGTTCTCGCCGGATGGGCGGTGGCTCGTCGCCGGATCCTATCGCGGCGTAGTCTCCGTTTACGATCTGGTGAAACCGGAAGGCTCGTTCGGCATGATGGCGCATCGGGAGTACGCGTCCGGGGTGTTCGCGGACGGCGGGAGCCTGCTCGTCACGTCCTCCGCGTAGGCCGAAGAGATCAAGGTGTGGGAACGACAGTCGGGCAGGGTCATCGCCAAGCTCGCTGGGAAGGTGAACTGGATTGCGGTTCCCAGCGAGGCGGGCTGGATCGCCAGCTCGACCGAGCCGCGAAAGGTGTGGATCCGCGATGTCCGGGCGAACCGGCCCCACGCAGAGGTCGGGCCTTTCAAATGCCCGCTTGCGACCCTGGCGACGCCGCGCGGAGAGGCGCTGGTCGTGCTCGACTCCAGTGGGTACATGCAGATGTTCGATGCGCGGTCCGGCGAACGGCTGGGTGAGCGGGTGCGCACGGGTGGAGCGTCTGGCCGCCACACGCGGATGCTCGCCGACGGGCGCACGGTGCTGTTCCACTCGGATGGCACATCGAGCTTCCGCACCTGGCGGATCGTGTCGCGCTGAGCCTGGCCCATCCGTGGCGGCGTCGAGCGGCGCCGCGACCGGACCGCCGGGGTGATCGTACGCGCGCGCCGCGTCGGTCGGCTGGGGCGGTTGGAGCACCCCTGGGCCGTCTGGCTGCGCGAGTAGGCCTCGGACGCCGTGGAGTAAGGCCCGGTCGCGAGGGCTTTCTCGAGGCTTTCGCATTCCTTGGCGCAGGCGCTCTCGAGCTCCTGGACGCGCCTGGCGCGCCGCTCGGCCCAGGCGCGCGCGTTTCTGCGTGCCCCCCCGCCCGCGCGAGATGGGACAGGGCAGGCCCGGCGGCGATCGCAGCGGCGGTGTGGAGGTAGACGGCGAGGGCCTTCCGGCAGGCCACGAAGCGGCGCCAGATCAGGCGGCACGGCTCGTGCTGCAGTCGCGGCCGCCACGTTCGTGGATAATCCGCGCTAAAGTTTTTGCTGCCCCAGGAGGATACTAACAATGGACGCATCTCATGGGGTGCACGCTCTGGGATCGTGCCATGCTCTGCGCGATGGAGGGTGTCCTGGAAGCTCCCGTGCGGATGCCGACGAAACCCCACCCGGAGGTCGCCGCGACCCGGACGCCGGGGTGATGGCGGAATGGCTGGCCGGGTCGCGCTGTGCCGGGCGTTCGCGTGCGCCGGCTCCGGTTCCGGTGGAGGGTGGCGCCGATGGCGGTGCATGAGATCGAGATCCGGGGAGCGAGGGGAACGGCCGAAGCGTGGCGGGGACGCACCGCGCTGTTCGAGCGCACCGAGGTCCGCCAGCTCGTGGGCGACCCGCGCAGCTCGGCCCGCGAGATCGCGGAGGCCATGGCGGGCGATCGGGACCTCTGCCGGCGCATCCTGTGCCGGGTCAACTCGGGGTACTATTCGCTGCGCCACATCATCACCAGCGTGCGCCATGCGATCGCCCTGCTCGGCATGAACGAGGTGCGCGCCGTTCTGATGCAGTCCGACGGCGACTCCGCCGAGGCAGAGGTCGTGGCGGTCTCCGGGCCGGCGGCGGCCGCGACCATGCCGGTCCGGGGCTTTGCGACGTCCGCGTTCACGCGTGGTGACGCGGCCGACCTGCTCGAGGCCCTGACCGGGCGCTTGCTCGGCCGCATGTCCGCCCTCTTCGAGCGGTTCGAGGAACGGGTCGTGCGCGAGGCGGCGCAGCGCATCGCCGAGGCGGTGCTCGAGCGCCTTCCCGCCGGCGGCGCCTGCGGCCCCTCCGGCGCGTTGCCGGGCGGCCTCGATGCGGAAGTTCGGCGCATCCCGATCGACGACATGGAGTCGATTCTCGAGCACCTGGCGCGGCAGAACTCCCGGCTGGGAGAGTAGCGGGCGAGGTCTGAGGGCGGTCCAGCGGTCGGCGTCGCGCAGGCGGGAGCAGAAGCCCTCGAGCTCGAGCAGGGGGCGGCGGAGGCTCCGGAGCCCCGCGCGGCGGCGGCGAGGCCTTGGAGGAGGGCGGCGAGGTCGCAAGCGCGCGCGTTTCTGCGTGCCCCGTGCCGGACGCGGTGGTAGCATGCGCGCCCAAGAGGGTGCTCGTCATTTACAGGAAGTCGATGTTCGCGATCTACGATCGCGAGCGCCGGGATCCGCGATTCCTGCGGCTCTTGCGCAAGGACCCGACGGTGGCGCGCGCGCGGGCGGCGGACCAGGAACACCGGGAGACCCTGGCGGCGGTCAAGACCGCGCTGCGCGACGCGGGCTGCGAAGTCGAGATCACCTACCGGTCGCGGGGCAGGCGGCCCCGGGGCCACGGCCTCGTTTCACAAGTCCGTCGGCCGGCGACGATCCAACCGCGATCTCACTTCCCCGCCAACCCCCAGCGATCCACCAACCGCAGGCCCAGCGGTCCGGCGCGCACCTCCGCCTCCCGCCGCTCGGCGCCGCGCGCCACGCCCAGCTTCGCGGGCCGGTCCGCCGTGCGCGCGACCAGGCGGCCCAGCGCATCGAGCGCGCTCTCCACCGGCACGCCGTCGACGGTCTCCACCACGTCCCCCGGGAGCAGGCCCGCTCCCGCCGCCGCGCCGCCGGGCAGGACGTCGGCCGCCACCGCCTGCACGTGCGCGCCCTGCTTGCGCAGGAAGACCCCGATCGCTCCGCCGGGCGCGCCCGCGTCGAGCGCGACCAGGCCACGGAGAGCGCTGTCGACCACCGCGGGGTCCGCGGCCGGCGACTGCAGCGCGCCGGTCCATTCGCGCACGGCCCCAGCGGCGTCTCCCAACTGCGCCAGCGCCCACCCGCGGACGTTCGCAGCGCGCAGGGCGAGCGCGGGCGCGCGACCGACGACGGCCGCGCACGCGGCCAGGGCCTCGAACCGCCGGCCCGAGGCGAGACCCTCCGCCGCCGCCGCGAGCAGGTCCGATTCTCCCTCCTCCACGTCCGGCCACGCCGCGAGCAGAAACCTCTGCACCCGCTCCTCCAGCCCGGGTAACGCGCGCTCGATCGCACGCCCCAGCGCGAGCGGCCGCGCCTGGGCGTGGCGCCGCAGCAACTGCGCCGCCGTCTCCGGCTGCGAACCCCACGCCGCGACGATCCGCGCCAGGGCGACGTCGGCCGGCAGCTCGCCTTGACCCGCCGCCGCCTCGTACGCCCGCGCCGCTTCGGCACTCTCGCGGCACGCCGCAAGCCGGTTCGCCCGATGCCCCAGGCCGCCCGCGGTCTCCTGCTCCGCCGAAGGCTCCCGCCACCCCGCCGGGTCCGCCGTGAAACGCAACCCGCTGAGGTCGACCTCGGGGACCCCCGCCCGGAGGAAGGGCGTGCGCTCGACGAACAGGCCGGCGAACGTCGGCCCGGCCGGCAGGGCCACCACGCCGTGCAGGTCGAGCGCGACCACTTCCACTCCGGCGCGGGTCGCGATCCGCAGCTCGGCCCGGCCTTCCGCGGAGTGGTAGCGCAGGACGAAGCGCAGCCACTCCCGCGACGGCAGCGCCACCTGCGCCGTCCGGGTCACGCCGAACCCGGGCCCGCCTTCCAGCACCACGAACGCCTCGGGCTGCACCGCGCCCTCGCGTTGAAAGACGCGCACCCGGCAGCCGCGCGTCGGCGCCTCGGCCGACGGCCCCTGCCAACATCCGAACGCGTACCCGGCGGCGCCCGGGCGCGGGGACTCCTGCCACTCCCCCTCCAGGGCCCAGCCGCGCGTCGCCAGCTGCCCGGCGAAGTACGCGGCATGCTCCACCGAGTGCGCCTGCCGCAGGCGCAGCAGGTAGCGGTCGCGCTCCCACTCCCACGGAGCCACGGCGGTCAGGCGGAGCGGGCCGGCGGCGGACTCGAAGCGGTCTTCCACGACCGGAGCCGCGCGCTGGTCGGCCTCCGCCTCTTCCAGCCAGCGGGCGGCGGCCCGTCGCAGGGCCTCGGGCAGGAGCGCGCGGGCGAGCACGTCGCGCAGGTCGCGCGCGGCGGCCGCGGATTCGCCGGTCCGGCAGAGCCCGCGCGCCCGCGCGAAGATCGTCTCGGGCGGGGCGACGTCGCCGACGCGCAGAGCGCGGTCGAAGGCGGCCAGGGCGGCCCGCGACTGCCCTTCCTGCTCGTGCAGCGCCCCGAGCGCCGACCAGGGCACCGCCGCGCCGGGCGCGCTCTGCTCCTCGTTGGCCAGCGACTCGAGCAGGCGCGCCGCGGGTCCGACCAATCCGATCCGCGCCAGCTCGAGCGCGGCCGAAAGGCGCGCCTGGCGCGTTCCCGGAGGCCGCCCCGGGGGCACCGTGCCCCCCGCCTCGCGCGGCGCCGCTTCCGTACCGGAGGAGGCCAGCCAGCCCGGCATCCGCGCCGCCGGCGGCGCCGGCCACTTCGAGCGCCAGCCGGGACGGCCCAGGAGCAGCAGCGATCCGCGGATGCGCACCAGGGCTTCGTCCGCCCCGTCCCCGTCGAGGTCGACCGCCTCGCACCAGGGCGCGGATTCGGTCCCGGCGAACCGCAACTTCAAGCAGGTCGCCTGGGCCCCGGGCTCTCCGATGCGCAGCACCCAGAGCGAATGTTCCCGGGCCTGGGACGGACACCAGCGCGCGAGCACCAACCGCTCGCCGCCGGGCAACCGCGCGACCACGACCGCGGGCGCGGCCTGGCTTTCCGGGTCCACCGGAGAGATGCGCTCCGCGCCGAGCATTTCCACGGTCCCGTCCTGGACCCGCGCCCAGGCCACTCCCGCCCGCGATTCGGGGTCCATCGTCCGGCGCCCGAGCGCTTCCGGGCCGTCCGGAATGGCGAGCACGACGTAGTTCGGCGGCCCGAACGGGACCGCGCGCGCGGCCCGGGTCGCCACGCCGTGCCGGCGCAGGAGGAAGGCCTGGTCACGCCGGTCCCACTGCCACTGCTCCGCGCGGATCCGGCCGCTGGAAGTCGAACAGAGAAAAAGGCGGGGCCAGTTGCCGGGGCCCTCGAGCACCGCCGCATGGAGAATGGGCGGATCGAGCCGGTCCGGGACGAACCGCGGCTGCCAGGGAATGAACTCTCCGGCGCGCGCGCGCCAGGCCTGGAGCTTCTGCCCGCCCGCCTCGGCCGCCAGCACGAGTTCGAGCCCGCGGTCGCCATCCAGGTCCGCGACCAGGAGCCGCACGCCCGCGGGTCCGGCGACGGGCAAGACCGGGATGCGCTGCAGGAGCCTCAAGTCCCGCCCGGTCGCGTCGAAGACGTGGAGCGTCCCCATTTCCGCGGAGCCGCGCCACTCGAGGGCGAACAGGCGCGGGGCCGGCATCGCCACGGCGGCGAGCGCAGCCACGGGCCCGGCAAAGTCCGCGCTCACGGCGCGCGCGGCCAGGGTCGCGGGTCCGAACTCGTCGGGCGGGCCTGACGGCTCGCCCCGGACTTCGACCAGCCCTTGGGTACCGCCCACGAAGAGGCGCGCCGGCGCCGATCGGTCGCCCGGCAACGCCGCCGCCGCGAGCGGAAGCCCCGGCCCGTCGATTCGGCTCACGACGCCGAGCGCGCGGCAGAAGCCTTCCCCGTCTTCCACGGCGGGCGGGACCGCTGCGCCCGCCGCCTGGCGCGCGCGCGCGTAGACGCGCGCCGCTCCGTCGAGGTCGAGCGCTCCCAAGTGGGCGCGGGCGAGCGCGGTGAGCGCGGCCGGGTCCGTGCGCAACTCGGGGTGGTCGCCGAACAGGCGATGGAGCGTCGGCAGCGCTTCGCGGGCGCGGCCGCTCTCGACCAGCAGGCGGGCGATCAGCAGCCAGGCGCGGTCTTCCCATTCGGCGCCCGCGCCGAGAGCGATGCTCCCGGCGAGGACGTCCATGGCCGACGCGGAGTTTCCCGACGCGGCGAGAGCTTCCCCCCAACGGTAGTGAAGGGCCGGCCCGAACGGCGTGTCGGAATACTGGCTCGCGGCGGCCGCGAGGACGGGCGCCGCCGCCTCGGGGCGGCCCGCGAGCAAGCTCTGCTCCGCCTCCTCGAGCACGATCCGGGCGAGTTCCGTCTTCTCCTCCGCCCACCGGGCCTGGGTCGCCTGCAGCGCCTCCTGCGCCAGCCGCGCGCGTCGCGCGGTGAGCCACGGGTCGACCCAGGCGAACCATGCGACCACGCCCAGCACCACCGCCGCCGAGGCCGCCGCGCTCAGCGCCTGCGCCGTGTTCCGGCGCACCGCGCCGACCGCATAGTAGAGGAAGCCGAACGGACGGGCGGCGATCTCCTCCCCCGCAAGGCAGCTCTCGGCGTCCTGCGCCAGCTCCAGCGCGGTCTGGTAACGCGCGCTGCGGTTCTTCGCCATCGCCCGCTGGCAGATCGTCGACACCGCCACGCTCAGCGCCGGGTTCACCTGCCGCGGTGTCGGCGGCTCGTGGTCGACCACCAGCATCAGCAGCTCGACCACGCTCGAAGCATCGAGGGGCTTCTGTCCGGTGAGCATCTCGTAGAGCACCACCCCGAGCGCGTAGATGTCGGTCCGACCATCCAATTTCTCGTACTCGCCCTTGGCCTGCTCGGGGCTCATGTAGTGCGGGGTCCCCATGGCAATGCCGGACTCGGTCAGGTTGCTCACCGGACCGCCGAGTTCCTTGGCCAGCCCGAAGTCGGTGATCATCGCGCGAAACGGCGGCAGGAACCGGCGCGACCGCGTCCGGTCGGACTCGCGCAGCATCGCCGCCTCGATCATCGGCTCGTCGAAGGCGAGGATGATGTTGCCCGGCTTGATGTCGCGGTGGATGATCCCGTGATGGTGGGCGTAGTGGAGGGCGTAGGCGGCGTCGCGCACGATCTTGAGCGCCTCGATCGGCGGCAGCACGCGTCGCTCCTGCAGCAACTGATCGAGCGGGATGCCGCGGATGAAGTCCATGGTCAGGTAGTGGAGGCCGTCCTGGACGCCGACCTCGTGGATCGGAACGAGGTTGGGGTGATGGAGGCGGGCCGCGGCCTTGGCCTCGCGCTGGAAGCGCTCGATCTGCTGCGCCGACGCGTGCCCCCCGGCGAGCAGGAGCTTGATGGCCACGGTGCGGTTGAGCTTCGGATCGTGGGCGCGGTAGACCACGCCCATGCCGCCGCGGGAGATCTCCGCCTCGATCCGGTACTTGCCGAAGGCGCGGCCGATCTCCGGCGTGGGCGCCGGCGGCGCGGCGCCCTCCTCGCACGGAACCGGGGTGGGCTCCGCGGAGGGCTCCCCGCGCGCCGGAAGCACGCGGGTGCGGGCATCCAGCTCACGGCCCGGCTCGAGCGGCAAGGCGCTGCCGGCGGCGGCGAGCGCGGCTCCGCAAGCGGGGCACACGGGCTGCTCCACGATGAAACGACCCAAGCCCACCTCGGCGCGGCATCCGGCGCAGCGCACGCGGCCGAGGTCGACGATCTGCTCGAGCGCGGCGCGGTCGGTTTCGGGCGAGCGCCCGAGCGCCGCGGCGAGGCGCAGGAGGAGCGTCGGAGCGGTGTCGGACATGGGCGGGTCTCCGGGGCGATCACGCCGCCCCGATTATTCACCAGGTGCGGGGGAAGATCGAGGATTTGGTTGGGTTTGACCCGTACGATCCGCAGTTCCGTCGGTTGCGGCGGAGGCCGCGCTGCATGGATTTGACACCTCCGCCGCGCTCCGGGTACGATGACATCGTGGACCTGCCCCGAGCCGGAGCACCGCAACCTTGGGCATTCGCATCCTCCTCGTCGACGACTCCTCGGTCATGCGCAAGATCATCCTGCGCAGCCTCCGCCAGGCCGGGATCGAAGTCGAATCCGCCGTCGAGGCTGCGGACGGCGACGAGGCGCTCCGCCTCTTCCAGCCTGCCGGCGTGGACCTGGTCATTTGCGACCTGAACATGCCCCGGATGGGTGGGGACGAGCTGGCGCGGCAACTGCGCCTCCGGGACCCGAACGTCCCCATCCTCCTCATCACCGCGGAGGCGGGGCGGCAGAAGCTCGGCGACGCGCTCGCCTGCGGCGCCTCCGACATCCTCCGCAAGCCGTTCCTGCCGGACGAGCTGCGCAGCCGGGTCCTGCCTCTCCTTGGGCGCTCCGGGCCCCGCGCAGAGTGATCGGAGGAGCCCCGTGATCCGCACCCGCCTCACGACCCCCATGCAGCGCTCGCTCCTGCGCCTCCTGGACGCCGGGATGCAGGATGCGATGGAAGCGTGGGTCGCCATGGGCGCGGATACCCTCACTTGCTCGTGCCTGCGCGCGGAGGTCCGGGGCGAGGGAGGGGACCCGGGGCCGGACGGCTACTTCTCGATCGCGCGCATGGAGGGCGCCCTGCGCGGAGAGATCGGATTCTTCCTGCCGCTGCCCCTCGCGGCCACGATCGCCGGGGCCATGGTCATGCTCCCCGCGGACCAGGTGCGCGCCTGGCACGAGGCGCGGACGCTGCCGGCGCAGGGGCACGACGCCGCGCTCGAGGCCTGCAACATCCTCTGCGGCGCCTTCGCGAGCGGGGTCGGACGGCGCCTCTCCCTCGACCTGTCCGTGTCGCGCAAATCGACCGCGCTGCTGCGCCCGTTCGAATCCGCGAGCCAGGCCGCGGCGCGCTTCCCGTGGATCCCGGCCGTGCGGGTGGTCGCGCGAGTGAGCCCGATGAGCGGCCCGCCCTGGGAGGTCGAGATCTCTCTTCCCCTCGACGCCCTGCGTTCCGCGGGCGCGGCCCTCGGTATCGAGCACCCGCTGCGCGAGGTGAAGGGACTGCTCCTTCACCTCTCGCCGGACCGGGCGGCGCAGGAGGAGACGGCGCGCCTGCTCGAGGGCGAGCCCATCGCGGTCGAGCCCGTGCGGGGGGTGGACGAAGCGCTGGATGCCGCGGCCCGGAGCGGGGCCTCCGCGGTCCTGCTCGACTTGCTCGCGGACCCGCGGGAGACCCTGGAGCAGGTCCGCCGCCTGCGGGCCGACCCCCGGACGGCGGGGCTGCGGTTGCTCATCCTTGCCGACGCGATCGGGCGCGAGGTGGTGATCGCGGCGATCCAGGCGGGCGCGCGCGACTGGCTGGTGCGGCCGATCACCCCCGAGAGCGCCGCGCGCATCGCGGGGCACGTGCTGCGGTGAAGGAAGGCGTAGAAGGCGCGGGCGCGTTGACTTCCCCGCGTCCCGTCGCTAGAGTGGCCGATACTCCAACCGCACCCAGACCCGTCATCAGCCCGGACCGTGCGACGTGACCGAAGCCGCCCCGGAGTCACCCCCTCCCGCGAAACGCGTCCTCATCGTCGACTCCGACCCGCTCATCCGCGCCGAGATGTCCGAGGCGCTCGCTGCCGCGGGCTTCACCGTGACGCAGGCAGCCGACACCGTCACCGGCGTCGCCGAGATCGTGCGCAGCCGTCCCGATCTCCTGCTCCTCGAGATGAACGTGGCCGAGGACCTCGACGGCGTCAATCTCTGCCGCAAGCTCAAGGCGCATTCGGAACTCAAGGCCATCCCGGTGATCTTCGTGTCGGCGGAGCGCGACCGCGCGCGCATCGTCTCCGCAATGCAGTCCGGCGCGGCCGATTTCATCCTCAAGTCCTCCTACACCCGCAACCTCCTGGTGGCCAAGCTGCGCAACGCCCTCGGCCTGCCGGCGGAGCCCGCGCCGGCCATGGCAGCGGTCGTGGCATCGGAGAAGAAGGACGCGCGGAAGTCCTCGCCGCGCCCGCCTCCCGGCGAGATCCGCAAGAGCATCCGCGCCGCCCTGGAGATCCGCACGCTGCCCCAGGTCGCGAGCGAGGTCCTGCGCATCACCCGCTCGCCGGGTGTCGACGCCCGGACGCTGCGCACCGCGGTCGAATCCGACGCGGCCCTCTCCTCGAAGATCCTGAGGATCGCCAACTCGGCCTATTATCGCAGGGCCGGGCCGGTGCATACGCTCGAACGGGCGATCATGACGCTGGGGTTCCACGGCATCTGCCAAATCGTGCTCAGCGTCTCGGCGATCAACCAACTCAAGGGCAAGGAGAACCAACTGGATCGCGCCCGTCTCTGGCGGCACAGCCTTTACACCGCGATCGTCGGGCGGGCGCTGGGGGCGGTGCTGAACCGCGACTTCGCGGAGGAGGTGTTCGTCGGCGGCCTCCTCCACGACCTCGGGAAGGCGATGCTCGACGACCTCTACCCCGAGCTGCACCAGGAGGCGTACCAGAAGGCGGTGGAATCGCGCAGTCCCCTCTGCGACCAGGAGACCGAAGTCTTCGGGCTCAATCACGCGCAGGTGGGGAAGCTCGCCGGGAACTCGTGGAACCTCCCGGAGGAGATCGTGGACATGATGGCGCTCCACCACACTCCCTGGGAGGAGGTTCAGAAAGTGGCGCGGGAGACGGCGCGACACGTCGCGCTGTGCCAGGCTGCGAACGTGCTGGCGAAGGCGCGCGGGTTCGGTCTGGGCGCGACGGACCTGCTCGAGCGGCTGCCGGAGGACGTGCCGCCGCTGGCGACCATGACCCCCGCCGACCTGCTGCGGGTGCTGGCGGAAGGGCTGGATGATCTGCAGGAGCTGGAGAGCACGCTCTTCCCGTCGGTGGCGCAGGCCCTGCCGCCGCTCACCCGCCCCACCGCCCCCGCCGTACGCAAGGCGCTGATCGTCGCCGAGAAGCCGGGATGGCGCGCGCCGCTGGCCGCTGCGGTGGCGGGGCAGGGGGCGTTCCAGCCGTGCCAGGCGGCGACCGTCCAGGAGGGGTGGGAGGTCTTCCGGCCGGACGCGGTGATCCTCGGTCCCGGCTGGCCCGGGTTCCTGGAGGCCGGTCTGGCCCACCTGACCGGCACGGGCGGGGCTCCGGCGCTCGTGATTTCCGTCGCCGTGCCTTCCGAGGATTTCCAGCAGCAGGTCGCGCCCACGGGGGCGGAGCTGGAGTGGCTGCCCCTGCCCGTCACGCATCTGGTGAACTGGCTCCAGCGCGCCTCGGAGCGCCTCGGCCCGGCGCCGGCGGCGGACCCCGCGCCGGAGTCCCGGAAGGAGGGATCCGTATGAGGAACGCGATCGCCGTCCTGGCCGCGATGGTCCTCGCCCCCTGCGTGAGAGCGCAGGAGGTTCCGACGGCGGAGTGGAAGAAGGCTCTGGCCGCGGTGCCGACCGCGGTATGGGGGAACGGACCTGTCCGCGACCAGGCGCGCAGCCGGTTGCAGCCCCTGCTCGACCGTCCGCTTGCGAAGGCCCAGGCGCGCGGCCTGCTCGAAACCCTCGCCAAGGGCAACCCGTTCCTGGAGGAGGATTCCGTCAGCGGCACGCTCGAGATCGAGATCGGCGAAGGCGGGGAGAAGACCAAGGTCTGGTTCCAACTGCCGTCGAAGTACCGCAAGGCCCACGCGCCGGTGGGGATGGTCTTCGCGATGCACGGCGGGCCCGCGGGCAGCCTGAAGGAGGCCTTTGGGATCGCGCCGCAGGAATTCTCGTACTTCCAGTCGCAGGCGCAGCAGCACCACCTGCTGCTGCTCGCCCCGGCCTGGATCGGCGACCCCACGAAGCTGGTGATGGAGACGTACCGCCGGGCGTGCGCCCGCTGGAACATCGACCGCAACCGGGTGTGGATGGTCGGCCACTCGGCGGGCGGAGTGGCCTCGTTCATGGTGGCCCCGCCCTGGGCCGATCGCTTCGCCGGCATCGGGCCCTTCGTCTGCGGCATGGAGCACGGCCGCCGGCTGGACAATGCGTGGAACCTGCCCGTCTATCACGTGATCGGCCTCAAGGACAACGCCTTCTTCGTCGCGACCGCGCGCAAGAACAACGAGCGCCTGAAGGAGGCCGGCGGCCCGCTCCAGGTGGTGGAGAAGAAGGGCGGGCACGACGTCTATCCCGACGAGTGCACGAGCTCGCTGGAATGGCTGGTCGCCCGGCCGCGGCGATTCTGGGTCAAGGACGTCCACTGGTCGGGCGACGACGCCCGCACCGAGGGGGGCTTCTACTGGGTCGAGACCGGGGACGGCGGCTATGTCGGGGCGGGCCGGGGCAGCGCATTCCTCTGGCGGGTCGCGATCCAGGAGGGGAACCGGATCCGGGTCGAAGGGGACGATCCGGGGACGCTTCACCTGAGCGACGAGCTGCTCGACCTGGACCGGCCGGTCACCGTGGTCCGCGAGGACGAGGAGATCTTCTCCGGGCCGGTGACGCGCACGCTGCGCGCGGCGCTGGAGTGGGTGGAGCGCACCGGGGACTTCTCGGCGGTGCCGACGGCGCGGCTGAAGCTGCCGGAGTAATCCGCGCGGATTTCGCGTGAGCACCGGCGGGGAGCCGCATCTCAAATGACGACGCAGAAGCCGGAGGACGCGGAAGACCGACGCGATCTGGAGCGATGCCGGGACGGCGAAGGGGCGGGACTCGAGCAACTGTATCGGAGGTACTCCCCGAAGGTGTACGGCCTGGCGCTGCGAATGCTGCGCCGGCCGGACGCGGCGGACGACGTGGTCCAAGAGACCTTCCTGGGGGTGCGCCGGGGCGCGGAGGGATTCCGCGGCGGCGCCAAGGTCGGCACCTGGATCTATTCGATCGCGCTCAACGCGTGCCGGATGCGCCTGCGGTCGGAGCGACGCCGGACGCGGCCGCTCGACGAAGCCGCGACGGTCGCGGCGCGCGAAACCCCCGAGCCCGACGGCGCGCTCCTGGCCGCGCTCGAGGCGCTCGAGCCCGAAGCGCGCGAGATCGTGCTGCTTTCGGCTCAGGGACGCTCGTACGACGAGATCGCGGAGCTTGCGGGGCTTTCCGCGGACCAGGTGCGCGGGCGGCTCTACCGCGCGCGCAAGGCCCTGCTGGAACACATGCGGGAACGGGGACATGGCTAGCGGAAACGAGCCCGGAAGCGGCGGCCGGCTGGAATTCTATCCGGGCTCGGGCTCCGAATGTACGGCGATCGCCGACGGGCTCCACTTGGTCCTCGACGGCAGCGCCGACTCGCCGGCGGTCCAGCGCGTGGAGACCCACCTCCGGACCTGCACGAGTTGCGCGCGCGAGATGGAGCGGTTGCGCGGCCTGGGGGAAGGCCTCCGCCGGGTCGCGGTCGTCGAGCCGCCCGCCGCCCTCTGGGAGCGGGTGCGCGAAGAGGCGGCACTGCCGGGTCGCGGCGCCGCGCCGCTCGCGACGCTCGGCGACCCCGCGCGCAACGGGATCCTCGGCCGCTGGGCCGCGCGCGCCCTGCTGTTTGCCTACGATGGCGACCTGGAGCGCCGCGTGGCGCAGACCGGCTCCTGCCGCGAAGTCGGCACCGAGCGCCACGGCTCGGTGGCGCTGGCCGCGGGTGCGGGGCTGTGCCTGCTTTCGCTCTCGACCGGCTGGCCGCTGCTCGGCCTGCCGCTGCTGTGGCTCGCGTCGACGCGGCTGGAGACGCGCTGGGGCGAGCGGGGCGCGCTCGCGATCGCGGTGCTGGGAGGCGCGGCGGGAACGGCGTGGGAGGCGGTGCGCGCGGTCGCCGGTCTCGCGCCCGCGCCGTTCGGCCTGGCGGGCGCGGCGGCCGCCTTGGCCGTCGCGCAGTGGGCCGCGGCGCCCCGCCTGCGCGCGGACATGTTCGGCGTGTTCCGCGTACCGGCAGTGGTACGTACGCTGGGCGTGGTGCTCGCAGCAGGAGCGCTCGCCCGGCCGGACCTGGTCGGAGCGTGGGCGGCGCTGCCGCTCGTCGCGGGCGCGGCGATCGGCTGGCTCGCCGCCAGCCGAGGTGCGGCATGAGCGACGTCGCCGACCGGCTCGAGCTCCTCGTCCGCGCACGCTACCCGATCGTCTGGCTGGTGAGCGCCGAGGAGGGTCGCGTGCGCGAGATCGCCGCCGAGGTCGCGCGCCGCCGCAGCAAGAAACTCTGGGAGTGGTCGGTCACCACCGGCCTCTCCCCCGCCGGCACCATCCTCCAGTCCCAGAAGGGCCGCAGCGCCGCCACCCGCGACCCGCTCGCCGCCCTCGACGAGATCGTCCAGCAGGTCGAGCCCGCGATCTTCCTCCTGCTCGACTTCCACCCCTACCTCGCCCGCGGCAACTACGCAATCATCCGCCGCCTGCGCGAGATCGCGGTCCACCTCAAGAACGGCCCCAAGACCGTGCTGATCGCCGGCCCGATCCTCGACGTCCCGCCCGAGCTCGAGAAGGAAGTCACCGTCCTCGACGTGCCGCTGCCGGGAATGGACGACCTCGGCGCGCTCCTCGACCGCATCGTCGACGAAGTGAACGAGAGCCGCAAGATCGCGGTCGACCTTCCCCCCGAGGCGCGCGAGCAGGTGCTGAAAGCCGCGCTCGGGCTCACCTTGACCGAGGCCGAGAACGTCTTCGCCAAGGTGCTGGTGCGCGAGGGCCGGCTCGACGCGCGCTGCGTGCCGCACGTCTTCGCCGAGAAGCGGCAGATCGTGCGCAAGTCCGGCCTGCTCGAATACTGCGATGGCGCGGAGGAGGTCGGCTCCGTGGGCGGCCTGGAGCGGCTCAAGGACTGGCTGCGCAAGCGCAAGTCGGCGCTCAGCGAAAAGGCGCGCGCGTTCGGGCTGCCCGCGCCCAAAGGACTGCTCCTGCTCGGGGTGCAGGGCTGCGGCAAGAGCCTGTGCGCCAAGGCGGTGGCCTCCCTGTGGGAGCTGCCCTTGCTACGCTTGGACGTCGGCCGGCTGTTCGGCAGCCTGATGGGGTCGTCCGAGGAGAACATGCGGCGGGCGATCGGGGTCGCGGAGTCGGTGGCGCCGGCGATCCTGTGGGTGGACGAGATCGACAAGGCGCTCGCCGGGGCGGCCGGCGCCGGCACCGCCGACGGCGGCACCACCGCGCGGGTGTTCGCCACGCTGCTGACCTGGCTTTCGGAGAAGACGGCCCCGGTCTTCGTGATCGCGACGGCGAACGACATTTCGAGCCTGCCGCCCGAACTCCTGCGCAAGGGCCGATTCGACGAGATCTTCTTCGTCGACCTGCCCGAGCCGGAGGAGCGGCGGGAGATTTTCCGTATTCATTTGCTGCGAAGAAAGCGCGATCCCGGCCGGTTCGACCTGGCCGCGCTGGCGGATGCCTCGGGGGAGTTCAGCGGGGCGGAGATCGAGCAGGCGATCGTCTCGGGGCTGTTCGACGCGTTCTCCGCGGATCGGGACCTGACCACGGAGGACGTGGTGCGGGCGCTGCGGGAGACCGTGCCGCTCTCGCGCACGATGGAGGAACGGCTGACGAAGTTGCGCGCCTGGGCCGACGGGCGCGCCAGGCACGCGTCGAGGTAGGGTGCGGCCGGCAGCCAGCGGCCGTCGCCTGACCTCGCCCGGGGGGGCACGGGGGCCTCGCGGAATGGGCGGCACGCGCGAGGCAGCGTACGACGGAGGACGCCGTCGTGTATGATGGCGGGAGACGCGCAGACCACAGGCATTCGAGCACCGGGAGGGAAGCAGATGGGACGCTACGCGTTCATCGGCGACGGGGAAAAGCGGATCGTGCGCAAGTTGCGCGATGAGCGCCCGCGCGCACCCGAGTTCATCGAGCGGGTGCGGGGCATGTCGGAGGACCGCCGATTCCGGGTCGGCGCGCTGCTCTCCTGGATGCTGGGGATCCGGCTGGACCAGATCGACGCCGGGGAGCGCTTCCGGCTGGCCGTGTTTCCGCTGCTTTTCCTGGGCGCCGTGGTGATCCCGATGGCGGTCTTCTTCCTGCAAATGGCCTTCTCGCGGAGCTCGTGGATCGATGCGAGCGTGGTGGCGGGCCTCGCACTGGGCGGGTACGTCGTGGGATCGCTCGCGACCGTCTTCCGCAGCGCCCGGCGGCGGTGAGGGGGCGCGGGGATGGGGCGATACGCGATCGATGAGACGGGACGATGCCGGTCGGTGCGCCGGCGGTCCGGCGCGACGACGCCGCCGGCGACCTTCCGGCAGCGCGTGCGCTCGATGACCGAGCGCCAGCGCATGCGGATCGGGGCGATGCTGGCCTGGATCGAGGGGCGCAAGCAGGACGAGGTCGACCGCGACGACGCCTTGCGCCTGGTGCTCCTTCCGATCGTGCTGGTCCTCGGGGTGTCCACTCCGGCGGTGATGATGTTGATGCTCGACGACGCCTGCAGTTTTTTCTGCGACTTCGCGTACTGGCTACCCATGGTCGTGCTCGGAACCTACATGTCCGGGCTGCTCGGGCTGCTGATGCGGGATCGGAACTGAGGAGGCGCGGCGGAGCGCTCCGCTCCACCGGCATTCCGGCTTCCCCGGGTACTCCCGCATCTTCCGGGGCATCTGCCGGCGTCTTGAGTGAATGACCGTAGTTGCGGGCGGTTGTTGCCGAGAGTGGCCGGAATTACCAGATTTGCCATTTGCCATGCTCAATCTGCCGTCCTGGACCTGCGCTTCCCTAACTTACTTCGATCGGCGCCGCTCGGCCGCAACTGCTGTCATGCACCCCCCCCGGCGTCTTCCGGCCATTGCCCCGCTGCCGCGCGGTCCGCTATACTCCTGATGGAGGTGAGCGATGCGCGCGGTCTTCGTAGAAGTCCCCCCGGAGGTCCTGCTCGAGCGGCGCCGTCACGGGCTGGACCTGTTCGACGAGATGTGGGAGGGAGAACTCCACATGACGCCCATGCCGAGCTGGTACCATCAGGGGATCAGCAAGAAGCTGGCAACCTACTTCGAGCTTCACTGGGAGGAACTGGGAGAAGGACTCTGCTGTCCCAACGTGGGAGTGAAGTTTCCGGGAACCGCGGACGAAGAAGTCGCCGGAGAGAAGGTCCCGCGAAACTACCGCGGCCCCGACCTGGTGTTTCTGAAGACCGGCCACGAGGATCGCGTTCAAGGTGGATGGGTGGTCGGCCCTCCCGATGCCGTTCTGGAGATTCGTTCTCCCGGGGACGAGACCTACGAGAAGCTGCCGTTCTACTTCGCGCTGGGGATCCCCGAGGTCATCATCGTGCACCGCGACTCGCGGGCCGTCGAACTGCACGAGCGGCGGCCCGACGCCTACGAGCGGGTACCCGTAGAGACGGATGGTTCGGTCTCATCGCGCGTGCTCACGACCTCGTTCCGGGCCGAGAGGGACTCGACGGGCGGTCGGACCGTGCTCCGGGTGTGGCGAACGGACCGGCCTGAACGCGTGCGATTCGTCTGAGGCGCGCGAGTCCGGCGACCCGATTGCTCCCGTCGGCCGGCCACGCAAGGTTTCACCTCGGGTCTTGCCTCCCCCACCCCCGCTCCGTCATGGCGCGGCGGGGGGCCGCAACCAAATGGGCGCGGTCGCGCGCCGCGAAACCTCAAACCCCAAATCCCAATTCCCAATAGGCTCCCAACTCCCAAACCCCAACGCCCCAACGCCGTTTGTGGAGTCCACTCAGGAGTTTCGTCGCGCGCCGCGATGAAATGGAGAAATAGTACTATAGTGGCTTCATGCCTCACGATTCCGCGGCGGCGCGACCGTCGTCGGCGACCGACGGAACGCGTCTGCTTCTCCTCGGCCTGGACTTCGGATCGACGACCAGCAGCTCGGTGCTGGCCACGGCCCGGGTGCTCCGGAACTGTGCCACCGGGCGAATGGAATTCGGCGAGCCCGAGATCGCGTATCGCTCGGAGCCCGTCTTCACCCCCTTCCGGGGCGAGGATGTGGACGAGGCGGAACTGCGCGCTCTGCTCGAACGATGGATGGGAGAATCCGGCATCGCCTGGACCGGCATCGGGGCGGGCGGCGCGATCGTCACCGGTCTCGCGGCCGGCAAGCGCAATGCGCGGTCGATCGTGAGCATGGTCCGGGAGCGGGTCCCCGAGGCGCTGGTGGTCACGGCCGACGATCCCTCGCTCGAGTCCTGGGTGGCGTTCATGGGCAGCGTCCACGGGCTTTCCGCCGCCCACCCGGAGCAACCCTTTCTCAACCTGGACGTGGGGGGAGGAACCGCGAATTTCGCCCTCGGGGTCGCCGGCGAGGTGCGCAGCGTGGGCTGCCTGTTCATCGGCGCGCGTCACGTTCGAGTCGTCCCCGGGACCTACCGGATCGCGGAGGTGTCCGCCTGCGGAGTCGGGTTCCTGCGGGCGCTGGGGATAGAACGCGGGCCGGGCGACGAGCTCTCCCCCGTGGAGGTGGCCGCGATCGTGGATCGATCGGTGCGTCTGCTCGAAGCCGCGGTGCAGGGCGACCCCGATCCCTTTCGCGAGCCTTGGGCGGCGGCGCTGGTCGCCGTGCCTTTCCGGCCACCCGACGACCTGCCGCCGCCGGTGCTCACCCTGTCCGGCGGAGTCGGCGAGCTCGCGTATGCCGAAGCCGCGGGGAAGCCGGCGCCTTCGACGACGTATTTCGGCGACCTCGGGATCGATCTCGCGCAGGCCATCGTGCGCTCGCCGATCCTCGGTCGGGACTTGCGCCGTTTCGTTCCGGCCAACCTGGGGCGGGCCACCGTGTATGGCCTGGCCCTGTCGAGCACGGAGGTATCCGGCACCACTCTCTTCCTTCCGCGGCCGTCCGCCCTGCCCCTGCGCGACCTCCCGATCGTGGCCCGGCTTCCCGCGGACGTCTCCCACGACCGCCTGCTCGAGGCTCTGGCGCGGGCGCGCGAAGGCGGCCCCGGGGCGTGTCTGCAATTCCTCCACGTCGAACGGTCCGCGGAAGCCGTGCGGCGCCTCGGCGGATCGCTCGCCCGGGCCCTCGCGGCGTGCGCGTACCCGCCGGAGCGGCCGCTGGTCGTCTTCGTCCCGGGCGACGTCGGCAAGGCCCTCGGGAACTATGCGACCGACTGGGGACGGCTTGCTTTCCATCTGATCGTCATCGACGAGATGACGGACCGCCGGGCGCATTTCGCCAGCCTCGGCGCGCCCCGGCACAACGTGATCCCGGTGTCCTTCTATGGAGTCGAACCGGATCATGCGTGAATCGGCCGCTTCCCTGCCTCCCCTTGATCGGATCCACGTTCCCGATCCCAAGCCGGATCAAGCCTACGGCACCCGGGTCCTCGACCGGTCCTGCTCCTTCGCGGGCCTCAAGCAGTTGCTGGGCGCCGCCGACCACGACAAGGCGGGGGACCGCAATGCCGGCCTCGCCGCGGCTTCGGAGGTGGTGCGCGAGGCCGCGCGCTCGATCCTCGCCGGCTTGCCGCTCGGCCACCTCTACGACCGGCCCCTCGTGGACGACGGCGGGCGCGTCGATGCCGTGATGCGCGTCAATTACGACATCGACCGGAAGCGATTCGGCGACCTGGCGCCGATGACCGTAGGCCAGCTGAAAGACCATCTGCTCGCGTGCTCCGGAGCGGAGGCGGCGGAGATCGGGCGCGCGCTGACCGGAGTCATGGCCGCGGCGGTCGCGAAGCTCATGGACGTCCACGAACTCGTGTACGTCGCGTCGAAGATTTCGGCCCCGACCCGCGCGCGCACCACGCTCGGGCTGCCCGGGACGCTTTCCTCGCGCCTCCAACCGAATCATCCGGTGGACGACCTGCGGGGGATCTCGCTGCTGGTCTACTTCGGCCTCTCCCTCGCTGCGGGGGACGCGCTGATCGGCGTGAATCCCGCGGTCGATACGGTGGAAAACGTATCCGCGGTGCTGGCCCACCTCGACCGAATCAGACGACGCGCCGGCGCTCCCACGCAGGTGTGCGTCCTCTCGCATGTGAAGACCCAGCTCGCGTGCCTCGAGCGGGGAGCGCCGGTGGAGGTCCTGTTCCAAAGCCTGGCGGGCACGGAGCGGACGTTGACCGGGGAATTCGACGTGACGGTGGACCTGCTCGACCAGGCGTACCGGGCCATGGCGACGCGCGGGCCGCTGCGGGACGTCGCGGAGCAATTCATGTACTTCGAAACCGGCCAGGGAAGCGAATTCTCGTACGGCAAGCACGACGGCATCGACATGACGACGACCGAGGCGCTGACCTACGGGCTCGCCCGGCGGTACGACCCGTTCATGGTCAACAACGTGACGGGCTTCATCGGGCCGGAGACGCACCTGGACGATCGCGAGATGATCCTGGCGAATCTCCAGGACCACTTCATGGGCAAGCTGCTGGGGCTTCCCATGGGCATGGCCCCCTGCTACACCCTGCACTCGCGGATCACCCTCGAAGGTCAGCAGATGGCGACCCAGTTGCTCACCGCCGCGGGCGCCAACTATTACATGGACGTGTGTCTCAACACGGACCGTATGCTGGCCTACTTCGACACCAGCGCGCACGACGACCAGACGCTGCGCGAAGTCCACGGCCGGCGCCCGGCGCCCGACTTCCTGAAATGGGCGGTGGGACGCGGGATCCTGGCCGAGTCGCCGGAGGGGAAGATCACCCGCGGGCCGAACTGGGGTAACCCGCGGATCTTCTGCGACTCGGAGGCGGAGTTCGCCGGGCTGCTGGGGGCGACTCCGGCGATGTACGGGTTTGCGACCGCGGGGCCGCGACCCTCGGAATCGGTGAGCCGGCAGGTGCGGCTGAATCAGGCGGTGGCCCGCGAAGCCGTCGCGAGCGAGCTGCGGGTGGAGGATCTGCTCCGCATCGCACCGTTCCGCGTGCTCGAGACCGAGGCCCGCGGGAAGCAGGAGCACCTGAACGCGCCGGCGCGGGGTGCGCGTCTTTCCCCGGCGAGCGTGGCCCAGCTTCGCGCGGAGGGCACGGACGTGCAAGTGGTCGTGGCCGACGGGCTGTCCGCGGAAGCCGTGCACGCGAACGTGGGCGACCTGCTGCCGGTGCTGGCCGACGGCCTCGCGGCCATGGGCATCCGCGCGGGCCGGCCGATCCTCGTGAGATACGGGCGGGTGAAGCTCGCCGAGCACGTGGCGGACTGCCTGGAGACGAGCGTGCTCGTGCTTCTCATCGGCGAGCGGCCGGGCGGCGATGCCCAGGCCTCGCGCAGCCTTTCGGCCTATCTGGCTTACCGGATCTCCGACCCGGAGGTGCAGCGCGAGGCGGCGCGGGCGAGCGGCAATCCCCAGGTGCGATTCGAGTACACGGTGATCTCCAACATCTATGCGGGCGGCCTTCCGCCGGTGGAGGCGGGCAGCGCGATCGCGGAGAAGGTGCGCCAGATCCTCGCCCACCGTGCCGCGGGGAACCGGCTGGAGGGATTGCTCAAAGCGGGGAACGCATGACACGGGACGACGGCAGCGGCGCGTGAGGCGAGCGAGGGCTTCGCAGGACCATCGCAGAATGCGAATTGACCTCTGGGGGCCGCGACCCGACACGGCCGGCGCGGCCGAACGCAGAGGTCCGGCTTGGTGGAATCCGACCCGTCCAGCTCCGCCGTTCGCCGCCGTCCGCAGCCGTGCTGGACGGTCATTTCCCGGGCGTGATAGCATGAATCCACCGCAGGTCGCGGGCGGCGCGGCGCGGTTGGCGCCGGCAGGAGACGGGGGCATGCGCGCACGGGCGGACGCCACGAGAATCCGGCGATTCATGGAGGCGCTCGGGCGAGCCACTCGAGGCCCGGGCGGAGTGTACTTCACGGGCGGGACGACCGCAGTCCTGCTCGGCTGGCGCGACTCGACCATCGACGTGGACCTGAAGTTCGATCCGGAGCCGGCGGGCGCGTTCGATGCCATTCGCGCGCTCAAGGACGATCTCGACCTGAACGTCGAGCTTGCGGCCCCGGAGGACTTCATTCCCGTGCCCGCCGATCGGCGGCGCTCCGGGCGCTTCATCGCGGAATGCGGGGAGCTGCGCTTCTACCATTACGACCTGGCGTCGCAGGCGCTCGCCAAGATCGAGCGCGGACACGCGCAGGACCTGGCCGACGTGCGCGAGCTTCTCGCCCGCGGGTTCGTCAGCCCTGGGGAACTCCGCGAGTTGTTTCTACGGATCCGGTCCGACCTTGCCCGCTACCCGGCCATCGATCCGGACGACTTCCAGGCAAAGGTCGACCAGGCGCTGGGGAGTGCATGAAGTGCCACCAGAAGGCCACGAGCAGCTCGCACCGGGCGCCCTGGGCGCGCTGCCCGGGGAGGACCTCGTGGCGCGCGGGCTGGTGGACCTGGAGCGGGGGATCGAGTCGGTGGAAGCCCTGCTCGTCGCGATCGGCGCCCCGCGCCTGCGCCGCGTCGGCGTGAAGGTGCCGTCGCCGGATCGCCTTCCGCCGTCCCCCGAGCACCGGCTTTACGACCTTCTGTGTCGCCAGGCGCCCCGCGGGGCGCACTCCCGATACAATGCGTGGATCCGTCGGCTGGTCAGCTTCGAGCGGTGCCTGGAGCTCGAGCGAGCGCGCGAACGCCGGCGAGCGGAGGGACGGAGCCCCTGACCCGGAGGGGCGATTCCCATGGAACGAAGCGCCCCGCCCGCCCGTGCGCTTCGCCCAGATCCCGCTCGCCGCCCGGCTGGGCTGCCGACCAGGCGCAAGCCGCCTCCGAGCTGACCCTGGCCATCGCCCTGCACCTTGAATGTAGTGCATCGCAGCATTGCCCGCTCGGGGCGTGCGCGCTATGCTGGTGAACATGAACGTGCCGCCGCGCTATCTCTTCCCCGGCATGGATCCGTGGCTGGAGTCACCGGCCGTGTGGGCGGGCGTCCACGATCGGCTCATCGTGTACCTGGCAGATGAGCTGAATTCCGCGATCGCGCCCGCATACATAGCCGTTCCGGGGGGCCGCCTGGTCGTGGAAGAGCCGAGGCGCGGCATCTACCCGGACGTCATCGTGACCCAATCGCATCCGGAGCATCGCGCGATGTCCAGCGCGGTGGCCGTGGAGGAACCGATCGTCGTGCGGATCGCCGACGAGCCGCGGCGCCAGACATTCATCGAGATCCGGGATACGCGCGCGGGGAACCGGGTCGTCACGGTCGTCGAGATTCTCTCGCCCTCCAACAAGGAAGCCGGGCAGGACGCGCGGAACCAGTACCTGCGCAAGCAGGAGGAGCTCCTGGCGAGCGACATCAACCTCGTCGAGATCGACCTGCTTCGCGGCGGGCTGCCGACGGTAGCCCTGCCGGCGCCGCGATCCCTGCCCGGCCCTTACCGGATCGTCATCCGCCGCGCGGGCGTGCGCGATCAGGCCGAGGTCTACGACCGGTCGCTCCCCCAGCGACTGCCGCGATTCCGCCTTCCCCTGCGGGCACCGGACGCGGACACCGCCGCCGACATGCAAGCGTTGCTCGAACGCGTGTACCGGGAGGGGCGGTACGGCGATCTGATCGACCATGCGCAGCCGCCCGAGCCCCCGCTGGCCCCGGACGAAGAAGCGTGGGCGCGAGAGGTGCTCGAGACGGCGGGTTAGCCGCCGGACGTCGCCTACGCCCTGGTCGGTCGAGGCCGCAACGTCTTGATCCTGGACATGGACCTGGAAGCGCCAGGCGTGAGCAGCTTTCTGAGGACGACTGGCGAGTTCGCGGAAAAGCGGCCGAAACAGGACGTGCTTGGCCTGCTGAAGGACATGATTCACCTGGCGCCTGAGGTTCACGGGGACTGGGAACACCTCCCCCAGCAATTGCGCACCAAAGGGCCAGACTTGGCGCAATATGTCACGGCCGTCCGATCGGAACGTCTCGACGGATTGACGCCTCGACTCGGCTCTCGTGGGCGACTCGACGTAGTATCCCGACCAACGCCCCTCACCTCACCATCACCGGCACCGCCACCCCGAGCCTCAGAAAGAAGACCCGGAACTCCGGCGTCATCCCGTCCAGCGCCGAGCGCACCGCCTCCACGTACGCCTTCCCTTGGCCGGCGTACCCCGCCGCGCGCTGCTCCGCCTGCTCCTCGCGCACGCGGTCGGTCTTGTAGTCCCCGATCACCAGCCGGTCTCCCCGGCGATAGAGCACGTCCAGCGTCCGCTGCACCGGCGCGCCCGTCGCCGGGTCGCGCACCAGCAGCGGGACTTCCTTCCCCAGCACCTCCGCCTTGCGCAGTTCCGCGAACGCCTTCGAGCGGACGAAATTCCGCAGCACCGCCTCCGCCTCCTCGCGCAGCCGAGCCGCGTCCGCCGGCGGCTCCGGGCCCGACGCCAGCCGCGCCAACTCCAGCCGCACCAGCTCCGCCACCGCCGCCTCCGGCCGCGAGCCGCCGAACTCCAGCCGCTCCAACACCCCGTGGCACACCACCCCCAGCTGCAACGCGTGCCGATCGACTTCCGGTCCCTCTCCCGCCGCCCTCGCAGCGCTCCCCGTCCCCATCGCCGCCTCAAATCGCTCCCGCCGCTCCTCCCACGCCGCGGCGAATTCCCCCCAATCCGGCAGCCGCTCGGCCGGCTCCGGTTCCGCCCGCCGCGGCTCGCGTGCCTTGCCGTCCCAGCGCACCGGGCGCCAGCTGATCCGCGCGCCTCCCAGCACGATCGTCCCGGGCTGCTCGTCCCCCGCGTCTTTCCCCAGCACCTCGAGCACCATCCCGAACGGCGAGGCCGGCTTCGCCGCCGCGCTCCCCCACAGCACCAGCCGCTCGCGCGCCCGCGTCATCGCGACGTACAGCACCCGCTTCTCCTCCTCGCGCTCCCGCTCCTGCTCCTTGAGCGCCATCAGCACCGAGCCCAGATTGCGCACCTCCCCGAGCTCGATCCCGACCCGCCGCTCGGTCCAGTCGTACGCGATCCGGCACGGCTTGCGCTTCCCCCTGCCCTTCCCCGTCTCGGCCTGCAGGTTCGCGAGGAATACCACCGGAAATTCCAGCCCCTTCGCCTTGTGGATCGAAAGCACCTTCACCGCGTCCAGCGTCTCGTCGGCCAGCGGGCTCTCCCCCTCCTCGGTCGACTCCTCGATCCGCTCCTGCACCAGCGCGATGAAGCGCTTGAGCGTCGCCTCCCCCTGCCGCCCCATCTCGGCGGCCAGGCGGCGCAGCTTGCGCAAGTTCGCCAGCTTCTGCTCGCCCTGGTACGCGGCGGCGGTCACTTCGAGCAGGAACGTGCGCTCGAAGGCCTCATCGAAAAGCCGTTCCAAGGGCCAGCGCCCCAGCCCCGCGTGCAGCGCCGCCAGATGGCCGTACAGGCGCCGCAGCCGCTCCGCCTGCGGAGCCTCGTCCGGCACCGGCGCGCGATAGTCGAGCCAGCCGCGCTCCGCGACCGCGCGCAGCTCCGGGTCGGGAAAGCCCGCGAAGGGCGAGCGCAGCAGCCCCGCCAGCGCCACCGCGTCGTGCGGGTTCTCCACCGCCCGCAAGAGGTTCACGAAGTCGAGCACCTCCTGGTTGCTGTAGAAGTACTTCTCGCCTTCGACCACATACGGGATGCCGGCGCGGCGGAACGTCTCGAGGTAGACGTGCACCGAAGCCAGGCTGCGGAACAGCACCGCCACGTCGCGATACGCCAGCCGCCTCGGCGTCCCGTCCGGCGCCGGCAACTCCGTCCGCCCAACGTGCTCCGCGATCCAGCGGGACATGTCGTCGGCCTGAGCCCGGCGCGCCGCCTCCGCCGTCGTCTTCTCGCCATGCCGCGCCGGCGCCAGCTCCACCTCCTGCGCCGCGTGCGCAGGCTCCCGCTGGGCGTGAATCGCGCGGTACTCGGGCTGCAGCCGTTTATACGGCAGGATCAGCCGGGAAAAGCCCTCGTTCACCGCGCGCGTGATCCCGCCGTGGCTGCGGAAGTTCGCGCTCAGGTCGAGCACGTCCCCCCCGCCCCCCACCACCTGCGCGCGCACTTGCTCGTATGCCTCGATGTCCGCACGCCGAAACGCGTAAATCGACTGCTTCGGGTCGCCCACGATGAAGAGCTTCCCGGGCTCCAGCCGCACCCGCCGGATGTCCTCCGCCTCCGCGCCTTCGCGTTCCGCCAGGAAAAAGAGCACCTCGTACTGCACCGGGTCGGTGTCCTGGAACTCGTCGACCAGGATCGCCCGGTAGGCCTTCTTGAGCCGCGCCCGCACCGGGCGGCAGTCGCGCACCAGGTCGCGCGCGAGCGTCAAGAGGCCGTCGAACGTCACCCAGCCGGCCTCCAGGAAGCGCCGGCGGAACTCGCGCGCGAACGGCAGCAGCAGCGCCAGCGCGCGTCCCACCAGCTCCGGGTCGGCCTCGAGCAGCGACCGGGCCAGCTCGCGCGCGGCTTTCGCGGCGTCTTCGGCGCGCCGGCCCTCCTCCGGCGACCAACTGGTCTTGGCGAATTCGTTCACGCTCTTCGCCAGGCACTTGCGCGCATCCGCCCGCAGCCCGGGCTCGAAGAGCTTGCCGTCTTTCCAGAGTTGCAGGATCCGCGCGTACTCCCTCAGCTGCTGCGCCAGGGCGCGCGACAGGTCCGAGCAGGTCCCGATCCCGCGGTCGATCTCGCCGAAGAGCTCGTCGAGGCGCGCGCCGAGCTCGTCCCGCGCGCGCTCCGTGTCCGGACCCTGCTCCAGCTCCGCGAGCGGCACCGCGAAGCCGGCGAGCAGCCTGGCCGCCCCCTCCAGCGACGCGAGCTCCACGCGCTCCAGCACCGCCAGCCAGTCGGCGCCGCGCGGCGCGTCGGCGGCCAGCTCGCGCTCCAGCCAGCGCGCCCCGGCCTTCTCGAAGCGCCGGTCGAACTCCTCCCCCTGGTCGATGCGGAATTGCGGGTCGACCCGCGACTCCACGGGGTGAAGCCGCAGCAGATGCGCAGCAAATTGGTGAATGGTCTCGATCGCGGCCTGGTCGAGCAGCCCGACCGCCGCGCGCGCCCGGTCGGCGACGGTGTCGCGCTTGAGTTGGTGCCCGGCCATCCAGGCCTCGACCTTCTCCTCGACCTCGCGGATCCGCTCGGGGGCAGTCTCGCGTCCCTCGAGCACGTCGAGGCAGCGGTCGAGCACCTGGCGCAGGCGCAGGCGCATCTCGTTCGCCGCCTTGCGCGTGAAGGTCAGCCCGACCACGTGGCGCAGGTCGAAGCCCCGGCCGAGCACCAGCTCCACGATGCGATCGACCAGCAGCGTGGTCTTGCCGGTGCCGGCCCCGGCGGTCACCACCAGCGTGGTCCCGCTGTCCTCGATGGCACGCGAGCGCGCATCGGCGTCGATCAGGGGCGCGTTCATTTCCCCACCGCGTCCCGGTACGCCTCCGCGTCCGGGTCCTCCTCCGCGCGCCGCGCGGTCGGGATGTGCTCCTTGCGGCACATCGTCCCAAAGTCGCAGTATGAGCAGTGCCCGGCCGCCTCGCTTGAGGGATGGATGAAGAAGTTCCCCTTGCGGATCGACCCGGTCAGGAGGCCGAGCAGTTCGCGGGTCTTCGTGCCGTCGTCGCTGTCCCAGAACCGCCCGGAGAGCTTGATCTCCTCCGGACGCTCCAGGTTTGGACCGAGGTACTCGTAGATCGCCTCCTCCGCGCGAATCGTGCGTTTTGGCAGCTTCCCCACGTACTCGTCCGCGAGGAAGGCCGCGCCGATCGCCAGGTAGATCGGGAGCTGCAGCCGCTTGCCCTTGCGGATCGCGGTCTCCAGCCGCTGCGTGCGCAGGTCGCTCGGCAGCCGGCCGGTCTTGTAGTCGCGCACCCGGAAGGCGATCTCGCGGGCGTCCAGACGCACCTCGAGCCGGTCCATGTACCCGTGCACGCGCACCGTCTCCCGGCCAAGCACGAGATCCTCGCGGCCGTGTTTTTCCACGTACCGGGGCAGAAAGCCGTCCTTCGCGATCCGCGCGAGGTCGAGCGCGAGGAACTCCTCGAGCCGCCGCAGCAGGACCCGCTTACGCGCTTCCCAGAGCAGCGGCCACCCGACCGGCGAGTCTTTTTCGAACTCCGCAAAGACTTCCCCGGCATGGGCCCGCAACACGGCCACAGCGTCGACCGCGCCCGGCCGCTCGTATCCGCCGGCTGCGTGGATCGCACGCACCGTACGCTCGAGGATCGCGTGGATCAGGATCCCCTGATCGGCCGGCGAAAGCTGCGCCACCCGCTCGGGCTCCTCGAGCGGCTCGAGCTCGAGCACGTGCTTCGCGAAAAAGCGGAACGGGCACTTCGCGTAGTCCTCGAGCGCGGTGGGGGAGAGGCCGCGGCGCGCCATCTGGGTCCAGAGTTCGCCGAGATCGCCCACGATTCCGTCGAAGCCGGTCATCCGGCCGAAGCGGTCGATCTTGGCGAGCGCGTCGAGCGAGTGTTCGTAGTCCGCCACGTCGCGTCCGGCGGCGCGCAGGCAGGGAGCGGCGGGGGCCTCGCGCAGGGCGAGGAGCAGGGCGGCTTCGCGCGGCGTCAGCCGGTTCCATGCGATCGCGCCCAGACGCTGACGCGTGCCCAACGGCACGGCTTCGCGGGTGAGCTTGCCGGCGTCGGCCTGCTCGAGCCAGGGGCGGACGTAGGCGCTCGGCAGCAGCGCCCGGCCGTCCTCGTCGGAACGCTGCCATGACAGGTGCAGGGCCCGCGTGGCGGAACGCTCGAGCATGCGGAAGAGCATCCGCTCCTCCTCGAAGCCGCGCAGCTTCTCCCCCAGCGCGCCGCCGGGGACCTCGGCGAGACGGCGACGAAGCCCATCGCGCAGGAACGGCTCCTCGTGGATCGCCCGAGGGAACCCGGGCTCGTTCAGCCCGACCAGGAAGAGGATGGGGAAGGAGAGCCCGCGCGCGTCCATCGCGTCGAGGATGCGCACGCCGGACTCCGCGGCCGGGTCGGACTCCGGCCCGAGGCGCGCGCCTTCCAACACGTGGAGGAGGGTGGTGACGAAGAGCCGCCGGTCGACTTCGCCGCCCGCGCGATCGCAGCCGCGCAGGCGGTCGAGCGCGGCGAGAATCCCCTCCCAGGCGCGGGCGTCGGCGGGGTCATCCCCCGACCAGAAGATTCCGGTGAGCGCCGCCCGCCAGGCATCGGCGTGGCCGGCCCACGAACCGGAATCGGGCACCGGGGCGAGCGCGCGGAACAGGCTCTCGACCCGGGCGCGTAGCCGGTCGACATGCTCGGCGGCAATTCGCGGCCCCGGTTCCCCGCCACCCTCCTCGGGGTCTTCGCGCGAGAGCCGGACGTCCTGCCCGGCGACGCGCGCGAGCCGGTCGAGCCACGATTCGCGCCCGCCCCGGATCGCGAGCCGTCGGGTGGCGAGGTCCCACAGGTCGGGACGGGGCTCCTGTTCGTCTGCGAGCGCGAGGAAGAAGGGGGACGAGACCAGCTCGAGAACGGCGCGCCGGCCGTGTCCTTCCTCTTCCAGGCCGATGAGCTGGGCGACGGCCTTGGCGAGCGGGTGATCGAGCAGGCGCGGGCGCCAGCCGGTCGCGTAGGGAATGGCGTTCTCCGTGAAGGCCGCGGCCAGCGCGGCGCCATGGCCATCCTCGAGGGTGCGCGCGACCACGGCGATGTGGTGGGGCGGGACCCGCTCGTCTTCGATGTACCGCGCAACCTCCTTGGCGATCCGCCAGGCTTCGTCGGCGCGGCCGGAGGCGTGGACCAGCGACACGCGCGGCGGGTCCGGCCTCGGCGGCCGCGGATCCTTGATCCAGCGCGTGCGCCCGAGCAGCCGGTAGTAGAAGGGCTTCGCGAACTCGTAGGCCGAATCGTTGCGGTCGAACGGGACGAAGAAGGCCAGGTCGCAAGCGCGCCCGAGCGCCTCGAGCAATTCCTCCTGCGCGCCGGTGGCATCGTACAAGCCGTAGCAGAGCACGGCGCGGAAGCGGTGCAGCCACCTCGACCCTTCGAGCCGCGCCGCCGCGCCCGCGTCCAGCCCGGAGCGGTCGACGAGATTGTGGCGCTCCAGCACTTCGCGATAGCAGAGCTGGAGCAGGAACAGCTCGGCCAGGAGTTCGCCTTCCGCGCCCTCGTACATCCCTTCCTGGACCGCCCGCACGCCCTCGACGGGATCGACGAGCGCGTCCTGCAGGTCGCGGACCGTGCCGTGGAGCAGGTCGAGCAGCCCGGGATAGTGCAGGAGCGGGCCGAGCCGCGGGCTCTGCGCGAGCTTTTCCTTCACCACGCGGCCGATCACGGTGCGGTAGAGCAGGGGCTCGTCGACAAAAACCGGCAAATCGGTACGTCCCTCGGCGAAGACCTCGTGCGCGAGGCCGGCGAGGGTGACGAAGCGGACGTTGGCGAGCCCGCCGGGAAACGCCTCGAGGGCGAGCCGACGCAGTCGCTCGAGCAACCGGCGCGAGGGGGCGATCACGAGCACGGACGCGAGCGGGTCTTCGCGCTTGCGGAGCCGGAGTTCGTCCGCGAAAGCGCGCTCGAGGTGGGGATGGAACGGCCCGTGGATCAGGGTGAGCATAGGCGGAACGATAGCGCAGCAGGAGGGGCGGGGGCAAGGAACGGGGCGGCTCCAGCGGCTCCAAGCGCGATGCCCGGCGCGAGTTCATCCTGGAACGGACTACTGGGTAATTCTCCAGCCGGCCACAGTGGGGTCGGGGCCGGGCCAGGCGGCGATCGTGAGGTTCTCGCCGAAGTCCTGGGCGAGGATCACGCCGACTTCGTTCACGATGTATTTGTTGAGGCCGGTGCTGTCGTAGGTCTCGGGACGGGCCTGGAAGGCGAACTGGACGGTATTGGAGAACAGCTGGCCGTTGTTGTCCGGGTCGGTGGTGAAGCCCGCGATCGTCTGGAAGAAGTAGCCGGACTTCGTCGCTTCCCGGCCCAGAGCGATCACGTTCGCCGCCATGGTGCCCGTGCCCGGGACCGCTGCGCCGATGACCGCTGCGCCGCCCCCCAATCGGGTCGCGAGGGGGTCGGATTGGGCGACCGCCACGTCCATCGCCGCAACGGCCAGGCCGGCACCGGCCGGGAGGCGTTCCGTCCGCCAGAAGCCGGACACGTCCGCCGTCCAGTAGTCGGCGATCGTGTTCCGGTCCGTGTCCGTCTGGCGCCACGTCCATTCCGAGGTCACGATGCTGCGCAGAGTGCTTATCGCCGAAGTTTCGTTGGCGGCGATGCGCGAGCGGAGCAGGCTGGGAATCGCAATCGCGGAAATAATAGCGATGATGGCCACGACGATCATCAGCTCGATCAGCGTGAAGCCGCGGTCGTTCGCACGAAACATCTGAGCCTCTCCCAAGGCGCCCCAAGATGCGAACCAATGCCCCCACCGTTCGACCGAACCGGATATCTTCGCGTTGGCAATCCCTCAGGTTTTCCTATCCCATGGCAAGGTCCACCCTCGGCTTCAACGGAGTCGCTTGGACGTGGCCCGGGGGGATGAAAGACCGGGCTCGTGACGACCCTCCCCGGGAATCGAGATTCCGCAAAAGGAGTACCGCCTCGCGGATTTCCTTCCACCTGTGACTTGCCGTCGCCCTCGGCTCGCCCACTACCGTTCCGGCACCGACCGTCCGGGTTTCCCCCGACGTGCAGGGGCCGATTCGGCGGCTGCGGGCGTCAATTTCCGTCACACCTACCGCCCCGCATTGACACGACTTGTCAACGCCGTGGACTCGGACCTGGGCTCGACACCAACGTAGCCGCCTGGGCACGGCGCGACGGCGGGACCTGCTGCGCGTCCCGTTGCGCGGCGGTCCGGAACCTCGGGCGTGCCGGGCGCCCACGGCCGCAGCGTGCGTTGGCTCATCGCTCCTTCGGCGGGTCCGACGGCTCCGGCTTCGCCGGCTTCACGTAGCGGTCGAACCAGTCGATCATCTCCGCGACCACGTGCAGCACCGACTCGCGCGCGAGGTACCCGTGGCTCTCGTACGGCAGCACCACCAGCCGCGCCTTGCCGCCATTCCCCTTGATCGCGTGGAACAGCCGCTCCGACTGCATGGGGAAGGTGCCCGGGTTGTCGTCCAGCTCGCCGTGGATCAGCAGCAGCGGCTCGTTGATCCGGTTCGCGGTCATGAAGGGCGACAGCTCGACGTACGCCTTGGGCGCCTCCCAAAGCGAGCGTCGCTCGGCTTGGAAGCCGAACGGCGTGAGCGTCCGATTGTAAGCCCCGCTGCGCGCCACGCCGGCGCGGAACAGGTCCGAGTGCGCCAGCAGGTTGGCGGTCATGAAGGCCCCATAGCTGTGCCCGCCCACGCCGACGCGCGCGGGGTCGGCCACGCCCATCGCCGCCGCCTTGTCGATGCACGCCTTGGCGCTCGCCACCACCTGCGCGAGGAACGTGTCGTTCGCGGTCTCGGGATCCCCCACCACCGGCATCGCCGCCGCGTCCATGATCGCGTACCCCTGCGTCAACAGAAACAGGTGCGACACCCCCTCGATCCGGGTGAACTTCCACGGCGAACCGGTCACCTGGCCCGCGGTCGCCGCGTCGTTGAATTCCCGCGGGTAGGCCCACACGATCAGCGGCAACCGCTCCGTTTCTTTATAGCCGGGAGGCAAGTAGAGCGTGGCCGAGAGCTTCACGCCATCCGCGCGCTCGTACGTGACCAGCTCCTTGCGCAGGCCCCGCAACTCGGGCGCGGGATCGGGGAAACTCGTCAGCCGGTAGTCCTTCGACTCCACCGCGAGGTTGCGCACGAAGTAATTGGGCGGCTCCGCGGGCGTCTCGAAGCGCGTCATCAGCCGGTGCCCGTCCTCGTCGAGCACATCGATGACATACTCGTAGGCTTCCCCCGCACACTGCCACAAGCGCTCCGCTTTGAGCGTCGCCAGGTCGAAGCGATCGAGGAAGGGGCGGTCGCCCTGCGGGGTCGCGCCCTGGCCGCTCAGGAAGAGCGCACCGGACCGCAGCCGCGCCACCGAACGACCCGCCGGATTTCCCGTGGTCATCGGCTTGCCCGGGTCGCCGTAGCGGTCGTTCACGCTGCGATCCCAGACCAGGCGCGGCTTCCCGGGGGACGCCATCGGGTCGATCAGCCAGGTCCGCGCCCAACGCCGGTCGCGATCGTACTCCGAGAGGAGCGCCTGGTCCGTGCCTTCGAGCCACGTCAGCCCGGTGTAGCGCTGCTCGAGCCGCGCGACTTCCGCCGGCTCGCCGTCGAAGGGGGCCGGAAGCATCCGCAGGCGGTCGCGGTGCGGGACCTTCTTGCGCGGGTCGCCATCGTCGAGCGCTTCGAGCCAAAGCACGCGGGCGGTGCCCTCGCGGTCGCACCACTGGTGCCTGCGGGGTCCGACGGGCACGCCCTCGATCGGCACATTTTCGCGCAGGGGAAGCCGCGCCAGCTCCCGCACGACACGGCCGGACCCGTCCCACACCTCGACGACTTCGGGGAAGGAACTCGACGGGACCAGGTAGGACCAGGGTGGAACCAGCCGTGAGACCAGGAAGTACTTGCCGTCCGGGGAGGAGTCGATCTGTTCGTAAATCCCGGGAGCGGCCAGGTCGGTGCGCGCGCCGGTGTCCGCGTCGACCAGCGCGAGCTGGGTCGAGAAGTAGTATTCGAACAGGCGCTCGTCGGAGGGATCCTTCAGGAGGTCCTGGAAGGTGCGCACCGGGGCGGCCCTGCCCCCTTCGCTCTCCTGGACCACCGGGCCCGTCGGCGCGCCGGGCGGGACCGGCGCGGGTCCCCGGTCCTGCGGAACGAAGCGGCACAGGAGCCGGCGTCCGTCGGGAAGCCAATCCAGCACGCGCCCGAGCAGGCCGTTGAGCCGGTCGCGGACGAGCGGACGGGCGGTCGCGGATTCCGGGTCGCCGATCCAGCCCTCGACTCCCTGCGCGCCGAGCATCGCGAAGGCGAAGCGATTGCCGTCGGGCGACCAGCTGGGCACGCCGAGGCTCGCGCCGGCGGGCAGCGGGATCGGTCGCGACTCGCCGTTGGCGATCCGGACGACGGTCAGCCCGGTCAATCGCGAGGTGAGGAACGGACCGTTGGTGATCGGGTTGATCCGGTGTCCGGCGAGGCGGAGCATGGGCCGCGCGAGCTCGCGCACGGGCGGCAGGTTTTCCCGCTCGACGAGGAGCAGCCAGCGCTGATTCGGGTCGATCGTGGCCATGGGCGCGAGCGGGGCGTCGAGGATCCTCACGATCGCCTCGGGCGGCCGGCGGTAGGGCTCCTGCGCCGCCGTCGGGGCGGCGCACAGGAGGAGGAGCGCGAGGGCGGCGATCGGGCGGGGCATGGGGGGGGCATCCTCCGGGGTCGAGCAGGCGGAGCGTACGCGGCGCGGATTATGAACGGCCACCGGGAGGGCGCATAGGATAAATCGGGCGACGCTTGACGCTGCTCTTCGCGCCCGGCTGGATTCGGTTCCGTGCTGCCTTCCGGTCATGGGCGACGGTTGACGTCGCTAGCGCCGGAGAAACAGCAGCGCCGCCACCACCACCACCGCGATCCCCACCCCGATCGCCCACCCCGGCACGCCCCCGCCGCTCCCACCGCCCGCGCTGCGGTTCGGCGCGTCGATCACCAGCAACTGCGTGTCCGTCGCGTAGATCCCCGGCGCCGGCGACTTTCGATACACCCCCCGCACGGTCACCGGCTGCTCAGGGGCGACCCACGCCTCGCGCACCACCACGTCCCCCGTGCTCGAGAACATCCCCATCGCCTCCGGCTCGCCCATCATGGACCGGATCGCGCGCTGCGCATCTTGCGTCAATTTCCGCCCCGACCGCACCACTTCCTGGTCCCAGACGTCGGCCTTCCACTTCAGTTGCTCGGGCCTGGCCCCCTTGGCGAAGACCTTCACCGACCCCGTCTCGTCGGCGACGGAGAAGTCGACGGCCTGCTCCTTCGCCCCCTTCTTGGGCCCCACGTGTCCGCCGTCCGTCTGCGTCAGCCGCGCCTCGGTCCGCACCAGGACGGCACGGGTGCCGCTCAACGGCCCGGTGATCGTCGCGTCTCCCTTGACCGTGCCCTGGACGATGACGGGGCCTTCCTCGAGGTCGCGAATCGGGCGCGGGCCGGCGGACTGCGCGAGCACGATCGAGGCGGTCAACGCCGCGACGCACGCCGCGGCCAGGGGGCGGGAGATCTTCAAGGCGGTGCTCCTGAATGGAGGGAGGATGGGGTCGACCCGAGTATACCGATGGGTGCCAGAATATGCACAATCCAGACACCTTCACCCCCGCTCCGCTGGCCGCCGACAGACGATCGAGGGTGATCCTCCGGTACTCCGGAGTCGAGCGGGCGGAGCGTTCCGCTGGGCGGATCATGAACGGCGACCGGGAGGGCGCATAGGATAAATCGGGCGACGCTTGACGCTGCTCTTCGCGCCCGGCTAGATTCGGCGCCTAGCGGTAGTAGGAGGTGCTCACGGATGCGGATCGTTGCGGCGGTGGTCCTGGCGGTGGCGCTCGCGTCGTCCGCGCAGGCGCAGGTCAACGAAGGGGACAGCGTGGTGGTGCGCCACGACGGGAGTTGGTTCAGCGCCGAGGTCGCGGCGGTGGACGGCGGCAAGGTCAAGGTGCGGACGAGCACGGACCCCCCGACCGAGCTCGAGGTGGGCGAGGCGGATGTGGCGGTGCAGCCGACCGGCGAGGAGAAGCTCAAGGCCAGGCCGGGCGACTGGGTGCTCGGCGGCTACCTCGGGATCTGCTGGCTTCCGCGCAAGATGAAGGTGGTGGCCGACGAGCTGGTCACGGTGGTGAACTTCAAGGGGGAAGACGAGGAGCTCAACGCGGCGTTCGTGATGGCCGCGCCCGAGGCGTGGAAGGACGCGCTCGCGAAGCAGTTCGAGAAGTGCGGCCATCTGGCGGGAATCGCGGCCACGAAGCCGCCGCGGGGGACGGGCACCGCGGTCAAGCCGGGCGACCGGGTGATCTTCGCAAAGGAGGACCCACCCGAGTCCTGGTACGAGGGGGAGGTGCTCTCCGCCGGTGACGGCTCCTACAAGGTAGCCGACAGCGCCGAGGAGGCGAAGAAGGAGGAGGCGGTCGACGTGAAGGCGGCGCTGGTGGCTCCGGTACCGAGCGACGAGGCCGTCCTGCCGGCGAAGGTCGGCGATGCGGTTTACTGGCGGCTGCTCCATTTCGCGTATTACACGCCGTGGGTGGCGGGACGGGTAGACGGCGTCTGCGGCAACGCGGTGTGCATCACGCTGGCCACGGGGGAAACCCAGATCGCGTTCCCGGGGGAATGGGTGCCGCAGGGGAAATAACCGGCGGCGGGGGGATGCTGCTGACGGTTTTCCATTCGGTGGGTGCGCCGCCGTCCCCCGCGCTCTATCCTCCCTTCCGCTCCAGCCGCTTGCGCAGCTTGGCCGCATCCGCCATCATCTCGCGCGCCTGGCGCAACGTCGTGGGCGTGGGCGGCCGCCCCTTGATCATTTCCGCGATCTCCTCCACGCGCCCGGGGCCGTCGAGCGGGACGAACTCCGTCACCGTGCCCCCCTGTTCCACGCGCTTCTGCACCTTGACGTGGCGATCGCCGTAGGCGGCGATCTGGGCCATATGGGAGACGCACAGCACCTGGCGCCGCGACGCGATCGTCAGCAGCTTCTCCCCCAGCACGCCCCCGAGCCGGCCGCCGACGTTGGCGTCGACCTCGTCGAGGAGGAGGATCGGCACGCGGTCGGCTTCCACCAGCACCTTCTTGATCGCGAGCATGAAGCGGGCGAGTTCGCCCCCGGACGCGGCCTTGCGCAGGGGCAGCGCCGATTCTCCCGGATTGGGCGTGAAGAGGAACTCTGCGCGCTCCAGACCCCAGGCGGAAAGCCCGTCGGCGGCGGCCTCCGAAGGCGGCAAGAGCTCGATCGCGAAGCGGGCGTGGGGCATGGCGAGCTCCTGAAGCTCCTCCTCCACCGCCTTGCGCAGCTTGTCCGCGCGCTGGGCCCGGGCTTTGGAAAGCTCGCGCCCGCGGCGGAGAGCCTCGTCGCGCAGCTCGGCATCCTTCGCTCCCAAGGCGCGCAGCCGCTCGGCGCTGCCGTCCCCGCGAGCGAGCTCCTGCTCGAGCTCGCCGCGCCGCTTCGCGAGCTGCTCCCCGGTCGGGCCCCAGCGCGCGAGCATCCGCTGGATCGCGAAGTGGCGCTCCTCGACCTCGCGGGCGCGGCCAGGGTCGAAGGCCAGGCCGTCGACATAGCGCCCGAGGTCGCGCGCGGCGCCGGCGATCGCCGCCGAGGCGCTCTCCAGCGCCGCCAGGGCAGGCCCGAGGCTCTCGTCCAGCTCCGCCGCCTTGCGCAACTGGGACACCGCGCCGCGGATCCGCTCGATCGCCGATCCCTCGCCGTCGTCGAGGTCGCGGTAGGCGGTGCCGGTGCGCTCGGCCAGCTTTTCCGCATGGGCGATCCGCCGGCGCTCCTGCTCCAACAACTCGAGCTCGCCAGGACGCAGGTCGACCCGGTCGATCTCCGCCACCGCCGAGCGTACGAATTCCATCCGCTCGGCGTCTACCCGACCCGCGGAACCCAGCGCCTCGCGCTCGCGCCGGACGTCGAGCAGCGCGCGGTACGCCTCCTGGTATGCCCCGCGCTTCTCGGCCAGCTTCCCGAACGCGTCGAGGATCTCGAGCTGCACGGACGCGCGCAGCAGGGATTGATGTTCGTGCTGGCCGTGGATGTCGATCAGGCTCTCGCCCGCGCGCCGCAGCATCGCCACGGTGACCACCTGCCCGTTGATCGAGCAGCGGTTGGCGCCCGCGGCATCGTAGCTGCGCGAAAACAGGAAGTCAGGATCCTCCCCCGGCTGGGGCAGGATCGCGGCGACCGCCTCGCGCGCCGCCGCGTCCGCCACGTGGAAGAGCCCCGACACCGTGGTCTCGCGCTCGCCGGTGCGGATCAGCCCGGACGAAGCCTTCGCCCCGAGCAGGAAGGTGAGCGCGTTGAGCAACATCGACTTGCCGACGCCGGTCTCGCCGGTGAGGACGTTGAGCCCCGGCCCGAAAGCGAGCGAAAGGCGGTCGATCAGCGCGAAGTTGCGGATGTCCAGGTGGGAGAGCATGGAGCCTCGAGGACCGGACCGGACTATGGATTGCCCAGGGAAACCATGGCGCTCGACTCAGGCGTAGGAATAGAAACCGCGCCCGCTCTTCTTGCCCAGCCAGCCGGCGGCGACGTATTTGCGGAGCAGCGGGCAGGCGCGGTACTTGTCGTCGCCCAGCTCGCGTTGCAGCACCTCGAGGATGTCGAGGCAGACGTCGAGGCCGATGAAGTCGGCGAGAGCGAGCGGCCCCATCTTGTGGTTCATGCCGAGCATCATCACCTGGTCGATCGCCTCCGCGGTGGCCACCCCCTCGTGCAGCGCGAAGATCGCCTCGTTGATCATCGGCAGCAGAACGCGGTTGGACACGAAGCCGGGGGCATCGTTCACCTCGACCGGCTTCTTGCCCAGGGTGCGGCACAGGTCGAGGATGGTGGTCGTGGTTTCGTTGCTCGTGGCCAGACCGCGAATGACCTCGACCAGCTCCATGAGCGGAACCGGGTTCATGAAGTGCATCCCGATCACCCGGTCCGCGCGCCTGGTGGCCCCGGCGATGCGGGTGATGCCGATCGAGGAAGTGTTGCTGGCGAGAATGGTGCGGGGCGGGCAGAGCCGGTCGAGTTCGGCGAACAGCTCGCGTTTCACCTCGGCCTTCTCGACGATGGCTTCGACGACGAGATCCGCCTCCGCGGCGTCCTCGCGACGCAGGCTCGGGCGCAGGCGGCCGAGCGTGGCTTGCTGCTGCTCCGCGGTGATCTTGCCCTTCTGGACGAATTTGTCGAGGCTCTTGCGGACGGTCTCCATGCCGCGGTCGACGAAGGCCTGCTGCACGTCGAGCAGGCACACGGGGAAGCCGTTCGAGGCGAAGACCTGGGCGATGCCGTTGCCCATCGTGCCCGCGCCGATGACGCAGACGGTCTGGACCGCCATGGAGAACCTCCTCGCGAAAGGGCCGAAGCGCGCCCATTGTAGGCGGGCGGTAGGGGGAGTCAAACGAAGTTCGATGGCAAACCGCTGGGCATCGCGTCGACGTCGCGCCTCGCCGGCGGCCGGAACGCCTGCGGATCGGGGCCACCGAACTACGGGGACCGGCACTCAACGCACGGCTTCGATCCCCATGGCCACGGCGTTGCCGCCGCCGAGACAGAGCGAGGCGAGGCCGCGGGTGAGCTTGCGGTCATGGAGGGCGTAGAGGAGCGTGGTGAGGATGCGACAGCCGCTGGCGCCGATCGGGTGCCCCAGCGCGACCGCGCCGCCGTTGACGTTGACCTTCGCGGGATCGAGGCGGATCTCCTGGACCAGCGCGCAGGCCGCAGCGGAGAACGCCTCGTTGAGCTCGACCAGGTCGTAGGCCTCGGGCGCAATCTGGTTTTTCCGGGCCAGGTTCTTGATGGCCTCGACTGGGGCCATCATCACCCATTCGGGCGCCAGGCCGCCCGCAGCGTAGCCGGTGATGCGGGCCTGCGGTTTGATCCCGAGTTGCTCGGCCTTGCGGGCAGAGAGCACCACCACCGCAGAAGCGCCATCGCTGATGCTCGAAGCATTCGCGGCCGTCACGGTACCGTCCTTCTTGAACGCGGCGGAGAGTTTGGCCATCCCCTCGAGGGAGGCGTCGGCGCGGGGCGACTCGTCCGCCTCGATGCGCAGCGGCGCGCCCTTGCGTTGGGGGATCTCCACGGAGAGGATCTCGGCCTTGAACCGGCCCGCCGCCTGGGCCGCCGCGGCGCGCTTGTGGCTCTGCACCGCAAACTCGTCCTGCGCGGCGCGCGAGACCTGGTACTTCTCGGCGACCATCTCGGCGGTGATCCCCATGTGGAAGTCGTGGTACGCGTCCCACAGCCCGTCGCGGATCATCGCGTCCACCAACTCGCCGTGCCCGAGTCGGTGGCCCAGGCGCGCGCCGGGGAGCAGGTACGGCGCGTTGCTCATGCACTCCATGCCGCCGGCGACGATCACCTGGGCGTCACCCGCCTTGATCGCCTGGGCCGCGAGGGCGACGGCTTTCAGTCCCGAGCCGCACACCTTGTTCACGGTGAAGGCGGGCACGCGGTTCGGGATGCCGGCGCCGATCGCGGCCTGGCGCGCCGGGTTCTGGCCCAGCCCGGCCTGGAGCACGGAGCCGAGGATGACTTCGTCGACCTCTTCGGCCGAAACGCCGGCGCGTCGCAGCGCCTCCTTCACCACGAGCGCGCCCAGCTTGGGAGCGGCGAACGAGCTGAGGCCGCCGAGGAACTTGCCGATCGGCGTGCGCACGGCGCCGGCCAGGACGACGTCTTCCATCGGGAATCTCTCCATCGGGGCGACGGCGTCATTCTAGACCCGGCCGCGCGGGAGCGTCAACGATCGCGCGGAGAGACCGGTCCGAGGTTCTCGGACCGAGCCGGTGGGTGATCTGGGTGATCCGCGGGCCGACCGGAGGCGGACGACCCGGCGGCTTGATCTTCCCTGCGTGCGGGCGTATCCTCCCTTCGTCCCCTGAGGAGAATCGCCATGAACTTCCGGCTCGTCCTGCTGGCGACCGTCTTGGTCGCATTCACCGTGTTCTCGGCATACGTCACGGTGCAGAAAGGCTACTTCGGGTTCCTGACGCTGGCGTGGAACGAGCCGTGGGGCATGCAGATACTCCTCGACCTGACGATCGCCCTCGTCCTCCTGACCGGGCCCCTGCTCGAGAAGGGACGAAAGGCCGGCGTGAGCGCCTGGCCTTGGATCGTCGGCATACTCCCGCTCGGGAGCATCAGCGCGCTCGCCTTCCTGGTCCGGGTCGAATTGGCGGCGAAACGCGCCCCGGCCGAGGACCGATGAACCGCAGGCTCTCGGACCCACCCGGAGGCCGCCACGATCCGCGGCACTCCATCAGCTCCCGATCCGGATCGTCGCCGAGCCCCGGAAGCCTCGACCGGGCGGCCCACCCGAGGGGACGTCGCCGATGAAGCCGCGTTATCGCAGCCTCGTCTTCCGCTTCGGGCGCTGGTTCTTGCTCGAGTTGCTGACCCGCCCGGGCCGGTGGTTCGTCGTCCCCAGCTTCGCCTTCCTCGTGTGGTCGATGACGCGGGCGACCGGCCAGGTTTTCCTGCCCGGCTCGTATGCCCTCGCCATATGGGTCGCCGCCTTCGCAGCGGCCGTGATCTGGCGCCCGCGCGTGCGCGTCTGGTTCGGCCATCCCGAGCGGATCGGAGCCGGCGAGACCCTGCCCATCGACGTCGAGGTGGAAGCCGTCGGCCGGCTCGCGGAACGCGAACTGCGCATCCTCGCGGAGCATCCGCCGCCCGGCGCGCGGCCCGCCCCCCCGGGGGGCACGGAGATCCAGCGGCTCGACCCCGGCCGCACCGCGCGGGTGCGGTTTGGGCTGCTCTGCGAACGGCGCGGGGCGTGGACGCTGGGCGGACTCCGGGTCTCCTCGGCCTTTCCCTTCGGGCTGGCGCGCGGCTGGCGGGTCTTTCCGAAGGAGCGCCGGGTGCTCGTCTACCCGCGGTTCGCCCCACTCGCGCGGCTCGAGGTGCCGGTCGGACAGCGCTACCAGCCCGGAGGCGTGGCGCTCGCCTCGGTGGTGGGCGAGTCGGCCGAGTACGTCGGCAATCGCGAGTATCGCGAGGGGGACCGGGTGCGCGACATCGACTGGCGTGCGACCGCGAGGCTGCAGCGACCGGTGGTGCGGGAATACCGCCAGGAGTACTTCCTGCGCGTGGCGGTGGTGCTGGACACGCAGGTCCGGCTGAAGGCGGCCGCGGCGCGCACGGAGGACTTCGAGCGCGCGGTCTCGGTGTGCGCGGCGGTCGGCGACCGTCTCGCGCGGCAAGAGTACGTCGTCGACCTCTTCGCCGCGGGACCGAATCTCTACCACCTGGTGGCCGGTCGCTCGCTGGCCTACCTCGACCAGATTCTCGACATCCTCGCCTGCGTGGAATCCACGGCCGAGGAGCCGTTCCCGGTGATCGCGCCGGAGCTGATGGAAAACCTGTCCCGGATCAGCACGGTGGTGTGCGTGTTCCTGGACTGGGACGATTCGCGGCGCGCGTTCGCCGACGGGCTGCGCCGGCAGGGGGTGGGCGTGAAGGCGGTCATCGTCCGCTCAGGGGCATGTACGCTCGACCCGGCGCCGGATTCCGGCTGGCTGGGGGGCGCGACCGTGCTCGACGGCGCGGCCGGACCGCCGGTCGAGCTGTAGCTCGGCGGCCTGCGCTGCAACCGACGGAACTACGGATCATACGGATTGTCCGGATTGCACGGATTGTCCAACGGCAGAGCGTGTGATTCCTCGGTAGATCGTCGCAGATGTAATGTGGAGAAAGCCATGGCCACGACGTCGGAGGGCGACGGCGGAAATCGGGGTCGCGCCCTGCCGTGGCCGGTTCTCGCCGCGGGTGCGCTGTCGGCCGCCGCGTTGGCCCTCTCAGGTCCGGCCCGCCTGCCCGCCGTGGCGCTGGGCCTGGCGTTTCTCGCGTCCGCGGTCGTGCGCTTTCGGTTGCCGGAGTGGCCGATGCTGCTTTGGTCGCTCCGGGTGGTGCTGTTTGGCGCCGCGGGCTGGACGGTGTTCGAGTCGAACGCACCCTCCCAGGTCTTCTTCTCGCCGGAGATCTTCGTCGGCGCGCTCCTCCTCGCGGAACTGGCGGTGCAGGCGTGGCGCCTTCGCCCCAGCGGGGGGGACGGCGGGGCGGTGGCGGGCTTTCTCTCCGGGTTGGTGTTTCTCGCCGCCTGCGCGGAGCGGGAGCACGCGGCGATCTCGGCGCTTGCGGCCCCCTTCTTCCTCTGCCTTCTGCTTTCCTTCCGCCGGATTCCGGCGTCGGCGAACGCACCCGCGGAGCGCGGGCGGTGGGGCTGGGGGCCGGTCGTGGCGATCGCCGTCGTGGTGGCCCTGGGGGCGGGGCTCGCCGAAGCCGGATGGGCCTGGCGCTATCGGATCTACTCCTGGTTGGTGGAAGTGGACCGCTACCTGCTCTCCCCCCCGAGCGGGGCGGGCTTCACCGATTCGCCCAGGCTCGGCGCGGGCCCCGGATCCACGCCGTCGTTCGTGCGCGTGCTGCAGATCGCGGGACCGCTCGGCGCGCCGCATCTGCGCGGCGCGGTGTTCGAGTCGTACCTCCAAGGGGCGTGGGGTCCGTCCCCGGACGCGCGGGCTTGGCGCGTCGCCGACCGCGCCGGGCTCCGCTCCGACGCCCCCGGGCCGCGCTGCCGCGTCACCCGGCTGCGGGACGGGGTGCACTTCGTCTTCTCGCCGCTCGAAGCCGCGGGCCTCGACCTCGGGGCGGTGCCTGCGGACGAAACCGAATGGGTCGCGGCCGCGGGCATGATCCGAGTGGCGCGCGCCCCGCCCTTCGCCTGGGAGGTCGTCGGCGCGGGGAGCGAACCGGGACCGCTCGCGCCGCCGCCGGACGCCGAGACCCGCGCACGCTGTCTGGAACTGCCCGCGGAGCTCGACCCGCGCGTGCGCGCCCTCGCCGCCGAGGTGACCGCCGGCCGGCTCGACGCGCGGACGCACATCGAGGCCGTGGTGGGCCATCTGATCCGCACGCATGCCTACAGCCTGACCACCGACCCGGGGACGGGGGATCCGTTGACCGGGTTCCTGCTCGAGAAAAAGGCGGCGCACTGCGAGTACTTCGCGTCCGCGGCGGTGATCCTGCTCCGGTGCTCGGGGGTTCCGGCGCGGTACGTCTCGGGGTATTACGCGCACGAGCGGACCGGGGCGGACGAGTGGACGGTGCGGCAGCAGGATGCCCACGCGTGGGCCGAGGCGTGGATCGAGGGGGCCGGGTGGGTGACGGTGGAGGCGACGCCGGGCGACGGCCGGCCGGATCAGACCGCGGCCACGGCGCCGTTTCTGCAACGAGCAAAGGAGTGGTTCGCGGATGCCCTGGGGTCGGCACGGGCGTGGCTCGGGCGCAACGGGGCCCGCGCGGGGGCGGTCGCCGGCGCGGTGGCCTTGCTCTGGGTTCTGGTGCGCCGTCTGCGACGGTACCGGCGCCCGCGGATCGCCGCGATCGGGGGCGGCTACAGCAACCCGGGACCGGCCTTGGTGCGAATCGCCGCGCGCGTCGAGGGACTGTTCGAACGCGCGGGCGTGCCTTGCCCCCCGGAGGTGTCGTGGAGCGAGCATCTGGCCACGCTCGCGGCGGCCGGGCGTGCGCCGGGCCGGCTCGACCCGGATGAGCTGCGCGGGTTCGTCGCGCAGTACGAACGGGTGCGGTTCGGAAGCCCGGAGGACGCAGCGGCCACGAGCGCGCTCGCGGCGACGCTCGAGCGATGGGGGCATCGACCCGGGACGCCCGACCCGGGCTCGGCGCCGCGCCCGACCCGTGGAGAGTCGGGGCCGGACTGATGAAGCGCTGCAATGACGCATCGTCGCCGGCAGATCGAGGGCTGGTGCACCCAAGCGGATGTATGCTTCGGGGCGCCCGCATGCACGGCGAGCGCACCCTGGCGACCCGACCCCGCTCGTCCAATTCCGCCCGCCACCCGGACGCTCGGCATCTCGAGTAGGGATGGTCAGGGGCGTTTCCGCTTCCGTCGGCGCAGGCTTCGCGGTGGTTCGGAACGGCCGCGTGCGAGCGCGACCGGGTACTTTCTGCGGTTGGCGGCCATCTTCCGGCGGATCGCGGTCGGGAGATCGATCCCCACTCGTTCGCACAGCAGGAGCAGGGAGATCGCCACGTCGGCCGCCTCGCGCGCGACGCGCTCGCGGTTCTTCGCGTTCCGCGACCAGCGGTCGGCATCCTGGCTGGGGACCCAGCGGTACTCGGCGAGCAGCTCGCCGGCCTCGGAGCCGACGGTCATGGCGAGGTTCTTGGGGTCGTGGAACTGGGCCCAGTCGCGCTCGGCGACGAAGGCACGCAGCTCGCGCAGGATCCGTTCGAGGCGGTCGATGCTCACGCTTCCCTCACGCCAAGGTCCCTCCGAAGAGCCGCTTCCACCAGGGGCGGGAGTCCGGTGTCGCCGTACCCGAGGCGCCGCCGTGGGCGCTCGCCACGCCAGTAGCCCCCGCGGCCTCAGCGGCCGGAGCGGGCTCGCCCTTCAAGAATCGCTCCAGCTCGTCGGCGAACTCCTTCGCGGTGGGCTGCCGCTTCCCCGGTTCCTTCGCGAGGGCCTTGCGGCAGATCGCCTCGAGGTCGGCGGGGATCGTCGGATCGATCGAGCGCAGCAGCGGGGCTTCCTTGGCGAGCACCTGGCCGACGATCGCGGCGAAGGTGGTTCCGGTGAACGGGGGATGTCCGGTCAGCACTTCGTAGAGGACGACGCCGAGGGCGTAGACGTCGGTCGCCGGGCCGATGTGCTCGATCTCCCCCTCGATCTGCTCGGGCGGCATGTAGAGCACGGTGCCGATCATCTGGCCGGGCGCGGTGAGGGGCTGGCTCTGGTCTAGCCGCTTGGCCAGCCCGAAGTCGGTGACGCGGGCATGTCCCTCCTCGTCAATGAGGATGTTGGGCGGCTTGACGTCGCGGTGGACGATGCGGTGGGAATGGGCATGGGCGATCGCGCGGGCGGCCTCGAGGACCAGCCGCAGGCGCTCCTCGCGGGCGGGGAAGCGGCCGGCTGCGAGCGCCTGCTTGAGATTGGATCCCTTGACGAAGGGCATGGCCAGGAAGGGCATCTTGCCCACTTTTCCGCAGTCGACGACCGAAACGATCCCCGGGTGGCCGAGCTCGGCGCCGGCCTTCGCTTCGCGGTCGAAGCGCTCCATCGCCTCGCTCGAGGAGAGAACGGCGAACTGGAGCGTCTTGAGCGCGACCTCGGTCCCGCGGTCGAGGCTCTTGGCGTGGTAGACGACCCCGTTGCCGCCGCTGCCGATGACGGAAAGGAGCTGGTAGTTCCCCCAGGGTGCGGGGAGCTTGTCGGCCGAAGGCGGACCGAGGTCGTCGCGAACATTCACTATGGGCACCACGGCGCGTTCCACCCCAAACTGAGCGCGAGGCGGTTGGCCGCGCAAATCCCAAACCCCAAATCCCAACCCCGCATGGTCACCCGACTGAGACGTGGGAGGCTCCACTCCAACATCGTCGTTTTCGCGACGATGTTGCCGGCACACAGTCGGCGTTCGACCGCCGAACGTCTGACATTCAACTGGTCTTTTTCGCCGCCTCCCGGGCGCGGTCGGCGAGGGCGGAGTCTTCGCCGGCGATCCCCTTGGCGAGATCCTCGAGCGCGGCGGCGGAGTCGGCTCCGCCGATCGCCGCGAAGGCTTCCACCAGGGCTTCGGCGGCCGTGCGCTTCGAGCCGGCAGGGCCGCTTTCCACTTCTTTGTCGTAGCGGACTTGAATCGGTGCGAGGAGCATCTTGGCGACGCCTTGGGTGCGCAGCTCGGCGGCGGATTTGGGTTCCTTGAAGCGCGACAAAGCGCGCGCGTACACCGCGAGGTCGGCCATGAGGGCGTCCCAGTCGGTGAGGTCCATCTGGGTCTTGCCCTGGGTCTTCTGCTCGAAGCGTGCGGCGAGTTCCTTGAGCGCGCCGAGGACGGCGGGGAGCGATTTGGGATCGGCGAGCTTGCCGAGGGCTTCGACGGATTTCGCGCGCACCGGTTGTTCCTTGTCCTTGAGGCCGGCGACGAGGAATTTGGCGCCGGCGGAGTTGCCGATTTCGCCGAGGGCCCAGGCGGCCTGGGTGCGCGCGTCGTCGCCGGCGAGTCCGGCCTGGGTGAGGGCGCGGCCGAGCATGGGGACGCTGGTGGCGTCTTTCAGCTCGGCGAGTCGCTGCGCGGCTTTCTCGGCGTTGCCGCCGCCCTTGATCAGGGTTTCCATCAGCTTCCTGATCTCGGGCTTGCCGCCGGCGTCGGAGCCTTCGTCGGGGAAGGGGAAGGCGGCGGCCTCTTCGGGAGTGGGCTTCTCCAGGAAGGAGGAACGGGGCACGCGGCCGGGGCGGGCGTTTTTGGCTCCGGCGGGAGTCCAGACGCGATGGCGGGCGAAGAAGTCGAAGATGTCGACCACGACCTCGTGGGGGAAGTCGTGCTGCCGGTTGGGCAACTCGGTGTAGATGAAGTCGGCGCCCTGGGTCTTCTTGAGGATTTTCGCGGCCTCGCGGGAGTCGTCGACGCGGCAGCGGGGATCGTCGTTGGAGTGGTAGACGTAGACCGCGGTGTGGTGGCCGGCGAGGTTCTTGTGGCCGTTGTTGCCGCCGCCGCTGGCGGGAGCGATGACGGCGAACTGCTCGCAGTACTTGGGCCCGAAGTGCCAGGTGCCGTATCCGCCCATGGAGTGGCCGACCAGGTACACGCGGTTGAGATCGACGTGGTAGAGCATCTGGATCTCGCGGATCACGGCGAGGAAAAAGCCGTCGTTCTCGGCGGCGGACCAGGGCGCGGCGCGCGCGGAGGGGCAGACGGCGATGTAGCCGCGGGACGCGCAGAGATCCTGGATGAAGGGCATGAACTCTTTGCCGCTGCCGACGACGCCTTTGCCGTCGGCTCCGTCAGGGCCGCCGCCGTGCAGGCCGACGACGAGCGGCCAGGGTCGCGCGGGGTCGTAGTCTTCGGGGACGAAGACGGTGTAGACGCCGGAGAACTTCTCGGAGAGCAGGGTGAGCTTGACGTCCGCGCGCAGGCCCTTGGGCTGTTGGGCGGAGCGGGCGATGCGTTCGTGGTAGAGGTGAGGGAGAGAGATGCCGAGGTCTTTCTTGAGCGCCTCGTACTCGGCCTTGCGATCGGCCTTGGGGACGATCTGGGCGTAGGCCATGAGGCGCTCGGCGAGGGGGGCGTTGAGGCGCGGGTCTTCCTTGGCGAGGTCCTTCTTTTCTTTTTCGGTGAGGAGGGCGAGGGCCTCGGCGTTCTGGGGGTCGAGGGCGAGGACGGTGACGGCGGCTTCGGCTTTTTCGATGTCGAGCTTGTTTTCGGCGGCCCAGCGGGCGAGCTCGAGGCGGCCTTTGGCGTCGTCGCGTTCGAGGGCGGCGAGGCGGCCCCAGAAGGTCTGGAGCTTGTCCTCGACCTGCTCGATCTTGAGGATTTCGTTGCGCGGGATGGTGACGACTTCGTAGGTGATCCCGGGGAGCTTGGAGAAGTAGGGGTAAAAGCGGACTTCCTTGTCGTTCTGCTCGAGGATGGCGCCTTCGAGCCGCTCTTTCTTGCGGGTGAGGATGACGTCGGTGGCGGAGAGGGCGGGGGCGAGGAACGGGAGCAGGGCGAGTGCGAGGATGGCGCGGCGCATGGTGGAGTCCCCTCGATCAGGATTCGGCGCGGACATGGTAGCGGAGGGGGGATGGGGATGCAAGGGGGTGGCGATCCCGGAATTCGACTTTTCCTTGTTGACTATGTGTGCTCCGACTGCTGTAATCCCCCGCGTCTGGGAGAAGGAGGTGCTGGTCGTGCTGCGACGCGTGATGGCTCTGCTCGCGGCGACATGGGTGGCGATCTTTGCTCCCGTCGCTTCGGCCTCCAACGGCCTGTTTCCCGCCTCGAACGGCCCGGTGCAGAACGGGCGCGGCTCCACCGACCTGGCGATCGCCGACACCCCCCTCTGCATGAACACGAATCCAGCCGGAATCACCCGCTGGGACTTCCTCACGATGTCGAGCGCACTCGGCATCTACCTTCCGGTCGCGACTTACGACGACCCCCAGAACGACGACGAGCGCAGCGAAGGCGAAGTCTACCCGATTCCGAATTTCGGCATCGTCTTCGGCCGCGACTTCACCACCGCTCCGGTGATCCGGGACGAGGGGGCGAAGTACTTCTCCGACGAGCAGATGCAGCAGTTCACGGACGAGTTCCTGCGCCCGCGGGCGGACGGCTTCCGCCCCGGCTGGACCTTCGGCATCGGCATGTTCATCCAGGGCGGCGCCGGCGCGCACTTCAACCTGCGCTCGCGGCTGTACCCGGAAGGCGTGACCTACTTCTCGAATTTCGCGATGATCTCGCTCGCGCCGACGGCCGCCTATCAGATCAGCCCGAAGGTGAGCGTGGGCGCGGCGCTCAACCTGAACTACTCGACCCAGAAGCTCAACACGCTGGTCGGCCAGGACCCGCGCCTGATGAAGCAGATCATCCAGTTCGACCTGTTCGGCCTGCCCATTCCCCTCGATTTCGCGCAGACCTTCCTCGACCTCCACGACACCAATCCCGATTCGAATCTCACCGAGACGATCCTGACCGCCCTGGGGAATACCTCCCCGGCGGACGGCGCGCGGACCCTGAGCGGTCGATTCAACATGACGGACGCCAAAGCCTTCGGGCTGGCGGGGCGCTTCGGCGTGCTGGTGGAACCCGAGCCGTGGTTGTCGATCGGCGCGGCCTACGCGACCCGGACGTGGATGACGAATTACAAAGGCGGGAAGACCAAGATCGACTTCGACCGCGAGATCACGGCTCTCGGCCCGCTGGTGGACATCATCACGCGGGCCCTCGCCGCGGGGCTTGCCGTCGAGCCGATCGGCAGCGTCACCGATCCGCTCATCGGGCACTACGACGGCGAGATCCGCGACTTCAACTTCCCGGCGCAAACCGGGCTCGGCTTTGCCGTTCACCCCCCGGGCGAAGACTGGCTGGTTTCCGCCGAGGTCAAGTACATCCAGTGGGCCGACGTGCTCGAGAACTTCACGGTCAAGCTCGAGAACGGCGACAACCCCATGCTGAACGCGCTGATCGGCTCGAACGACCCTCACCCG
>ORJL011200954.1_pt1 | contig 59911 bp, 2 predicted proteins | sample 1779941 | NCBI WGS metagenome assembly ORJL01 (sample SAMEA104232317, study PRJEB22302) | groundwater metagenome | biome: forest; feature: aquifer; material: groundwater | place: USA | collected 2011-08-07 | depth 5.8 m | reverse complement strand
TAGGGAAAAAACTACCTCCCCAGCGCTTTCCATCCGCATCCATATAAGGCGTCAAATCCAAGACATGCCCGGCGTTAATAAATGAGGCAAAATCCCTTTTTTCTCCGAGTATCCCGAAGATATCCGGCAGATTTATGCCTTGGGCTGCAGCGCGTACCTTTGAAGAATAGGCCTCAGAAGGAGCGTAAAGCTCAAAGTTAACTTTTATGCCTGTCGTTGCTTCATATCTTCTGGATAATTCTTGAAACGCCGACTGCCTGTCAGTCATCCAATGCCAGACAGTTATCACCTTAGAGCTATCCTCTTTAGGGATACAACCCAGAAACCCGCTAATACCGCAAGTCAACAATAACAGACACGATAAACGCAGAGAAAGTTTCATAAATCACTCCCAACAGCAGTAAACACCGGCTAATCAGACATAGCCGAATGCTTTAATTATCTAATAACCATATCGATTAAACACCGCACAATCGTTTATGTTAAAACTACCGGATAAAATAATAACCGGATTTAACATAAATTATGGGGTGGTCAAGGGTTTATAAGAGGATTACTTAACTCTCATAACCCGGGATAGGCCCATTAAATCTGCCCTTTCCAAATTGACGCCGGTCTGGTACCTATTAGGTTCAATCATTGTTGACCAGACCACTTCTCCTCTGGTATAAAGCGGCTCACCCTTATCAGGTATGTGCAGCCACATCTCCAGAGAAGCGTGGGGTTTCAACTGCTCGTTAGTAACCAAACCTAACCCCTTGGCGCTAACATCGTAAGTTTCGGCACCACCTTCCATGTTGGCATCTGCATCCAGAAACCGCAAAGGAAGCCTTGCTGGGAAACGAGCAAAAATTCTTTGATCTTCAGACATATGCATATATTCACCCCCTTTCTATTCTAGCAATTATTTAGTTAATTTCAACTATTTTTTCCTTACCTATATATCTTTCCATAAAGGCTCTTTTTTATCTTGCGAAATACTTTTATAAACGAAATCATAAACCTTATTTTTATTAATTTCACCCAGGCCCTTAAAGGCTAATCCGTAAACATTGCCGCTATCGTCTTCTTTCTGCCAAACAATACTGGCCTTGACATTATCCAAACTAACCTCATCCGTAATATTTAAACCCATAACCAAATCATTGGCTTTAGGCAGCCTCTGGCTTGAATAAATTCTTGCACCGGCGATACTTAAATCCCTGATTAAACAATCAACAGATAAAGGATTATTCAATAAATTAAGGTTTCCTTCTCTATTTACCTGCCACCTGACATTCCATCTTTTCTCTTGCATATATTTTCCTTTAATCTTTATGGTAGCATTAATCCTATAAAAATAGGAGGGAACGATAAAAACTTATCCATATCCGACATATATGCCTGCGGATCTTTATGTAAATATAAAATACCATTCTTTAAATATGTGGCTTTTGCCTTGTTCACAAATTCCCTTGCCCAAACCAGCAACTCTTGCTTTTCTTCAGGGATATAAGAATTATCTACTTCTTGTAATTCAACTACAATCTGGCGGAGATTCGCGCTTTCAGCTGCCATCTTCCATAATTGGCCTAAATAAAAATAAGCCTCTGAGATATCATCGCGCGAATAATAAGCCATGTTAAGGTAATGATATGCCCTTTTGATTAAATCAGGATATCCCGAATTTAAATAAGAACTTCCCGCTATTAATGCCGCTTTTATTTTATCTTCGGAAAAAGAAATATTATTTTTTGCTGCGGCTATTATGCTTAATGATGCTTCTACGGATAAATTATATTCATTTCCATACTCGGCAATCGCTTTTTTAAACCAGTTTATCGCGGTGGTATCATATCCCATATCCATATTAATCCACCCTAAATGCAAATATGTGTTTTTCTTAAGCCAATCAAAGCCTTTTTCTTTGCGAATTTGGTCTTCAAGTACTTCAAAATACTGCAAAGATACATTATAATCGGAAACGCTATCGGTATTTAAAGCCATAGAATACCAAGCCAGGCCCATCAAGAAAAAGTACTCCATTCTCATATGAGATGATTCTATATCTGGACTAATCTTATTTAAAATGTCCAGCGCCTGAGTAATAGTATCAATCCTGCCTAATTGAATTAAATTAAAAACGCTTCTTAACTGCCCGCGTATTAGAATCTCTTTCTTAAGATTAACTATAGGAGAAGATGATTTATTGTTTTTCATACCGGAAGAACGCTTTTTCTTAGGTGAATAATTTATTTTGTTACTCTTGCTACCATAATAATTATCCCACAAGAAATAAGCTGCTATGCCTGCGATAAATATAGCTACCATTGAACCAAGCATTAATAAATCGGTGGTGCTAGGCTCTAATGCCTTCTTCATCGAATCATTAAGCACTTTTAAAGAATCATTTGCAACCACATAATTAACCGGAGAAGAAGAATGTCTTGGGTCAGGTATAACTTCTAATTCCGCAACTTTTAGTAAGGATGTCTCTACGACAATCGGGCCCATTCCATCTGCTGGAATAATTTTATACCCTTTAGTATTACAGATTTCTCCTGCCGGAATATTTTCTAATAATATTCTCATCCTATGATTGCCATCAATAACAAGCATTGCCTGAATTTTACGCCCGAATTCAATATACAATATAGGCAAAACAATAATATCTTCTGCGGTTTTAGAATTTAATTCTTTTCTGCGAATATCTAATTCTTCTTTAATTAAATAGGGCTGTTCGGTACGAGCCGTACGGGCGCTAAAGGATATATCCTGTTTTTCTTGGAGCATCAATTTCCTGCCGAAGCGTATCTCTAATCCTTTCATTTTATCTTCACAACTTTTTCTAGTGGTCCTGTCAATATCATGTCTAAGATAATTCTTTTTAACCGGCGAAGAGCTCTTATTTCTTAAATCTTCGACATTATCCAACTCTGAAACCTCACCGCTTATTAAATCAATAAACCAGCCGTAAGGAATTATCCGTACTGTTGATTTATCGCCCTTAATTACAAAATTATCAACCCCTGCTCCCGACTTTATAACCAAAGAATCCCAGCGGGAGATTCTTTTTTTAGCGGCTTTACAAAAAGTAATCATTAAATCTAAACCTGACCATTTTGAATTAAATTTGACAAGTTCTCCTTTTGCATTACTAGGGTCAAAAATTGCTAATGCCTTTACAAAACTTCTCTTGTTTAAGCGGATTAAATTGCCGAAAGAATCACTGAAGAATATATGGATATTAGGAGCCAAACAATCTGGATTATCTACTAATTCCAGAGTTGCTTTAACAATACCTTCTTCGGTAAATTTAATCTTTGCCTTATCTAAAAACTTAAGCTCTTCCGTATCCGGCAGTTTAACATTTTTCCTATCTATCGGTGAAGAAGCAATATTTCCGGACAACTCTTTCAGGCGCCCGACTAAAGAATGCCGAATATTCGCAATCGGCTCATTAGCAGCCTGTATTTCTATTGCCAGGATATCTTTTAACAACCCGGGAGCAAACCAGGCAGGCGTATTGCTATTACCGTTAAAAAGATAACCCCGCAATAAATCCATAGTCTCATCATATTCATAACCAAAAGATTCGTCTTGCTCCCAGAATGGCGATATTTTCTCGATCATATACCCCAAATCCAAAAACATACCAGCCAAAAACTGCTCCGAGGTCAATTTATCGGATATAAAATCAAGAGTATTTTCTAAATCATGCAAATAAATAACTCCGTCGTTAAGCGTAATATTAAGCTCATGCATATTTCTTCCATAGAGGCTGCCATGTCTATGCATAAATGCCAGGCTTTTACCGATTAACCCAAAACCTTCCGCCGAATAAGGATGCCCCCTAAAAGATGCCGCCGCGTCATTCATTCCCATAATAACGAAGCCAAGGACTCCATTACCGTAAAGCACATCCGTAAACCAACCCCAGCCAACCGGAAATTTAAATCTTATATCGCGGGTTTCTTGAGAAAGAGAATAAAATTTATCAGACATAATAAACTCTCTAACAGCATTATCCAAAATAATCCCGCCTTGAGGCCTGACAACTTCGCTATCATTATAAAAAATAACTCCTTGTTCATTAAAATAATCAAACCCGTAAATTCTACCTATCCCCATATGCGGCGCAATTTTCTCCCTGCAGTCAAAAAGTACTCCTTTTATCTGTAAATGTGTGATATCTCCAGGCAGCGGATTTTCTAATTTTAAGCTTAACGAGCGTTCATTTTCTTGTATTTTATGATTAGAGGCAATAATGCGGCTGATACGCCCAAAATCAACAGGAGAAAACCTGTTTGCAATTACCTTATTTAAATTTAACATCGCCGGCCTTGCCGTCATTCTATCAAGCAGAAAATTACTGGACATCGAAAATGCTTTATTTATACCGGGGATACGCATTAATCCATCATTTGATATTCGATTTACCGGAGAAGAGGATTCTTTAAATAAAGATAAAAGCAGTTCCCCTTTAGAACCATCCCAGGATGGATGAGTTCGCGAAGCAAAATTATCAAACCACATTAAAGTATCAAAACGCCCTTCAGGAACTGTATAAAAAACAAACCCATCCCTGTTCTCCAGAATATTTTGAGTATCATCGCCATTGCGAGGCATCAAATAGATATTACCCTTCTTAATGCTGCCATAGATTAAACTAAAAAATGCTTTTTCATTACTCGCGTAGGATTTATTAAAACTAAAAACTATTTTTTCCGGTAACCATCCTTGTTTTTCAATAAGCAGTTCTAACATCGCTTTAATACCCGGAACAATATTTTTCTGATCCCTACCCTGATTTATGTGTAACCGGGCAATCTTGGATATGCCGTCTTTTCTGCCCCGCAATATACAGGCAGTACAAGAAGTCAAAAAAGGACAGATTATAAAACCGGTGGATTCTGCTTCAGTAATTATCATCTCCGGTCCAACGGACATCCGGCTTTCTACTCCGTCAGAAAAACGTAAAAGTTTATCGTAGAATATTCTTACAAAGCCTTTTCCATCTCTATATTGATACCGTTCAAATATCCCCGAATCATTATCCTCCGGTTCAAAAGTTTCTCCCCGCAACCCCGGCAAATATTTTTTGCCAAGTCCTAAGAGACGTTCTCTGGCGTCCACCGGCGAAGAAGTCTTTGTTACTCGCCTAAAGACATCAGAAAACATTCCGTTTGCTTCACCTGACAACTCTAATAATTTATTTTCAATCAACACTCTCTTCCTATTGCCTAGGGAAGCTAACATAATTTTATGAAAAGATTTATTTAACCACTCAAACTCTGCATCTACGGGTTCCGGGATAGCGCAATGTGACAGGCAATAAAAAAACTCATACAGCCTTTCTAAATGCGGGGTCCTGCGCACTTCACTGCAAAATTCATACAGGCATTGCCTGGAATAATCTTTTTTAAGCCCGGCCCAACCCGACATTGTAGCTAAAATAACCCCCCCATTAAGCCTAATGTTGCCCTGGACTACTTCTGTTACGGTCCTATCTCTTAAAAAATTAACCAGCATGCTTTCATTAAGGCGAAAATCGCTCCACCTGCTGCCGTATTTACTTTCCATTTCTTTAAGCCGGCTAAAAACGCTATGGATATTGCCCGGCAGGCCTTTTAACCAATTATACGGGCGGCTTCCGTCGGTAATCGCAGAAACGCTATCTGCATAAAGAAGAGCTCCTAAACAAAGCAAAAGGTTATTTTGCTCTTGCTTAGAAAGACGCCCGAATATCGGGTCAGAAAATATATTGTGCGGATTATGGTGATAAAAAATAAGCAGCTTTAAGGTATCTGATAAAGGCATTATCGCGCTTAATATTTCTGCGGAATAATAAGGATGTGTCATTCTTATCAACCCGAGCTGCTGCCTGGTAAGCTCTCCAGGAAAAACTATCAGAGAAATTATTGACGGGTGGCCTTTGCCTAAATCATGTGCCAATGCTGCTATCTCCAACTCTTGCGCAAGGCCAACAGGTAAATTTAACAATTTTTCTATGGATAACACGATTATTTCATAAACAACTTCGGCATGCCTGCGGGTTGCTATAATGGCAGGCGGATAAGCATCTAATATTTTATTTTTGATTTCAACCGGCGAAGAACTATTCCTCTTATGTAAAACTTCATTAACTACGAAACCCTTGTTATTTCTCACGCGGACGGATAAATATTCTATAGTGTCCCTTCCGAATAAAACATCCCTTTCGTCCCTAAAATATTCTTCTAAGGCAGGCTTTGTCTTTTGCGCTGGAAGCCTGGCAGCCCTTCCGGCGCGTAACGGCTTAAATAACGCATATGTTCCGGTTCCAAGCGTTTCGATTCCGGTAATATCCGATAACAACTTCAAATCATGCTTGCCGGTTGAACCATATAAAAACTTTATCGCCGGGCCTGCTGCGGGCACCATAGTATTACCAAAGATTTCTCGACTTAATTTATACGCCGAATTCATTTGGCGGACATATTCCTGATAACCCAAAGACCTAAACCAGCGGTTTTCGGTATTCACATGGAACCTTAAAAAGAATACGGCTCGCGGATATTGCTGCATTAAACCGGGTATCTTTAAGATCGCTTTTTCTGCAAAAGAACCTTCCTGCCAACCGGAGGTATTTATAAAGAAAACTCTTTGGTCGGTCTTTTCCAATATATTAGCCAGGATATCTACATAATCTTTTTTATACAAAGGATCAAAATAATCTTTTAGCGGGTCATTATTAAGCCATAGCCCCAGCCTGATCGTATCAAGGTCAAAACGCGATAGGCGGTCCGTACGAACTGCCCAATCGCGGTATTCGTTAAAAAGAGATGCCATTTCAAGGATCCAAGGCCAAGGCATATAAGAAACCTTTGCATTTGAATCCCAAAGGCAATAATCACATTGGTTAGAGCATCCGGTTGTGGCACTTACAGAAAGCGGAGTCCCTCTCTGGAAAAACACAGGAAACAGTTTTTCTTTTTCTGCTTTAACCAAATACGGCTTAAACCAGTCAAAAGCCGGTGATTCTAATACCTCCCCGGCATTACGCAAATCTTCCGGCTGAGCCTTATTCTCTAAAACTTTACGCCTGAGCCCGTCAATTACCGCCCTGCCTTCTTTTGTTAACTCCGCCGGGTAATTTTCAATCAACCCGATTTTTTCTTTAATCTGCTCTTTGTTTACGGGGCTGGAAGAAACATCGTTTAATATTTCAAGCGCCCGAGGTATAATCACCTGCGCCCGGTGATTTCTATAAAAAACTTGATTTAACTTTTCAAACGGCTCTCGCTCAACACCATTGAGATTCTGCCTTGCCATCTTACACAGGCCGACAACATAAAAGGTATATATCTTATCCAGATGCATTTCCCTATCTTTAATCCCACTTTTATTAAGCTCTTTAAGTAAACCGCGGATTGTTTTAATATACCTTCCCAAAGTCCAGCCTGCTTTCGGCTGGGGAAAAGTTAATTTTACCGGAAGAAAAGGCTCGATCTTTTTGCTACTCTTCATTCTAACTATGGGATTAATCTCGCTTCTTTGTCCTAAAGCCGGGGTTTCATTATAAGCGGACTTCTTAACCACATAAATATCTTCGGGTTTTAACGGTTTTACATCTCGTGCCTCTTTTTTACTATCCTCTTTCTTGGGCATTTTTATTTTCTTTAACATCTCCTCGGCCCTATCCCGGACTTCTTTACTGGGATGCGCGAGTAAATTCATAACAATTTCATAAAGCCTTTTTTTGTTGCGGTCTTTTATGAAAACATATTCTAATACTGCGAGCGTTCGCCTGGCGTAAGCAATTCCGTACCAGCCAGAAAGCATTTCATAGTATGCGTCTAAGGGCAATTCTTTTTTAATACCCAGCCGGTCAAACAAGAAAAACAATCTTTCTTCATCTGCACTTATCGGAGAAGAAGAATTATTTTCAAGGTTTTCTTTTAATTTATCTGCTTCACCGGCATAATATTGCGCTGACTGCGCGTTGCCTAAAATAGAATTTACAACAGATAAACCAAAATAAGTTTCATACTCGATCCGGAGTATTTCTTCCGTAGATTCAAAAAAGCGTTCACGCCTCATCTCATTTAAGAAAACAAGCACATCTATATAATATGTTTTCGCGCGAAGTGGTTCGCTCTCCTTATAAGCCTTAGCCATTAGATAAACCGCTAAAGTTTTATTTAGGGCAACGGCATTTTTGTTCCGGAGAATTTTCTGGAGTTCTTTTACAAAGATAGAAAGGTCATCGGAAGATCCAATATCTCTCAGCCGTTCGCTTATCATTAAATTTTCTTTTTTAACACGGGATGTTGGCTGAATCGGAGAAGAAGCGGGTTGCTTATTGCGCACTGCGAATTCCATCATTGCCAGCGTAGTTATAATATAATTAGCCCTTATAAGTTCCTGACAAGGAAAAACGCCGTGCCCATATCCGAGGTCATAGCTTGAGCCGTCCTCCTGGCGTATGACCGAACCCATTTCATACATCAGGCGCCAGGCAAGGTGTTCCCAGTTAACCGCCCGGTCAAGAAAATCAGAGCTTGCCGGGTCATTTTGCGTGCCGGTAAATACGTTATAAAAATCATAGTAAACATTCCTTATGAATTTAGTAAACCTGGTGCGTTCTTCAGAATAAAAGAATTTATAGGGATAATCGCAGTGCTTCCACATATTCGCGCCTTCAACTATGATCGCCGAAAAAGGGATATTTCCGAGATCTTTACGCCCTGTTTTAATATTATCCATGGAATCAAAATTACCGGTAAATACTGCATGCTCAAAATCTTCCAGCCCGCTTCTGCGATAATTTGTAAACCAACACCTGTAAAGCCATTTAAACATCTGTCCGGACCCGCCTTCCCATGACCAATCAAATTCGCGGAATTTATCCCTGGTATCATGCGCAAAACCGTCCCACCCGCGCAAGAATACACCGATGCGCGCAAGGCGAACTCTATCCCTTACTGCCCGCCTCAAAAACTCTTCAGGATAATATTCCTGCCTGTGGTCATCCAGGTATATAAAATTATCTTCAGGCGCAAAATAACAGATGCCTGCCCAGCCGTTTCCTTCACGGTCTATCCTGGACCATCCTCCATCCCTGGTAGGGATATTTTCAATCCTGTCTATGGTAAACATGGGGCCTTTACGTTCCTCAAAACTGATAATTAGCGGTATGGCATAATTACCTTCTAATCCGATTTTACTGCCATTGTTCCCTATCCAAGCCAACAACTCTGCCTGCCTCTTAAGCCTGTTGATTTCTTCGCGCGAAGAATAGCTGCTGACAAGCTTCAAAACTACCCTTCTGCCATCCCACAATCTGCCATAAATATTTCGCCCTTCTTTCCAGAGATTACCCTGGATATGAATATTATTTTCGCTCAAGAATGCATATGGATTAGCATAATGCCTGACAAAATTATTATATTCCTCGCTGCCGCTTAAAATGCCCGGAAGGGATCCGGCATTATTTATCTCGAATCTAAAGTAATTATTGTATGGCTCAAGCAATGCGTTCGACAGAAAAGGGAATGTAGTATCGATTTTTCCGTCTCCTGGGGTATATTCTATTCTTTTTACAAAAAATGCTCCGGCAGCCGCCTCAAGTGTTCCGGAAGGAAGCCGTTCAAATAAACTTGTTTTATCCTGGGCCAGGCTCTGTAATTTATCCGGTTCAACCATATAAAGATACGCCTCCATTAAATTCACCAATTCTTTCAGGCCCATCTTATACTGTCCATATACAGGCTTACCGATATAGATCTTTCCGGTATCGCCATAAACAGCAACACGCGGCCACCTATTGGGAAACTGATAAGTCTGGCCTTGCCAACGGCCTCTCCAGGAATCGACATTGGAACAATCGATTTCCTCCATTAACATTTCTTCGCCGGTTGACTTCTTCTGCTGGAGTATTTTTTCGAAATTATAACGAAGTTGCGGGTTATTATCATAAATACGCGCTATTTCCAAATACCTCAAAGCAGTCGCGTCATCATAATCATGAAGGAACTCTGAAGAAACCGCATACTTCAATACATCCCTGTGCCGCGGATTGTACACATAAGCTCTTTCAAAAATATCGGCAACATGTTTAAATGGGCCATTACGTTCAATCGCTCTCGCACAACTACCTGTAAGATCCCGATGATGGATATCTAATCCTTCAATAAGCAAATAGGCGTATTCTACGTGTGAAGGATATTTAGATTGCAGCGTATAATTTGCATTTCTTATTGCCTGCTCTAACATATGGTATGTTTTAAACTCTAAAGTACCTAAATAGAAACGTGTATATAGTTTCTCGTAATCCTGTCCTTTTAAAAAGTTTTTCAGATTTTCAAAAGTTATAATAGGATCAATATATAAACCTGCGGCCTGACAATTTCTTAATTTCTCCAGTATTAAATTAATCGTTTCCTCATCCAACGAATCAAGAAAATAAGCTAAATTATGAGTCTGGCCGTATGTATATTCGCGCGCATCCCTGTGTTGGTGGCTGTATAATTTAAAATTGTTAAACAGTTCACTGCCCCTGCCTTCAATAGGCGAAGAAGCGGTCTTTTGCGCCATAAGATAAATATGGCTGTAAGGAAATTCACCGCTTAAGATCTCAAAATCTTTTTCCCAACGGTCCTTTAAAAGATATTCCAGCCTATAGGTTTCAATTTTTCTGATATTAAAATATGCGGAAATTAACCGGCGATACTCTTTTTCAGATACAACTCCGAATGCCTCTTTCATCTCATCTTTCCAGCTGTAATCTTTGGTATAGATATATTTAACCAAAAGTTCGTAGAAATCAGGCGCGGACATCTCAACCATGTTTTTATCCGCATCAAAAGAAGCGTTTATTTTCCTTTGCTCAAAATCACGCACAAATTTAACAAACTGCTCTTTAGCAAAATCTGTCCTTAAACTAAATGTAACCCTGTTATCTTCCGGCCTTAAACCGTCACGCATGATTAGCCGTCCGCCCGGTTTAAGGAAATAATGGCACAGTTCAATTACCTCTTGGGCCTTATCAAATCCGTAGAAAGAGGCGATCTCATGAAAAGTCGAACCTAGAATAACCGCATCGAATCTCTCTTTAAAACGCTCCTTATCATACCAATGGCAAACATCTCTTAAATAGAATTCTACCTGAGGAAATTTATCTTTGGGGAACCTTTTTCTTGCCTGAGTAAGCAAATAACCGTTATAATCCACACCTACAACCCGAGCGCCCGCAATATGCTGAACCACACCTGATAAAATTGCTCCGCCGCCACAGCCTATCTCCATAACATCAGGGCCGTTAATATCATATACAATGCGCGCTTTATCATTTTTGCTCTTATCCATACCAAAGATTAAGGTATCCCAGCGCTCATCAGAAGCCTGATGGATAACCTCAATCACTTCTTTGCCTTCTTCGTCAATAAGCTGTGATATCTTACCGTTAATTAATTCCTCAAATTTAAATTGTAACCCGTCAGCAACCCAGAAAATTCGATTGTCTTCTATTAAAATATCGGCGTATTGCACTTTATCGCGCAAAAACCGCTGGTATTCCTGTGCCAATACTTCATGATATTTACGTATCTCTTCTGCAGAGTATCCGTATTTTCTAATATCTCTTTCGAGCATTCTTTCCAACTGCAAAGCCTTATCCACCTTCATAAAAATCTTAGCGTCAAATAAAGAGCGCAACTCCTCAGTATTCCAACTTACCAAGCCCTCAAAAATCACAACATCATAATCACTTCCATAAATCTTTTCCCGGTGGGTTATCCTGCCCTCGCCATAATCATAAGTAGGTAACATAGCAGGGCATCCCTCTTTCAAGCTCTTAACAAAATTTACCATCTCATCCATATATACAGATTCAGGATTATATCCGGTAACGCGCATTATTCTCTTCTCGCTATTAAGAACCCGCTCAACTTTTGGTTTCAAGAAATTATGCGTTGCCGCTACAAGCACTTTATAGCCTTCTTTCTCAAGTAAATCTTTAAGGGAATTTGCCTGTGTAGAAGATCCGCCGCCGCGCGGACCCATAATCCCCAGCATAAAAGGCAATCTCTTTGAAACAGAAATCTTTCCTTTAATATAACTGGCAACTAAATCATTCATAGTTATACTACTGGGTGGTAAAATCTGAGCAAATTTCCATTCCCAACCGCTATCTTTTATTGGCGAAGAAGAATTCTGTTCTAAGATAATCTGGCTAAACCATTTATCCCGCTTCTGCTCTAACTCATCGATTATCCTTAATACATCATACCTGCGAGCCAAAAATAAATTTGATGCCGCTAAAAGAATTAAATGCAGCCTATATAAATTGTTAACCGATTCGTAAAAATACATTCTATCTTCTTCATTGGTAAACTTATTTTTGGCGGATTGCTTTAATTGGTTATATTTACCGGCCACCTCAGGATACGCAGACATTAAGTATTCATTTTTATACAAATAACTTAGCAGACGGTGATTTTCGCCATCATTAGGCAAAGCCAAAACCGGAATATTTATACTTTTGTTAAAATCTGTAGATTTTATAACTTCAGTTTTAACGCTAAAAGCGCGTAAATTATACTGCTTGTCTAAGGATGTCCCCGGGTATATATTTAAACCTGTAACCATAATCAGGTTTATTCTTTCTTCCGATATTAAGCCTATGAGCTCTTTAATAATGTCAAGCGTATCATCCAAACTCTCATCAATAGTGAACAAGATTATAAAAGCATACAAATAAGGAACTTTGGCTTTGCGGACTTTTCTTAGTATTTCTAAATAACGAGGCATGGCCTGATAAGTAAGCTCGCCTTTATTAAGGGTTTTTACTACTTTTAAAGACGTAGATTCCAAGCCCACAACAATATCCTTCAATCCAAGTTCGCCCATCCTCTTGATTAAATCAACCGGGGCCCTATCTAAAGAATCCAGCCTTAATTCAGCCACAAAACTAAAATTCTCATTTAACCCTTCCTTACTTATTTTTTCGAATAAATCAGCGGATTTTTGGCGGTTAGCAAAAAAATTATCATCCGTAAATTCTATAACTAAGCGGCGCGGCATATATTTTTTGATTCGATACATCACCTCTATAACATCCGAGTTCTCAACTGTTAAAATCTTCTGGCTGACTTTGAAAGAACTAGTAAAGAATTCTTTAGAAACGCAAAATGAACAATTATGCGGGCAATGGCTTGAGGTATGCAAATAAATCTTACTGGTTAATTCGCTTCTGCTTGCCAAAAGCCTTGGGTTATAAGCCTGGAATATAACCCTAAAATCCATATCCTTATAAGAAGCATCTCTCCTGGTTAACCTATCGTTAAATCTAACCCCTAAAATTCCCAAAAAAGCACTCTTTCGTTCTTGCTCATCCACTCCGTCATCTTTAATGTTGATTTTTACTACCGCATCTAACAATGCAAACTCACCCCACCCCATAATCGCGGCATCTAGCCTTGGGAATATATCGAATATTTTATCCGACAAAGTAACCTCATGCCCGCCGCCGATATACATGCTATGCGGATAGGTTTTGGCAAACAAATTGATAATTTCTAAGTCTGATTCTAATATTAAAGTTGTAAATCTCTTTCCGATTATATGCGGATAAAACGGAATTTCAGGCAACTGGCCGTTTATTATTTCCTCAGCCTCTATAACTTTCACTTTTATGCCAAACAAGCTTAAGAAAGATGCTATTCTATATAAACCGATCCCCGGATGCGGGTTGTTCATTTTACGACTATCAACCAACACTACGTTTGCCGCTCCAATAAGCTGGCTGGGGTTTCTGTTTTGAACTTCTTCGCAAAAACTCATAAAAGTACCATCTTCAATCATCCCTGAAAATATAGCTAAAGCCAAGCGGGAAAAACTATAGTTGTATATACCAAGGTCGGGCTTTTGCTTAATAATTAAATCGAGTAAATACTTTTTTGTACTCTTGGAAAATGATTTCATTGATGCAGCCATGGCCGAAATAACCCTTAAGTCAGCGAACAACTTAATTAAAGCGTATCTTTCTTGCGCCCCTATATATGCCAACCCGCCGGCTTTTACGATCTCATCATCTAAAGACCTGATTAGCTCAATTTTCTGGCTAACATTATCTACTGCCGCCAACCTATCAATCAGCCCCTTATTCATCATTGTAAAAATAGGAGAAGAAGGCCCTTCTTTGAGATCAACTTCAAACATCGGTTTTATAAAATCATTCGGATCCAACTTCTCGGATATACCGTCTATTTTCCTGATGATTAAGGTCTGAGAGTATTCGTTGATATCAAAATTTGAGACCCTACCGAGAAATTCACTGGATACATTTGCATTTAATAAATAACCCCTGATCAATTGCAATCTGTCCTGGGTCCCGAATAAAAGTATCGGACGAGTTCCTTTTCTATATCCGGGGGCGACTATGCCCAAAGAACCAAGAATTCTATTTTTCGCTTTAATCAAAACCGGGAAGCCGTCGGATAAATCATGCCTCTTGATCAAACCGAGGATCTGACCAAGGCTATAGCCCTCTGTCCCGGCGACTTTAAACCTCTTATAGTTATATTCTTTCAGGTTGATTTGATGGCGATAAATGGCCTCGGCGATATCCACAGAATTATCTTTAAATATTTTAATAGTATCTTTACAACAGACAGCAGAATATTTACAAACACTATTCTCGATAATCTTGGATAAATCATAAAGTTCTTTGAAGAAAAATAACTTATCCGCACTCGGGCCTGATTTAGCATAAAATATCGGGGCAAAGTTACCGGCTCCTATAGGTATAAAGGTAACCATAACGTTAAACCAGTTCAATCTCAGTAACTCCGGCCAGATTATTTTGAAAATCGGATAATAAGAAATACGCACGCACCCGCCAATAACAAAATTAAGCAAGCCGACTGCGATCATGGTTGGTATATTATTTGAGGCGATTGCTGCCGCGATCATCGCTACTTTCAAAACGTAATTTATAAAAAATACGTCTACTAATAAATTAACGGTTACCATTACCGAGACCGCCCTGGATATTTCCAAAGAATTCTCGCCGGTAAAAATTAGTTTAATTATTTTATTTATTTTCCCATATTTGCTGAATACCGAATTGTGGGCCCTTTGGTAGAAATTAACCCTCTGCACAATCGGGCTGGAAGATTTAGCCGGAATTATTATTTTCTTGCCTGAAAATAATTTTACGATCTCCCTCTCCGAATAAACCGGCTTTTTCTTATCTTTAAAATCTTTTAACAACCGAGTATCTTTTGCGCTAATATTACGGTCGTATCTTTTCATAAGTTTTATTTCGACTAACCTGCCTAAATACCGGATATAAAATGCGGCGGCTAAACCGAAAGAACGATACCCTTCAAAATTACTGAAAGAAACAATGCCCAATTCTCCAGAATTTAATCTTTTACCATTCATTATTTTATGCCATAGCGCATCGGTAATATCGCCGAGAGCTGAATCATTCATGTAAACTTCTTTGCCTTCTTTTTTAAGCTGCGCGCAGAAATTTAATACCCGCATGGCAAGCTGAGGATACCCGAAAATCTGAGGTCCGGGTACAATAAAATATTCCGGGAAAATATCGTTGCTACGTAAAAATTTATTTATTTCGGCTACACGGCTCAAATAAACCGCTGCCCAATAATCTGCTCTGCCCTGGCCTTTTTCCAGAATATGAAACGCTAAATAGCAAACCTGCCGCGGCTGTCCGAAAACAAAACCTAAATCCGGCTCAACAACTCCATAACCCTCTATCTGCCCATTTTTTTCGAATACGTCTATAAATTTATGGCCATTGACCTTTAAAAAATGCCAATCTAAGTTCGCCTCAATTTTAGAAGTAAAAACCCTGGTAGCAGAATCGATCCCCGGGAGACATATCCCCTGCTTATCCAATGCCTCATGGAATTTTGTTAAGAACTCCTCCGGGCTGTCTTCTGACAAAATTGGCGAAGAGCTTATTACCTTAGAATAAAGCTCCGGAAGAAAATCCGGGTTATTATAAATATCATCAAGATGATTATCTAAACGGATCAAAACCCTCTTTTCTGTACTAGCCTCGCCATATTTAATAGTATCATGGCCTAACCTCTCGCCTGTAGGTTCTATCCGGTTATCATATATTTCATAAACCGGACCAAAGGCATGGGTGGTTAAGTGAAAAACCAATCCGGCAGCTTCTGAAAGATTTCTAAAATCTACGGCTAAACGCTGCACTTCCGGGGAGAAAGTCAGCCAGTAACTCGCTCTTAAAGATACGGCCAAATCTATATCTTTAGGCGGAACTTTAAAATCACCCCTGGCGATGCTGCCGGTAAGGTAATATGAGGTTATCACCCTTTCAAATTTGTGTTCTTCAAGCAAATAAACGGATCTGACAAATGCCGGATTTATCATTTTTAGATACTCCCGACGCTTATCAACCGGAGAAGAAGAATTAAATTCTCTCATTGCCATTTCAGCCTGGTAAATATATTTATCAACCCTCTGCATTTGGCGAAAAGCTTCGATAATACCTGCGCTGCTCGGTGTTTTATCCGAGAAAAATCCTATTTCAATTTGCCCGACTTTCATCCTGCTTAACCCTGCCAAAGCAAGCCATATATGCTCTTCTAACCTTGCCAGGCAATAAGCTACAGTATCGTTATTATTAAACTTACGATTACCCCTGGCTTCATATAAATGCTGCCTGCCGTTTTTATAGGATTCTTCGGCTAAATACAGGTGGCCCTCGATTATTAATATTTCAGCTTGAAGATAATAAATAACCGCTTTGTGAAAATCATTTAAATCAGCCCTTAGAATATCCTCCAACAAAACCCTGGCGGAATTCATCCGGTTCTCTTTTATTAAACCCGCTGCTTTTTCCAACAAAACATACATCCGCCTATTCCTGGACAACCCGGATAGATGATTTATAGAAGAACTGCTTTCCTGCCTTGCCTTGGCCGGCCACTTACTGTGCTCCACTAAAACCCAATGCGACCCGTTGCTATTAGTCATGTGCACCATTATCACCGAAATAGCAAAATCCAGGTTCGGAACAACTCTCATTAACCGGCTAAAACAAGGAATGCTGCCGACCCCTTCAAAAACAATGAACTTATGAGCGCCAAATAAGTCCTTAAGGTGATTCTTTAATATAAACTCCAAGGCAAATTCATAATCAAAACCATAATTTTCTACCCCTTTAATGATTTCTTTATTATTAAGAATGCAGTAAGGCGGATATGCCGGGACATCTATACGCATTCCCGGTTTAACTTTATTCCTGATTTGCGCGATGAGATCTTGAAAGAATTCTCCCTGAATGGATGCAATTTTATCGGTCCTTACACCCAGATTAAATATCCCTTGTTGAATTTCATACCGTATTTTACTTTTTCCCGCACAAGGGAAGCCATCAAATATAATTAAAGCCGGGCCATTCACCGAATAGGCTGCCCTGCGCAGGCTTTCAATCCCTGTCCACCGAAGCGGCATAGACCAATGTAAATACTCTCTAGTCTTCTTGCCGGAATTAACGAATGCATTAAATAAAACTTTTAAATCCGGATAATTTTTTAGATCAAACCCCGGGACACCAGGCAATATCTCTTTAAGAACAGCGCTCTTAAATAAATAAAAATAATTTCCTTCCACTAAGAATTTAACGGCCTCATATGGCTCATCGTTCTTAGGGGCATAAGCCCTATACATGCTGGAAATAAATCTTTGTTTAAGCCCGGATCTTTTTACGGGCCAAGGCAGAATAAGCAAATCTTTTGACCCTTCCAAATATTTATCCAGCTTAACTAAATTACTTTGGCCAATAACGCTTAGTGCGGAAGAAGCTCCGTAGCGGGATAGGAAATTCTTTCTTTTCTGCTCTTGTTCCCACAAATACTCTTCAACTCTATAAATATTTACATCTTCATCAAATATATCGCCTCTGGAATCACGATGCCCTAATGTTATTACTTTGGTACGGCTTACTTCCCGGGATAACCTGGGGTCATTTTTAAGTATTTCTCTAATTCCAAAAGTTCTTAACTCATGCCCTAACCCGATATACCTGCGCGATTCTATAGGCAAAACCCTATTCCAAGGAGCAATTTCCATAACCGCATATTCATGGTTATCCTTACCTGCCCATTTTTCCAGAATAACCTTAAGATCAATCCATGCCTCTATAGAATAAGAAGGCAAAGAGAAAGCCAGATAAAGTTCCGCCAACCCATCATTTGGATATTCTATTAATTGCAGGTAATTATTTATATCCCCCACATGTTCTGCATGAACATTGCCAGCAAAAGATAGCCAATCCGTATAACTTTTCGCGGCATTTAGTTTTAATTCCTTATTTAATTCGGATGCTTTAACAACCGGCAAACGCGCCATTTTCTTTAAGCGATTATCCAAAACAACCACAGATGAAATGATAACCGGAGAACTGGTTGGATTGCGATGCTGTGCTAAAATATCCATATAATTTCTTAACTGTCTTTTTATCGGTTCATCCAATGCTTTATTCTTATCTTCCAGGGCAATCTCAAAGAAATTCTTGGATTTTTTAACCCCTAAAACATCTTTAATCGCGCAAAAAATATGGTTGTGGTCTCCTGCCGCTTCATAGTCTTCATCATCAGGTATATAAAAAGTAATATCTCCGGTCTTCTTATCAACAAATCGGGTTTGGATAAGGCCCAAATCTCCTACTATCCCGCCCAACATTACATCCGCGCTCTGCGACATGACTCCGCCGACATCTGCCATTAAGAAATTCCAGCCCCGCCCTTCGTTACGCATAAAATTATCGGTTTTAAGGTCTACCGGCGCCGGTTTCAATGCTTCATCTGTAATGCCGTAAATATCGGCCAACCTTTCCCTGATCTTCATTATCACCTTAACGAACATCGCATTAACATAATTCACCAACTCCGGCTTGCCTGACTTCAATAACCTTTCTATCAGCTCAGAATTAGTCGGGCCATATACCCATTCTTCAATATAAAATTTATTCCCGAAAATTTCTTCTAACCTAAAGTTTGATATCCCGCATTCGGGGACAAGTTTCGAACCTCTTAAGCGCATTAAGGTTGCTATTTCCATTACATCAAAATCGGATATAAATTCACGCGTAGTCTTAAAAGCTAACCTGCGGCCATTAGGTATCAACAACTTGTTGTCTTTATCCCAAAGAGTCATTCTGAACACATATTTCTGCGAACCATAGGCCCTGTAATCAAAACTTATCTTTCCTATATCTCTTGGGTTGATTTTAACTTTATAAATATTTTCCGTGCTATAAATTAAGGCGCGTAAACCTAATTCATTTTCAAGGGTTAACTCTGCGAATTTATTTAATATCGGGAGGAATTTATGAAGCTCTTCGTAAACATGTATGTTGGAAGCGAGGGAAATATTGCCTATTGTATATATGTTTGACCTTAAACGGAGTTTATCTTTATTATCAATCGGGCTTGAGGCTTTAGGGCCTGCCCGGATCAAACCTTTCTTGCTGATTTCTTCTGAAATTGAATTATTATTGCCGAATGTAATTTTAAATATTTTGATACTAACCTCTACGGGACTTGATGAAACTATTTTTGACCTTAAAAAACGCTTGCCGGAATAAAGGCTGAATTTTATACCAAAGTTAATCAGCTGTTCAACTGAAATACTATTCATCGGTATATCTTTACCCGTATTCTTAATATTATGGCTTAATATCCTGGACCTTTCTTCTGTTGTCGGATGAGACAACGGAAGCTTGATTTTATCTTCCGATTTATCCTCAATAATCAAATCCCTGTCTTTGGCTTCGCCATAAATAAAAGAAATATTCTGCATGAGTTTCAGCGACTGCGTATAATCATACTCCGTACCATAAAGCCGCTTTAACGCGTATATATCCGATATTGCCTCATGATATTTGCTCCAGAATTCTTCCCCCATCTGAGGCGTAACCTCATCAACATCATAAATAACCCTTATAATATTTGCCACGGCTACTTTCTGCTGTTCGGTTAAGCCCAGGTAATGTTTATAGTAAATGTGGCCTTCCTCATGCGATAAAACAAATGCCAGCATATCGTTAGATAGCCTCTGCATAAAGAAAATCATGACGAATATTTTATTTTTTTCGGCCATCGCCAAAGAATAATAATGCTCTATAGGTAACAAGTCTACAGTAGATATTATTGACTCTGTCCTAGAATCCGTTGCCCTGCGTATAAGCGTATCCCTCATTAATTCAAGCCTCACCATCGAATGGACAAATGCATCTTCTCCTGCAGGACTTGAAGAAATATCAGGATTATTTATTATATGAACCGGGAACTTCGACAATGCGCTATCAAACTTAGTTTGATCTTTAAGCACAAGAGAAACCCCTAAGTATACAGGCTTAAAGTTTTCGATGCCGAATTTCTTAAATTCTTCTTTTGTAATAATAAAATTTTGGCTGATTTCCATGCCGCATCCCACCCTCATATGAATAGCTTCTGTGGGCTTATCTTTAAAATAAATTAAAGTCATAGGGGTGCGCTTAACGTCTAAATGTTCCTTCTCGCGGTCCATGCGCTTAAACCAGGCATTAGGTTCCATGTCTACTTCCGGAGCAAACCCATATTCGTTTGCTAAAACATTTAGAACAATCAAATTCATAGTATAAGGATGCGTTCTTCTAACGGCAGGGTATAGAGTAAAAAATGTGTTTAATAACGGCCGCAGCAAACCTTCATTCTGTATTTTCCTGTCAACCAAAACCCCGCGTATGCCTTGCTCCCATCCATCGCCTACAGGAAGGCTATAAACCATCAAATCCGGAGTTGTGTGGCTATAGCGATTACCGTACTTACTAAACAAGACGATCCCCTTTTTATCTCCGGCTTCGGGAGGAAACTTCGAAAATTCAAAAGAATGATTATAATATTCTCCTAATATTATCAATGACTGGCCGTTAATAACTATCCTAGCCAGCGGCTCGCCCGGATAATGGCTAATCGAAGAAGAAGCACTATTCTTGAGTTTGTTTCTTAGGGTATTAACCAGGCTTTCTGCCCAAACCTCTCTACCCAAGCCTTCATAGAAATATCCGGTGATTGCTGTACCGTACTTCTTATCGTTTTCTGTCTTATAAACAATAACCGGGCTATAAAAATATTTAGCGTTTTTCTTTTGAGCCGGCTTAGCAACAATTACCGCAGTTTCCCCCGGCACATCCACTACTGAAACATGGGCGCAATAGCTTAGAGCAAAAGTCAACCCCGCGCCAAAATCACCGCCCTTGCCATATGTGCCAGACCAAGTAATCGCTTTTTGAATCGGGATCTTAGCGCCTTTTTTGTTAACAAAACCTTCCCCATTATCAATAACGGACAATTGGACCTGTTTTCCTTCGGCCAATAACTGGTTTCTTATCACCACCAAAGCAACGCCTTCTTGAACATGCTGCCGAATGTTTTCTAAGGCTGAGTTTAAAAATCCATCCTCAAGAGTTCCGCGGGTAAATCTGTTTCTTTTAAGGAAATTCACAGCTTCAAGTTCCAAAGTTACGTAGTTTTGAGGAAGGCGGCAATCAATTTCTACCCCTCCATGGGCTAATCCGGGCCCGGCGAAAACCATTGCATCCACGCCTTCTATTTTACGCAAACTCATTACTTCCCGGTTAAACCCGCTCCAATCAGGATTTTGTTTGGAGAAGAAAGGCATAGAGAGCCTTGCTTTAAACATCAAGCCTTCGGTTTCAAAATCATTAAGCTCTTCAAAGAATATTTGAGTTAATTTTGAAAAAGTCTTATTCCCTGATCCTTTAGGATTAATACCATATTTTACGGCTATTCTATCTAATGTATCATACATTAACCACACGCCGCGCCTCTCGGCATCAGTATGGAAAAACCTGCCGGACATCTTCTGCCAAGAAAAACCCCAATAAGGATAAACTCCGTTTATCACAGCACGGGTAAATGTTCTTATCTCGTTCCAGTCTTTTGCCGGGCTTGAAGCCTTATTATTAGAAAATATCATCCATCTTCGGCTATCGATGTTTTTGGTTTTGTATTTAAAATCAAACTTCCCGCTATCGCTATTAAGCCATGTTTTAATTAAAGACAAATCTATTTTTGCCCCATTTATCGAACTGTCGCGGACAATGAATGATCCGCTCAAGGCCCTGACTATCCGGGTTGCTTTTTCCCAGCCGAATAAAATCCCTAATTTTATAGATAAATATGTGAATCTTCCTTCTTGGCATATATGATCGGGGATTCTAATTACTAAAAGCCCATTAATCGTTTCCAAACTGTTATCTTTAACCTTATGCTCTATTTCCCTTATGGAATATTCAGAAGATGCGGGGGAAGAAACATTAATCTTAACCGGCTTTACATAATCTCCGTTAAAATAACGGTTAATTACTTCGCCGAATAAAGATTGTGGGTAGTTATAAGCAATAAATTCAAGATGCCTCTTAGACTCTGCTCTGATAGATTCATTTTCTTGGGTTGACCATATAATTTTGGCAAATACTGACTCGGCCCAATCACGCTTAAAATCATCACTGGTCAATGCGAAAAGGAAATTCTTAAATCCAAGCAACTGGCTATTACCCTTTAATGAACGTATCCTGCATGATAAGACTTCGTCAAATGGAACTTCATATAAACTTTGGCTCTTATTCCATTCCCGGATAGTACGGGAGATTACAAAAGAATTGTGCTTGCGGTTATTTTCTAAAATTGTCCTGCCGGATTGACTTTCCAAAATCTTACGCACCAAATCATCTATATCGATTGCGAAATTCTTACCGTATCTCTTCTTGATCATCCCCACAATTAAAGCCTCATTGATTGTAATATCATCAAACCAGTTAGTGGGGCGGGAGGCTTCGGTATAAGCAGAAATGGCATCAATGACCATAAATATATGCGCCAAACGTAAAACTTCTTTTTTCCTTTTTGCCGACAAAACCTTAAAATCAGGGTCTGCAGTAAAAAAATGCCTGTGCCCTTTCTCGGTTATGGCAAAAGGATGATGGTAGCGGATCAAAAACTCTAATTTCAGAGGAAGGCGATACCCCTTGCCTTCTTCCAACACGATTTCCGAATGATACGCATGTTCTTTCATCAGTTTCTGCAAGTGCGGGTCGGAATATTCCAGCTTCTGAGGGGTAAGCAGTACAGAAAGATATTCGTAATTTGTGGCGATCTTGCCGTCTTCTACCATTACGCTTTTGCCTACGTCATGCAACCAGCCCGTGAGTTCAAGTAATTCCGCTTCTATATATCCCAGCTTAAGCACATCCTTAACAACATGGGTAAGCTCAACCACGTTTCTAACATGCGCAATAGTAATAAAATCATAATATTTCACTACTTCTTTTACGCTCTTATGAGCAAATTTATGTAACCATAAATAAAGCATTAGGTCTTCCGCCTCTAAACGCAGGGAATAAATTAAACCTTTCAGGTATGTATTCATCGATACCGGAGAAGAGCTGGAAGATACACCTGCATTAGGCGTAACGAACTTTGATGCGAATATATAATTTACCGGTAAAGTAGTAAAACCTTTACCCGCTCCGGACGGAAGTATAACCATGTCGGTAGCATAATTAACTTTAAACCCTGAACTCTTGACTAACCCGGCGATATTCTCCAGTGAGCGCAAGGTGCAACCATATTTAACTTGCTCGCTACCCCTGGCATCCCCCGGCCTCTGGCTAATAAGCAAGAGCCTGCCTGAATCTTTTAAAACCTGGCGCGCTTCCCAAAGTGCCCTGCGCACATCACGCATATGAGAAATTGAATAAGGAAATATCACAACATCAAAAGACGCATTCGCAAACTTCAGATTATGCGCATCCATTACTATAGAATTTAAACCTTTATCCATGGCAGCCTGAACCATTGCCGGCACAACATCAATACAGATTACATCGTTATTCGCCGCCAACGCAGATTCTAACTCCGCCCTTCCGATACCTATAGAAAGAATCCTTTTTTGATTTATCTGTCCGGAAAGAAAAGCTATGAACTCCGGCATGGAGCTTATAGAATGTTTAATTTGATTACCCCAGCCTTTTCTCGCCACAGATTCGTAGAATTTAAATACATGCTCCGGGAGCCCGGAAAAACCTAAGGGATTATCTTCCTCAATAGGGGAAGAAGAAATAAGCGGCAAGCCGAATTCTTTAGCCTGAATCCTTAATATTAAATCCTGCTGTGCTTTAGGAGTATAAGCTGAAATCCCGCGTTTTTTATTCTCTGCGGCTTTAATAAATACTAACGCGGAAATATTCCTGCCATTTAAGTTTCCAACAATATCCTGCGTGCGCCTTCTAATTTCCGCGGCATTATTTCTTTCATCAACTGAAGAATAATAATCAAACTCGATACTTACAACTAAAGGCTCAACAACAGGCAATTTATGCAATTCGTCTTTATCTATAACCCTATCGCCAAAGTGGTTATTAGGGTAATAACCTGGTTTAAATGAAGCAATCCACCAAGGGTTAATTGCAAATTTTCTTAAAACTAAATAGCTCACCCAGTTATTAATTCCTATTCTGCCGCCATAAGGCCAGTTATCCGGATGCTCATCAAATGAGAAAAGATTAAAAGGCTTAGCCAATAAACCCTTATTAACCAATCTTTCTAACCATCCGACAATCTGGTCATGAGTATTAAAAACAGCGACATTTTTTATTGCAGATGAGGCCTTGCCGGTTTCTTCTATTTTTGAGAATATTGCTGCTGTTCTTTCCTGGCTTAAAAGCCCTGTCCAGGTCATATCCGGGTAGGCCCTATTCCTATTTTGATCTTCTCCGAAAATCCTGAATAATATATTCCGTACTTCAACAGAAGGGTGGCTATAATCAAAATACTCTACTCCTTCTAAACTCTTAGCATATTTAACTGCTAAAGCCATTAAGGCTGTTCCCAAATAATACTGCCCGCGGTAATCATTCTCTATAAAGAAAGGAAACTGCCATATGGTAGCAAATGGAATATCACCGAAGCCTGTGGGATAGTCATGCGAACCCACGCTTACCTTATCGGCATAAATATTAACCCACCTGCGCAAAATAAGATAACCGATAAATTTCTCTTCGGTGCCATTTACTTCAAATACATAAAAATCTATCTTGATATTTCTTTCGGCGAAATTCTCTGTTTTATGCTTAAAAATAAACTTCTTGCCTTTAATTTCCAGCGTATAATCTGTGACTAAATCGCCTTGTTCTAAAGGCGATGATGCTTTGGGTTGTTCCTTTACAAAACCATTTCTTTCAATAATCCCGGATGCCCTGTCAATCTCACGGCTTATAAAACCCTCCAAAGATTTCCATGACTTAAACGACCTGGTTCTTGCATCATTAGGCAATGACCTAATAATATCTTCTAAAGACACAACATAATCTTTAAGGCCAATCGAGTTCTTACCTCCGATAAACTCATGATAAACTCTAGTTATTTCCTCGCGGTAAATATTCCAAATCACCCAATCGTTGACAATTCTTACATATATATCTTTTGGATGAGAAATAAGTTTAGTCTTAACTACATCTACCCAATAAACATCCATATCTATATTAAAGCTTCCATTGCTCAACAATTCATTAAGGTCATCCATGTTATAACAAATAGGCAAAATATATTTCTTAGACCTTGCTGCCTTTACTAACTCCTCTACAGAACCACCCTTAACCCCTAAGGCATTTTTCAAAGATGAAATATAAGAACGTACGGCAAGAATACCTACGCCTAATTCTTTTGCCATTTCTGCGTTATTTTTCCCTGTTGCTAAGCCAATCAATACGCCAGTACGAGTTTCACCTAAGGCCTTCTGATTGATTCTTACTCTGAGCCTGCCCAAATCAAAATTTTCAGGCAATAACCCTCTTTCCATAGCTTTCGTCGCCAGATCCAAAGTAGAGGGATTCGGAAAATAATTATAAGATTTTAATTCAACGCCTAATTTAGCGGCAATCAATTGATAGACATCATTCTTAATCACTCTTCTATCTTTTTTGAGTACTTTCGCCATTTCCTCATAATCATAACCATTAACAGCCATATCGAAAACTTTCTGCTGCAAAGGAACTAAAATAACTTTAGGCGCGCCCAACTTTACCTTATTACTTAACCAGCCGACTTCTTGCAGTTTCTTAAGTAATTCCGCCTTTAACTTATCATCCGGGCGAGCGTTTCCTTTAAACGGCGAAAACCCTAACCTTCTCAAAACATATTTAAGTACGCTGATCCTAAACCATTCTCTGCGCTGGCCTAGCCGGTCTTCAATTTTATATCCGGGTAATCCCGCAAAATAAAGTTCTAAAGCCTGGCGTTTTAAATTATCGAATTTTTTACCTTCAAGCTTTGCGAGAAGCGTCTTAATACTTACTTTTGCCCCCAAATAGTTTTTAGCCTGGGCAGCTTTTACGATATTTGCTAAACGTACAGGAGTTATAAGATTGAGCTTACCCTGGCTTCTACCAATTCCAAGCTTATCTTCCAAGCCGACGATCGCCCTGCGGAATATTTCGCGGGCCACATCGCGATTACGCGACATAACCCTGATCGTCATTATTCCTTCCTGATTATTTCCCTGCTGAATTAAAGCTAAAACTTCTTTTTCTAAGTCTGTAAAAGGATTAAGGGTTAAAACAACACCGTTCTGACGGGCAAATTCGATTAATTTTACGCGAGATTTTTCTCCTCTTTCCTTAATACCAGCTTTCTTACGTAAAGCCTTCATAACCTGAAGAATCTTATTTTGAGAGATCGACAACTCTTCCACAATTTCTTTATAAGTTTTACCGTCTGCCTTTAAGCCCAACACATTTTTCTCTAATTTTGTAAACTTAACCGGAGAGCTGGATCTGGAATAAACTCTTGTGCCAAAGGGCAATCCGCCGTCATCTAATCGATGCAGCTTATTTAAAACTTTCCTGCTGTTGCCTTTTGAGCCTTCATAAACATTGTAAGCAACAAATTTTGCACCCGGCCTAAGCTGGCGAGAAACCTTATCAATCAAACTTTTCTGTAAATCTTCGAACGCGCCGTTAAAATGATAAAATGCCGTGTCAAAACCGGATAAATTAATCTTCGGATTTAGAAAATCACCATGGATTATACTGACTTCGCCTAAATTAAGCCTTTCCTTAAGCAGCCTTTTATATATTGATCTAGCTGTCCAAAAAAGAATATTATCGTATTCAACCAAAGTCACGCTGGCTCCGAATAAAGCCACAGAAAAACCGATGTGCCCTGCGCCTGCGCCTAAATCTATAACTTTCATTGAAGGTTTAATTTTAAGAATCTGGCAAATTTCAATAATATGATCTACTTCAGCGCGCAGATAAGGGCCTTTTTCTAAAATAGCCAGATCATCATAAGTACTCTCGATGCCAGCTTCTTCTTCAAAGACTTTCTTAAGCGCCTTAATCTGCTGGAGCCTTGCTATCGGCGAACTAGAGAAGTATCTCTTAGATAAAGAGTCAAATAAATTGTTGATTGTCTGCTGCGGATTTATATTCCCGCCTTTCCAAAGGTCAAAAATCACCATGTGCAAGTTATGATCAGCCCAATTACGAACAAGATGTTCTCTTAACTTTGCGTCTTCATTAAATAATTCGTTAAATATTTTTACTAAACGCTCGGGTTGATTCTTAAATTCTCTAAGTTTTTCAACTAATAAATGTTTCTTTACATTATTATACTTAAAGAACCTAAGCATTTCTTTTAACGCTAAATCATATTCTCTTGCTGAAACTCTCAAGATATTTAGTACATAATCCTGAAGATATAATTCATTATTAGTGATTATTCTGGTAAGTAATTTAATTACCTTAGGCCATGATTCGATATAATCGTTATTCTTTAAGAAATCGCTTGCTTCATCATAGTGTTTACGGCGCTCTTCAGCATTATTCTTGCTCCACCACCACCCGGAATGAGCCGCAAAAGCATCTTCTAATCTTATAACCTTACTATCCCTTTCTCTTGCAATTTCTCTTTCCCGAGAAATTACTACGGGTTTTACGACATTTTCGATTTTCTCAATCTTAACAACTACATCTTTTCCTTTTTCCGTAACTTTAATCTTATAGGAAGGCCGGATATCTGAATTTAAAGATGCGGTATAATAAGTGCGTTTTAATACCTGATTGTAAATCGCCCACAATTGCCGGGATTCTTTATTTGCTAAGGTTTTATCCTGAGGGTAATAGCGGGATAACCATTCTAAGACTTCGGCATTATTAGTGGGCTTCCAAGAAGGCTTCTGGTCGGCATAATGTACTCTGACAATGTCTATGCCCTCGGCATTTGTTAATTCTTGGCCTAAAGTTTCTTGTATGGCTTTTCTGAATTTATATTCTACTGCGAAGAATTTGTAGGCTATCGGGGATGAACTAGGGGTAAATACTTTCGAAAAGTTTTTCGAAAGATGCCCAATAAAATCGGTCCTGACCTTGTTTAAACCCCAGATAGCACATGCTACGCTCCAGGCCTGTTCGCCGCAACCTTTCGGATAAGCATATGAATAAATTTTTCCAATAATATCTCTAAGTTCAAAAGTTTCAGCATCAGTTAATTCCGAAAGGCTTCCGCCAAATAATAAAGACCCTCCCGTAAAAGGATCTTCCATGATATGCCTGAAATCATTTTGCATTATTTCAACAGCGTCGCCGGAATCAACAAAACCTTCCCGGACAGCGCTAACCCAATAAAATGCATAAGGCCAGACCCAACCGGTTCCATTATGATAAGCCCTGTCCCTTTCTTCGCAGGGCTTATTCATATCGTAATAAGGATAATACTCCGCAAAAGGCCAGCTATTCCCTTTACCATCTTGATGATAATCTTTTATAGGCCTTGCGAGACTACGAAGAGCACCCGGAATAAGAAGGCGATCGCGTGTCGATTCTAAGATTTTCTTAGCGTATTCTCCGTCAACCAAACCAAAATAAACCGCAAAAATCTGATTACTTCTCACGGCCGGATCAGGAACAGCATCATTCGGATGTTTAGGTTTATCAGCACCCAAGATATCGAATACCGTATTCTCACCCTCATTCCAGAAGAATTTAATAAAATTTTCTTTTATTCTACTAGCTAAAACGGCATATTCCGTAGAGTTATCTGCATTTAAATCTTGCATCCGTTTAAGCGCGTTATACCAAAGCGCCTGGATCTCAACCGGATAACCTTGCCGCGGAGTATTAATAGTATCCATCCAAGTCGATTGTTTCGGCGCATAAATAAATCCGGTAAATTCATCCCTGGATATTGCCTCAAAATTATTAATGCCGTTTTCTTTTAATTGCGCCTGCGTCAATGAATACCTGCGGATAATTTCTTTTAAGACATCCCTGACTTTTCTACCAGAAACAAATTCTTCTAATATTGCCTCATCATTAAAACGCTTTATGTGTTGATAAAACGCCTCAATAAACCATAGGGCTGCATCAGAAGTATTGGAATTGCTCCATCCGGCGCCAACACTTGAAACATTAGGCATAACCGTACCGTCAGCCCTAATCGGCTGGGTAAGGCCTGCCCATTTCAATAACATACTCCTGGAATCATCCTTCCATCCGGCGCCAATCACGCCCAACAGCGCGATCATTGTATCCCTGCCCCATTCATTCTTGAAATGCGGGAACCCGGCATAAATACCTTTTTGCCCATTTTCATCCGAGAAAATAAAGGTACGCAGCGAATTTAACAATCTTACGTCAAGGCTTGCTTCGCAATTAATCCTAAATACATGGCATTCTCCGGGAGCCAATTTATAATAGATACTTCCATCGCTAAATACATTAGTTTCCGGAACAAACTTAATTTTTTCACCATTAAATATGTCTTCTAATTCAAAGGTTTTACCTATATCTAACCCTAAACGGTTAAGCTGCAGGCTGGCTTTACCTTCCTGTACATTGCTTGTAAGATTAAGAATGCACACCGCTACTTCTTTTCTGTCCGGAGAAAAACGGACGAAAATTAATTCAGAAGCAGAAATTGAGAGAAAATGCAAATTGCCAAAATCCGATAAATAAGGAACTTCTTGGCGGATATGATTAATACGTTTGATTATTTTACTAATATCATACGAACGATTATGATAAACTGAGTCATCCTTCCAGGCATGCGCTTTGCCCGGCTCGTTAACCCTTTGTTCGATCGCATACTCATCGCCGAAAAGTATAGAATAATTCGGTAAAGCAAGCCCGAAAAGTACCTGCAGTACTTTTGCGCGTAAATCCATCGGAGTGCCCCAAGAGAATAAATCGGCATATTCATGCATGATCCTTAATGAATCATGGTGAGTAAACATCCAGAAGGCCGGTAAATGGCTACGCCCGCTCAAATAACCCATTGCATTGCCTAAACGATGAGATAAATCACTCTGGTATTTCCATTCCTTGCTTGCCAAAGAATCAATGGGCAACATCCCCAGACACTCACAACGGCCGTTTACTTCACGCTCATTTAAACATCCTAATGTTTCCGGAATAAATAAAGAGCCTGAAATTTTCGTCAGCTCCGATATCTTTTCATAGAAACCCTGCATATTAAAACCAAAATGGAAAGCATCCAAACGTATGAAATCAAAACCTATTTCATCAACCACATATTGAAGCGGGCCTTTCCACGGTTCATAATCTAACCGGGCTAATGCGGCTTCGTTATATCTGCCTAAGCCTCTCTGGCTATCAAAATTACCCCAAAGCTGCTGGTCCCTTTCTCCGATATGCCAACCGGCAGGTAAAATTTTCCCGTCTTTTTGTTCAAAGATTTCGCGGTTAAACACAGCCTCAACGCCATCCATAGCCTTAAAAAACGGCACGTCCAAACCAACAAACAACCCTAATTCATGCCCGAAATTAAGCGCATCGGCTAATTGCCCCCGGGCGAAGTATTGCTCAAACATAACTAACTTATTTGCCATGCGAAAATCTTCTGTATGCCTCAGTTCCTGGTCGTTCATAGAATTAAAGGCATCAAAATGCTCAATTGCATAACCTTGGATATAGTCGCGGAAGATCCTAAAAGTTTTGACCTGAGCATACTGGATAAATTCTTCTTTCGCGGAAAAATCAGCAAAACCTTGTTTTAATTGTTTATTGGTCTCCATCCAATCGCTAAATTCAAGCCATCTACCGATAAGCGTCTTAGCTTTAAATCCAGCGGCTTCCCAGTCGACAATACGCGGATCTAAGCTGTAATGACTTAGCAACATATACGGGCTATCTTCTGTCTTACTATCATGGGTAGCAGTATCCCCAAGAGGCATTAAGAATACAGCGTTAAATCCTAATTCTTGTGCGTGCTTAAAAATAAACTTAAGATCGGAACAATTCCCGAAAGCAGCGGCTGGCCTATTTGGGCTGGCGGAATTTCTTAAAAATGCGTAGTAGATTCTTAAACCTTTGGACCATTTTGGCGGGCATTCACCTTTTGCTAATTCGATTCTTCTTAAACGTGCGGATTCATTGATAGGAGAAGAGGTTGAATCCGGCGGGGCGCGTCCAAAAAGTTGTTCTAACTGGCTTAATCTATTTACCAATACCATTGATTCTGTAACCGGTGAACTTGTAGCAACCCCTTCTATGCCCAACTCCAGGTTTTCCCCGTCAAAAAATAGCCTTTGATCTTCCCCTACAAATATTGCAAAATCAGAAGCAACATTTAAAGAAGCTTTTTTAAGTAAATACTTTCTCGACTTCACATCATATTCTTCGGCCCTGGCTTTTGCTTCTTCCAACTTACGGATAACACCCTTATTCTTTAAAATACCGGTGATCTTATTACGTAACGCCTCATTGCCGGATAAAAGTTTACCCTCTGCTAAGACCTTACAACTTCTCTTATCTTTAACGGTTGAAAATTCCGCCTGTTTAATAATTGTAATCTCTCTTTTAAGAGTATAATCAATCATTCTGCGGTTTAACTTAAGAACCCGCCATTTAGCTTTCAAAATGGCATTATCTAAAAGCTCAATGGCTCCCATGCTTAGATTTTCACTTAATATACCAACAACATCCAAATCTGAACCCACAAATTCCTGTTCATCAAATATATCTCCGGTTGGAGAACGGTAAACTAACCGGTCATTATGCGACATTTCCCATGCAACATCACCTGAAATTAAAAAACAGGTATTATTAATAATGGCGTTTATGGCTGATTTATCTTCTATAGATTCTAAGGCACTTGCGATAACTGACCTGGCAAAAACCTCTTTTTCATAGCTGATGGCAATAGTATCTTTTCTTAATTGCTGGGCTGCTTCATTAATTCTTGGATCGCCCTTTAACCCAATAATCGAATATGTCCAGAAGCTTCTCTGTATTACCGGTGAAATACTGTCTTGCCTGCCGTTTCCGATACGCAAATACCTGTTTCCTGAAAACACTACTTCTATTTTCTTAGATAAATTGCAAATCTGCCAAAGAGTGAATATATTCATCCTGGCGGCTAAGGCAAGTTCTCTGCCTGTCATAGGCCCCTTCTTAGCTAAAACATCCAACACAACCTTCTCATTTTTTATCGGAGAGCTTGTAAGCCGCTCATTTTCAATGCCTTTGGGAAAAGTCAACTCATCTTTAACGAAAACGCGAAAATCATTACCGCTTAAGTTTAAAGCCGCGTTTATAACACAACCGGCCTGGCCTTCATTAAGTTCTCCGATTATAATAATCCGCTCAACACCAATCTGTTTTAAAACCCACTGCAATTTCTGCCAATTATTATTTGCTCCGTGATTAAATCTGATTTGGCCTATGCCTAAAGGCTCAGGATCTCCGTATAATGTCGGGATCAAAACACTATTGACCCCATTGGCCAACATCACATCGTTAATTCCATCTACAGAAAGACTATCCGGACTTACAAAAACCTGCCTTTTTAATGAATCAAATTTAATAAAATTAACCACTTTCTGAAAGAACTTCTGGTATTCTGAGAGAACAAATTCCTTAAGTTCTGCAGGATAATTTTGGCCTAACAATACCTTCAAATAACCATCAACATTATTCGGCACAAATAAAGGATGCACCCAATATATGACTTCGCCATTATTACGTAAAACATTTCTGCGGATTTCCGAAGAAGACAGCATGCCGGAAAATTGTTTCACGTCCGATAAATCTCCGCGCGTAATCGGTGAAGATACCTTGTTATAAAATTCTTCCCAGATAACAGGTTGGAGTAATTCACCATCACGAGCAATAATAAAGCCGGCTTGTGTAACTAAGAAATCATCAATGTCTTCGGAACCTCTGATAAAAGGATAAATGTTATCATCACCCTTCATTGCCTTAAATAAATGCTGAAAGAAAGCATCGTTATTTACGCCCCAGAAGCCTTTGTTGTAACCATAAATAACTTTTTCTATATGAATACCTGACTTATTAAGGACTTCAACCGCCGCGCCAAGGCCATTAGGAAGGTTAGATATATTAAGGTGAAGAAGCGCTAATATTTCCTTGCCTGCTTTGCGGCCTTTGAATATATATGCGCTGCACCCGCCAATGCTTAATATGCTTAGCAAATCTTTATCATTAACCTCAACTACCAATAAGTCCGGAGCTGTAACATTGTGTAGAAACGTGCCATCCGGGAAAACACGTAATTGATGCGCAGTTTCTTCAAACTTTCCGGTAAGATAACTAAAGGTCATAAAACGATCCGGGCTCTCTCCAAGCTTATATTTATTATCGAACCGTAAATCAACCAGATATTTTTGCCCTAATTCCACTAATTGCTCCGCTTCTTTTTTAACCGGCGAGCTCGAATTAAAGTCAGAACTTTCGCCATTTTCTGTTTGTTTTATTCTTGAAACATTCTCTAGCGTATTAATAATAGACACGATTTCCTCAAACGTTGCTTTATTCCTAACCATTTCTCTAGTAACTTGATCATAAAAATCTTTTTCTTCTCTAAGACGGGCGATTTCTCTTTTATATTCAACTTTCTTATCCCCTAAATCCCTAAACATAGCGCTTAAAATTACTTCTTTCAACAAATCTTCTGTTAAATTTTCAGCCATTCGAATAACTTCTTCGTGATTATAGAAAGAATATAACAATTTTTTCTTTATGGTTTTATGCGAAAGACGCGTAATAAGATCACGCAGATTACCATAATACTGAATCTTCTTTAGGTCCTCATACCCCAATCCTGTTGGCTTCAATCGCAAATGATCTAATGCTTCACGAATTTCATTTTGATTACCTTCTAAAAGGATATCTTCCCGAATAAAAAAGGTTCCGTTAGATGATAATCCATATACCCTATGAAAAATAGCAGATTGATCCAATTTAATGACAACGATACTGTTAATATCCATACCTAAATTATTAACGACCGTAATAATTTTATTATACTCATCGCCGTTAAGCATTCTTGTAGCCAAAACAATATTCCTTGGAAGATGCTGCCCATTTTCCAAAAACTCGGCTTTAAACGGATTTTCTATGCGTATCGCATTCACAAGAATTAAATATGTCTTCGCCTCATTCCATTTAGCTGATTCAAACTTCCAGCGCCCCATAGCGGTTGAGGAAATCATAGCGCTAGAAGCTACAGAACCACTCTCTTTTATAATATCTTCACCATCTAAAACCTCAAGATCCTGAATTTGATACTCCTTAATATGAAAAGTCGGTTTTTCTACAGTTACCGATAAACCAACATTCTCATACAATTTTACTTTTTCCAATATCCACTCAGGAGTATGTTCAAAAATATCTCCAAAAGACTTAATTTCACCATTCTTAATTAAGAATACGGCCAAGGGACGCAATATTTCTACAAACTTCCATTGTCCTCTCACCTTAAAATGATGTGCATCTTGACGCAACTTCTCAGAGAAAAATGCAAGTCGAGCAATTCTTTCGAATTCCCGGTCTTCAGGATAGAATTGTTCTGGCTTGGTATTATAAATCGCGATAGTTCGATTATCCTTTGCATCTTTTAACAATTCATTTGCTAACAGAGAATGAAATGGATCACTAGTGAAAATATCATCCGCATTCTTCATAATTTTATAATTGAACGCGTGCTCGTTAAATTTAAGATAGAATTCCGGGTACATTGCAGCAAAACCATCAAAACCGTTACCAGAATTAACAGCAACCTTTAATGCTACATGCAATCCATAGTCATTTTTAATATCTTCCAGAAGTTGCCCATAATCTCTATTGCGCTTAATGGCCTCCGTTTCACCAACCCAAGCAGCCATAGAAAGCCATACTTGCGAAAGATATGGCTCAGGTGTTTGTTTTTTCCTTAAGGCATCCTGCAACAATCCTTCAGTAATACGGTACATATTATACGCAAACCCCATATATGCATTCAACTCAATAAAACTTTCCAACCACGTGCTGATTGATGTAGCGGTCAGTGTTAAACTTTCACTTTTTTGTAGAAAATCGCGAACATTTGTTACGCGTGCTTCGTGGATAGAACTCAAACTATCTAACCCTTTCAAAGGCTTCTCAGCTAATTTTACCATCCAAGGATAGATAGTGTTAAAATCAACCTGATAAATACTAATATTATTATTTTGTTCATCAACTTTAACTCTATCGATAATTTCCAAACTTAACATTCTTGCTACTTGATGGTGACTCCTGGTAAAAATCTCCTGGAGGAACTTACGGACTTTTTGATTTGGCTTATTAATCCAACGTCTACCGTCAGGATCTTGTGCTGTCGTCATAGTACGCTGCGCTTCTTTCCATGATTCATCTAATGTTTGAGAATAACGCCCTCCATATTCTGGGCTAACTTTATCAGGCTTATATTCCAATGCAATGGGAACATTATTTAAATAAGCTTTTTTGGAAGTAGCGTCAAGTGTAATTATCTTACCATTATATGGTTCTAAAATCTTAATTGCGCCTACAGCACCTACAATAGCAGCTTTTTCTTGTTCCCTCGACACAACGGCAGTATGATTCCCCGGCCCACCAATCTCAGTAATAATGCCACTCGTCCGACTCATCGCATGTTCCCATACATTCGTAGTATTCGGTGCGACCATAATATCTCCGGGCTTAACGTATTTTTCCGCTTCTTGCACATTAGTCACTATGCGCAAAATACCTCTTGCAACACCGGGCGCCCCAGAAACTCCTCCCTTAAAAATTTCCGGATAAGGAGATTCCCTGCCAGTTTTTAAGGCAGCTCTGTTTATTTTCTCAACTTCTTTAGCATTAATTGCAATTAAAGATCGCTTACCTGAAGTCCAAACAGTCTCAGGTCTAGCTTGAGTAAAAATAATATAGCCATCATTAGTAATAGCGTATTCGACATCCATATGGTTAATATTAGGATTTTTTGCAACATAATGCTGCTGGATTCGCTTAACAATAGCTGCAATCTGTTTAACCATTGTTTTACTAATTGCGAAACGGCCACGCTCAAGCATAGTCGTATCTACAGTCACATTAATTTTTCTTTTTTGATCATAAATAATCTTTTTCCCTTTCTCGCCCATGCGCCTCTTAAGAATAATCCCGGTATCCGGTTCTATAATCCATGTATCTGATGTAACAATACCCGATACCTCTGCCTCTCCAAGGCCATAGGTATTATTAATGCTAATAAATGGCGCACCAGTCTCTAAGTCTACAGTAAATGCAGTACCTGCAGATTGTGGATTGACCATCTCAAGAACCAAAGCACACATTTTATTTTTGCTATGCTGCATATTATAATTATTACGGTATTCAACAGCATTAATGTTATAAGTCGATGCCCAAACTTTTTTAATGGCCTCGATAACTTGATTGTCACCTTGTTGATTTAAATAAGTACTATACTGACCAGCAAAAGATGCACCCGGCATGTCCTCTGCTGTTGCCGATGAACGTACTGCCACTAAAGCTGGCGTCCTGCCTTCTCCCGTCTTTTTATAAAAAGCTAGCACCTCCTGATGAACCTCGGAAGAAATTTCACCATTTAAAATAAGGCTACGAATTTTCTGAGACAATTCCCGTATTTTAAGTGTTAATATTTCACGACCGTCATCTTTTTTATCAAGCATTCTCCATTGATTAGAAAAAGTCTCAAGTTCATTAATAAGAAATACGGCTCCAATCCTATCTAAATAATCTACGTAAACTTTTGTCGTAACATTAAACCCGTTTGGAACTTTTACTCCTGGAATAGAGCTAAGCTCATTCAAACTTGCCGCTTTCCCACCCACTAAACTGACTTGTTTACTCTTTGGGTTTGTAATTTCCAAAATAGCATCTTTTATTGGCGAACTAGAACGAACCCACCCAAATGACCCACCTGGAATCGTTGGATAATTTTCCATACTATCAAAACGAGATATTTCAATAGAAGGCATTTCGAAATAATACTCAGGATTAGATGATATTAATTTAATATAATTACTTAACCCTATAAGATGGGCTTTAAATCTATTAAACTCATTTTCATCTTTAAAAGAATTTATACAATAACCTAAAGTAGCATGCCCTACAAATGGTCCAAAATTATTTATACCTGTTTCTATCTTAATTGCTTCCTGCATTTTGGTTAGGATCGCTAAATCTTCTGCGGCAACTGGTAACATTCTCATAATAATGCAAACTTTATCTTTACTTATTGCATGTGGTGGGAATGCCGCTAGACCCCAAGGCTTAAATACAGGATTTCTTAAAGCCTCGAATCTACTTAAAGCTAAAATAATTCTTTCTTGTATTACACTATAGACGATATTTCGTGCTTTATTTATATCAAAAGACGACAATTTTTCTAACCTACGGTTTATTTCATCTCGAGTAGACTCGTTCAACTGCTTATATTTAGAAGCATTAACCCACGCATCATAGTCTTTCGGCAATTCCTCTACGGATATACCGTCATATGTAGTAACATGCTCAGAGCCTAAAGCTACTGTTGCTAACAATTTCCTACCTCCAATATTTTCATTTTGCCACCTATTTATACTGAAAATACCATCAAAAATTAAATCATCGGCTAAGGGGTTGTCCCTATTCCCAATTATTTTCTGAATTAATCTTCTTAACTTCCCATCTGAAATATTTGTAACGGTTGTTATGCCTTCAAATTTACAAGGAACACCATTTGCATCGTATTTAAGCCTTGCGCCTACATCATCCTTTATGTCTTTTACTCCTGGATATCCCCAAGTCTCAATTGCAAACCCTTCGGCTTCCTGAATATGAAGATCTAAAATAATTGATTTTAAAGAATTCTCAACCACTAGCCCTTTATCCATTAACTTGCTCATATACAAAGCGGCATCTCTGGAATTTGTTAAGGACTTCAAGATGGGACTGGAAGAGTTATTTCTAGAAATTAAACCGCTGCAAATAGGACATAAATTAAATGTTCTTTTATCAACATCTTCGGGTATTACTGAAGGTTTCATTAAACAAGAGTTTTTACAATGTCCTAAACCGCGCAGATGTCCGGCCTCATGCATAATTACATTGGAAAATCTTGCTACGGCTTGATTGAAACCAACATCCTGAGCTAATCTCCAAGGAGAAACAACCGCCATCGCTTCCAAGCTAAAAGATGTCTTGTAATTATTTTCCCTCCCAAAAATAAATGTTTTTCCCGGGGCAATAAGATCAAGATCCGTTATAATAAGACCATGTTTGAATCTGCCATCTTTTCTCAAAGATAGATTCAAAACAGCCATATACTTTAATCCTTCTTCAAGCAAATAATCAGCAACTGCAAAAGGCGACAATAGCTGAAATGCAACAAAATCACCTCTATATTCAATCTTAAAGTCTTTAATTAAAGCAGGATTCATATGTTGAATAATCTTAATGAACCCATCTTGTCCTTTAGGATTAAAAAGATACAGAATTAAAAATAGCGGATCAATAGAAGTGAGATTTCTTTGTGGGGTTTTGAATAAGGATGAAAAGAATTTACCTATAGGACTTGATGATACATCCGAATCCACCGGCGAGCTGGACAAAGACAGTCTTTTCAAGAATCCCGGTTTGATATCATTAAATACTGCTTTCAAATGCCTATGTTGTTTTTTAAGATTCAATTCCAAAAGAATATCCAAAAAATCCGGCCGGGCAAAATACTGCCAAACAGCGGAATGGTATCCGAAAGGATTCGCGAAAACATTACTTATTAAATCAGGCCAGGTTATAAAATGTATTCCTTTTACTTCCTCAGTTTCTACGCCTTTTTCCAATAAAGCCTCTTCTTCTTTCAATATAACATATAAATATAGGTAAGAAACTTCCCGGTTAAGCATATCGGAAGCACGATAATAAAATACATCTCCCTTATATGCTGGTTTTCCTTGATGTTCACGGCTACCAACTTTAGTAAAGAATCGAAAAACTCTATACAATCTTTCTCTATCCAGTCCAATAACGGCTATTTCTTCTTCTGTTTCCCGAGTTAAAGCCTGCTGCGCATAATCTCCTGCCGCAAAATGCCCGGTAACAAATAAACCTTGCCTGTCTTTTTTATCTTTCCGCGTCTGCATAGCTACCCTTAGCCCATCTTCAGAGACACCGAAGATATGATCTGTTCTATGCCAATCACCATCAGAATGGATTAACTTTCTTGTTTTAACAATCCCGGTACGGAAAAGATTTATCGGCTCTATAACATCGCAAACCTCACCTATAACAGGCCTTAATACTTTTATCAACCTTATCAATTCTTCGGCAGAAATACCTAATTTCTGGCTAAACTCTTTTAAATCCTGTATGCCTTTTTCTTTTAAAGTATCGGCTATTATATTTTTAAACTTCAGCTCATTTTCTATCGGCGAGCTGGTTAAACTCAGTTCATTTTTAGTTATCGAAGCAGGCGATAGACGCCTAACAAATCTCTCTATCTTACCAAAAGAAGCAAATTCGCTTGCGAATTGCCTAAACGCTTCAATCTCCATTACGGCGAAAGGCACAAGCTCAGGGTAATCAAATATATTAGACAGCCTGAACTCATGATGCCGGACAAATCTATTAAAGATTACTTCTAAGAAACGCAAACGAACCACTTCTATAATATCCCTCATTTCGTTGGAATTAAGCTTTCTCTGCGTGTATTCATTATAACTTCCTACCGCCCTATAAAGTTTTTCTTTGTTATAACTAAGAGCCCCATCCGCTGCATTATAGCCGATTACCAGATTGTTAAACTCGACCAATCTCCTGTCTAACTGCGAACAGCCGAAATCAAACAAAGCCACAACATCCCCTCTGTCATCAAACTTAACATTTTCCGGATGCAAATCGTTGTGAATAGGGATATCTTTTGAATTATCTCCCACGTATAGATGCCGCGCTAATTCAACCTGTTGTGCAAAGAATGGAAAATTATCTATAAATACCTGGCATTCTCTCTTTCGCTCGCGCTGCGGTATCATCAATGCATTCTTCATAAAACCAAGCAGCGCAGCTTCTACTCTATAAAGGATTCCCCGACGGCTCTTCCGCGCTATCTTTCCTTCCGGCACAAATCCTTCCATACTTTCATTTATCCTGGCAGCAAATCTGCCTAACACCTCATAATGCCCCATTGTGGCATCTCTAAATAAAACATTTTTACCTTTTTCAATGAATTCCTCAGTTATAAAATATCCAGAGCCGTATTGAACAAAATATCTTTCTGCGCCTTCATACCCTGCGTCTATTCTTTCGTATAAACGAGGCACCGGAATTCCGCTTCGATAAAGCCTAAGCATCACTGAAACAACGAACTTGATACGGTCTAATGACCTATCTTCTCTACGCAATAATACTCTATTGATGGGTGTTTCAATTAATACCGGCCTAAACTTACTACCGGAGCCTTGGGGTATTTCTTGCGCGCTGAGAATATGCCTTATACCGAAATATTTATAAGCTACTTCCTTGGCTAACTCGATATTGTTTTTCCCATCCTCAACAGTTACAGGGCTGGATGAATTATGAGAATCCTTTAATGCCGAACGGATCTGTTCGAGGGTTTCTACGATACCGACAGCCGCAGCACCGTTACCCAAGTGGTTTTGCGTACGCAGCGCTCCAAGAAAAACTTTCAATTCATGATATAGTGATGGTTCGCGCTCTTCGCCATTAAGAATATTTTGTTTTTGCAATTGCTGTAATAGCCCAGAATCATATGATTCTGGCTGAGCAGCCTTAATAGACAGTTCGGTACGAACAGGTTCTTGAGACCAATCGAAAACGACGCTAAACTTACTACCGGCAACAATCAAATGAGTAATTTTCTTTTGAAAGTTTCTATTCATTTCAAAGTTGACATTTACATCTTCGTAACCAAGCTCTACTTCCACTTTTTCCCAATCTTGGGAATAAAAACCTCTTATAAATTGCGTAGGGTGATCTTTACCAAGCAATGCGTGAACCATATATAACAAATGATAACCCATACCTTCCAAGGCGGTATGGGTACGGTCATCATTTTGACGCGGATGCATATAATTACCCTGGATACTGAGTATTTTCCCGAGTTTACCGTCTTTAACCATCGCGATTAGGCGCTGAAAATGCGGAAGATAGAACCGATTATGCCCTACCATCAAAAGAAGATTACGCTCCCTGGCCATAGCCACAAGCTCTCGAGCCTCATCAACAGTAGTTGTAAAAGGTTTCTCCACTAATACATGTTTATTGCTACCCAAAGCCTGTTTAACAAGGTCATAATGAGTGTTTCCCGGAGTAACGATGACAACCGCTTTTATAGCCGGGTCAACAAACAATTCTAACGCCTCTGATCGATTTAATTGCACCGAAGGAATGTTTCCAAATCTTTCATATATTGTTTCATCAATAATTCTATCTACAGCTCGTACTTCTACATTAAGCTCAACGAGAGTTTTAAGGTGTCGACGCCCATGGCGCCCAAGCCCTATAAGCCCTATTTTTTCCGAGAACTTTCCGACAGACAGATTATTATCGATCGGCGAGCTGGAATATGTGCCATCAAAACCCCATACATGCAATTTAATAAATTCATCCAAGCTCATTTTCTCAAGCGGGCTAACGGATAATTCATTTATTACCAATTCCTTGGAGATTTCACGGCTTATATTATGGTTAGTTAGGTATAAAGCGTTAGCTCTCAACTCCATGTTGCGCATTATCCATGCATGCTCTAATGTTTCGATTCCGATTAATCTGTATAATTTATTTAAATCGAAGGCGTGATATCTGACAACCTGAACAGTAGTAAGTACGAATTCCGGTATATTACGTGAATTTCTTAAAGTGGCATTCAAAATATCATCTATTGAAGGAAGGGGATCTTTCCTATAGTCATGTGTATGCGAAAATAATGTTGCTTTAACTATCATAGCAATATTATTTACTTCAACGTACCCTTTCTCTCCGAAAATAATATACCAACTACCATCTTCTAATTTAGAAAAGGCGAATTCTTTTTTATGATAACCTGACAAGGTTAATATAAGCTCTGCGATAATTTCTTTTTTATGAGCCGGGACTAATAATTCTTTATTTTTCTGAAGTTGTTTAAGATACGGCTTAAGCGATTCATCCCCTAATCTAGCAATTCCAAAAGAAAATATTCCTATCGGTGAAGAACTATCAGAATTCGAAAGCGCTTTCAATTCCGGTAAAATAAAAAGGCTGTTTATGGGGCTTGAAGAATTTAAAATATGCTGATTAAACCGATAATCCTTTAACATCTGGTTTAACGGCTCAGGATATATATTAAAATCAATTTCAAATCCGAGCATCCAGGCATAAACAAGGGCATATTTATGCGCGGCGGTTCGGGAATCAACCACAGGAAGCATGCGGGTAGCGTTATACATAATATCAAGTATGCCGTAAGGATTTTCCTGCATATACTTAATTACCAAATCTGCCCAAGCCCTGTTCGGAAATTCTTCGGCGTTGCGCAGATTCTCGATAGCCACATTATTTTCTGAATGATAGCGATAAGCATAAATACGTGCTGAGGCATCTTCCAAGCATTCCTGTAAATATCTAGGAGAGAACGATTCAAAAACATAACCATTGCCTTCATTGGCATCATAGAATTTCTTCCCGGTCTTTTTCTCCCAATGCGGTATCCAAACATTCAAAATCTGCTGGATAGGAGCTCCGGTATAGCTGGAAACAATAATCGCGCCAACTATCATATCTTTCTTATCTTTCATACCGGCGGCTTCTTTAGGAGGGATTGACCATTGTGAAGAAATACTGGTAGCCGGAATAGCCCTGGCAGAAGTAGGCACATCCCAAATGCAGAATAAATATTTGCCTGCTAAATCCGGATCCCTCATCCAGCCGGCCATCTGATAAGCCCTGGCCTGGCCTAGAGGATCGGACTGATGTGCCTTACCTGCCAAAATAACCAAGAAGCCGAGCCCGCCGTCTTTTATATCGCCGCACAAATACTTTACACCTTTTAAACTATCTCTTCCCGGGATCAAATTTATAAAATCATTGTATTTATAATCAGCTATACGCCTGGCTTGTAATAAAATAGGCAAGCCTTTTTCCAAAGCAATACCCCATTGTTCTTTAATCCAATCAATAAAACTTGCGGCTGCTTTTTGCTTTGCTTCCCATAATTGGGCCTTATCTAACCTCGTCTCTCCCATAGTCTTTAACTGCTCAGGAAGCATCCAGAAGAACGGCCAGATGGAATCTTCAATATAAAAATATTTATCTTTAAAATGCCCGAAGTTAGCGTCTTTTACCATGTCCAACATATGTTCCGGGCTGACTGTACCGATACACTTGGATTTATCACTTAAAACATACCAGGGATCAAAAATAGTTTTGGTCTGGCCATTGTCGGTCCTGGCAGTAAAATATTTACCAAATATATCCCAACCCCAGCTTGTAATTCTCTGAATCATGCCTAAATCTTCATAAACAGGGAACGCTTGAGGGACATTGGTGTGAGCAAAAGCCATAATATTTTCTTTGGCCTTCTTTAAAACTTCGATATTGCTAAACTCGGGTACGTCAAAAAGATCAACGATAAAAGAAATTGCCGGAAATGCTTCATGCACCTGGAAGATATCTGCCTCAAAGCCCATAGCTTCAAGAGTTTTAAATGCAGCGCGAGTATAAAATACAGCCTGGATTGCCCTTGGTTCGCTTCTAGGCTCATCAGGGTAAAGCACGCCCTGGACATCCTCAGTCAAATTAATTAAAGGAACGAAAGAATCGCATGGCGCGCCCTTAACCTTAAGCTTCCATATTTCTACGTTTGTTTTTACGCGTTTGCCGTTTAACGGGAATTCTATATCAAAAGAACGTTCATGTTCCCAAGTCTCGATATCATCCTTACTTTCAGAAAGTATATTCCAATGTAAATCCGCGTCAGTTACCACTACAGGTGTTTTAATGGTATCTTGGCGGTATTCTACCCTGCTAATCCCCTGCCTTCCGTGCCTGTCGAAAATATTATGTATAACATTAAACAGGGCCTTAAAATCAGCATTATTTTCAAGCTTAGACTGGTCTCCTTCGATAATTAAAAATCTTCTTTGGGTTTCATAAGACAGCGGCTCGGTATTTTTCTTGCCGATAATGATCGCCTGCTTAACCTTATTTAAAGCTTCAAGGATATCATCGCCCGGATTTAAACCTTCTGAAACAAGCAGCAACTGCCCTTTCATGGATTCCGGCATATAAACACCATTGATCAAGCCATTCAACCCTTCCAGGAATATCGCCTGGCTTACATTACTATCTACTTCAAAAATAATAAAATTCTTTGTGTCCATATGCTGCTCTGTACCTTTAGGGTATTTAAGCAGAGGGAAACAGTATGTTGCGCCGTTATAGCGTAAAGCCCTTAAGAATGACCCGATCAATATACCTAAACCGCCACCCATGGCACCGCATAAACCATATAAAGACATCATGGCTTCCATAGTAAAAACCGCTATTTTCTTACCAACCAACTGTTCTACGACCGGGTATGAAAACGGCTTATCGGATATGCTTTGAGGGCGGATTTTCTTGATTTCGGCATAATTGCGCTGAGCCAATATTAATTCTTCTCTGCCGCTCTTTATTACCAACTCGATTTCCATGGTATTATCCGCAAATCTTGGGTCCACATGGTATGAATAAATAACTTTATCTGCGTACCTTATGCCATGCGCTTCATTTCTTAAGTCAATTTCGGACTTAAGAATTCCTTGTGACTTAAACCTCAGGTATAAATCCGGAGTTATATCGTTTTTGGTCCTTACATGCTTAACCTGGACCGTAAATGGATCATCCTTGGTAAAAGCAAGCTTGGCTTCATCGCGGACTTTAAACACTTTACGCAGTAATGCCTTAAAAATACTTTCATGCCTTACCACATTAAGAGGGGTTAAATCCAAATTAAGCGCGGTTATTATTTTGGCGCGGATGCGTTCACGGCTATTTGTATCATAAATAGCCTGATGAATATCTCTTTCAAACTCTGAAAGATACATATCGAATATCTTACAGTGTTTAATATGGCATAACTTATCATCTAAATTCTCAGCCTTCTTTTTATCCCTACCGTTTGCCTCTACACCTTTTACCGCGATACCCCTTAACTGGCTCCTTATCCATTCGATAATCTCTTCGCTTCTTTGCGGATTTCTTCTTTGGGCCTCATGAGAAAATTCTTCGATGATTCTTTCACCTTCAGCGCCATGTACATAAGCAAATACATTCAGGATAGACCTATCCGCCCAACCGTTTACATAGTTATGCGTAATTGGGCCAAGGAATTCCGGCTGTGAAATAATCCAGGATGTACCTTTGCGTATATTCCAGGAATCATTAAATAAAAGTACTTTAAGTGCTTTCTTAAATTCACTGGTATATTCATCGTTGGTTTCATTTTCTTTAAACAAACTATAAAATTTACTTGCCCACTTATAACCGTCATTTGCAGCTTCTTTTTCGGCTATTTTTGCTAAATTTTCAAAGCTAATGGGAGAAGAGGATTCACTTTTACCATTCTCGATAGCCTTCTTTTCTTCCTCGTAAACAACTACTGTATTTCTACCGATTCTTTTAGCGTGATATAAGGCCTTGTCAGAACGCTCCTTAAGCGTTTGAGCATTATCATCAGAAGTTATACGCGTAACACCCAAACTAATTGTAATCTTAAACAATTTGTTATTAATAATAAAGGTACTGTTCTCAACCGCTTCCCTTATTCTCTCTGTGAGGATTTTGGCTTCGCCAATATCACAAGATAAGATTATTGAAAACTCTTCTCCGCCATAACGACAAACTAAATCTACGGCGCGGATGCTATCACTTAATTTCTTCGCCAAACCCTGGAGTATCGCATCTCCCACGGGATGGCCAAAAGTGTCATTTACATTTTTAAATTTATCAATGTCAACCATGATGAAAGCCGAAGGTTCTTTGCCTCTTTTTACTCTTTCTATCCAGCGCGGCAATACATCTTCTAAATATCTACGATTATAAATACCTGTTAAACCGTCTCTAATTGCCAGCTCAATCACTTCCCGGCTTTTCTGCGCGATTTTTCTCTTATCCATTGCGCGGTAAGTAATCTCAGACAAGGCAAACTTGGCATAAAGAATATCCCCTTCCATAAGATATCTTGGATAGCCCCTATCTCTATTCATGCTCCAATTCGTAACCATATATATCTCTGCATGGTCATTTCCCGAATCGATCACCCAAAAAAGCATTTCATTAACATTATTCTTGCCATAATATTCCTCATCCCTATCTAATTTCTTAGCGGAAAAACCATCCGGAAGTTTCTTTCTGTTGAATATATGCAACCCTAGGAGTTTTATCGGGTCGCCTGAATTATCATATTCAACCAACCACTGCCAACCAAGCTTACCACGTTCTTTGTATCTAGCCTGTTCTTTCAAAAGATGAGTTAAAACTTCCTGGTGGCTTAAAACACTTTCTTTCTGGAAATATTCGCGTAAAACTGCGTAAAGAAATCCTTTTTCGTCAGTGTCATCAGGAATTTGGCCTCTTATATAAGTAGAAGCAAGGACGCCGCGGCTTGAGGTTAAAAAAGTAAGCATACCCGTAGTTTTGTTAAAATTATACTTGTAGGCAGTTGCTTCTAAGGCATTGGCAATAGTATAGATTTCTAATTCTCCAACACTTTTTTCGCTCATTTCTTTTTCCGCGAATAACACATAACCTTTATCAAATTCTCTTAGGGCCTTATGCAAACGTTCTATAAGCTTTAATTTTATTATGTACGGGTTTTGCAGCAGGTATCCGCCAAAAATTGTAACCAATATCATGGTCGGAGGAAATACGCCGAATAAATAAGCAAGAAAATCATCGATCTTATCTAAAATCCGTTTCAAAGAAGATAAGGCATTTTTTGATTCAACCGGCAACGGTTTGTAGAATAAACTAAATATTGCCCAGTTAATTTTGTGGATGATTTCGTGCGATAAAAGGAAGAAATAGAGCCTAAGGCCTTCTTTTTGTTCCAAAACTACGGGGTGTATTTCAATGCGGTTTGTAAAACGATCGAAGTAGGCAAATTTTAAAGATAAACCCGGGCCTGCCCTGATAGGCTGCGCTAAAATAATTTCTTCCCATTTTCTTAAAATGTTTGACTGTAAATACAATAACGAGCTAATGAAAAAGGTATTGGCCACAGTTATCAATAAAGCTGTTGGGCTTAAAACATGCGCCACCCCTAAGCCTAAAACGCCTACGGTAATTATGGCCCAAAATCTTGCGTATTTTCTAGCGCCTTTCGAAGAAACATTGGCATAACGCAAATCTTCAATAGGAGAAGAACCTGGGAGATTTCTTAAGGAAAGAATTGGTTTTATTGCGGATAAATTCGGCTGACTCAGAACTAAGCTCATGCCAGAACCCTGCGGTGCTCTGACCTTTAACATCTCCATTCTCCTGAAGGACAAACTTATACTCATAACTCCAACCGGGGTAATTTGCGAACGTAAAAACTCCCCTGTCTGCGGGTAATACCCTAACAACTTCAAGGTCCTTGAAATCGTGCATAGCCCCACCTCCCTGTTATTAAATATCGGCGAACTTGTTGGTTTAGACTCTTTAATTTTGAATCTTCCCAATGCTACTAAAAATCCTGTTTCTTCAATTATTGTAAGCGCAATATTACCATTGCTTTTCTGAACCCTCTGGATTGAAACTATATTAGGATGATAACCGTAAGATACTGCCGTATCAGTATCTTTATTGGCAATAACTATTTTCTTGGTAACTAAGCCCGCCCTTACCAAATGCCCTTTGGCTTGAGTCTGTGTATCAATGTAATTTACAAACCTATCCCCGTTAGCAAGCGTAATATATCCTAAATAATCCCTACCAAAAGTTTTAACTTTGACGATATCGCCTTCTTGCATTTCATTATATTTACGCAATGCGTTCTTCTCGGATTCATCGAACTTAAGGCCCACAATATCAGAATACCCTTCTTTAATAAGGTTGGCCCTGTCGTAAACTTTTCTTGCTTTAATCAACAACTCATTTTCCAGCATTGCTTCTTTAGCGGTAATTACCGGGATTACACACTTGTTGAAACATTCAATTTCACCGATGGCTTCTTTTAATCTGGCTAAAGAAAAATCCTTGCTCTCGACCTGGACTACAATTGCGCTTATTTTGCATGGATGCATAAGAATAGGGTCAATAACTATATAACGATTTCCTATATCTTCGCCTAAACTGATTCCGTCGTTTTCTGACATAAGTAATCTTACCTGTAATTCTATATCTGAAGGAAAGGCAATATATATACCGTAGAATTTTTTGAAATATCCGGGGAGTTTCTGCAACAAGTCATGAGTAAATATTCTATCGCGTAAAGTACTAACGCCCATATTACCTACATCTATGGTCTCCGTAGGTAATATTGCTTTTTTGGCAAAGGCATAGTCAACGTAATCGCTCATACGCTCAATGTCGTCGTTGCTTAATCCACTAGCCTTCCCATAATGAGGAACAGTATAAAGCCCATGGTAATATTTAGGAAGCGGAGGCCTTTGATAATTAATTGCCATCTCATGATAAGCTTGATACCGCTCAAAAATGCTGTTATATTCATGGGCCAATTCGCCTTTTGGATTCATAGTTAAATATCTCTGGCATTCTTTCATAATAAATTCAACTATTTTTTTACTCTGTAGCAACGTAAGCGGCCTTAAATAACTACTTACGGCGTTACGCATAGCGTTAATTGCGTCATGAACAGTTGCGCCTGTTTCAGCAATCTGCCCAAATATAGCGCCACCGGCAACCAGAATATTGGCGCCAAATTCAACCGCGATTTTTCCGTAATACCAGTTAATTCCGCCGTCTGCAACAATATCTACATTTAATTTCTGTCTCTTAATTTCCTTACGTAAATCTTTAATTTTCATAAGAACGGGGCGCATAAATTCCTGGCCGCCCTTACCCGGTTTAACTGTCATCATAATAACTAAATCAATACTTTCTAAAAGGCTGAATATTGATTCTACCGGCGTCTCAGGATTTATAGCTATACCAACTTTCATACTCTTGCTTCCGTTAGCATAAGCTAAATCTTTAATCCGCTTAATAACGGCCAACGGTTCATCAGTAGCTTCAATATGGAAAGTTAAAGAATCGGTTTCTTTTATATAAGGCATTAACGCATCCGGGCTTAAATCTCTAGTCATAAGATGGCTATGCAAAGGAATGCTCCTTAAATCTCTCATGCCTTTTATCGCCTCTATCTTAGACATTAAATCTATGGACTTTCCACCTTTAACAAAACTTGGGTCGATTACATCTATATGTATTCCGTCAGCACCAGCATTTACTAAATCACAATATCTAGCAACCAAGACATTCTCCGGAACATCCAAAATAGAAGGCCAGATTTCAATAAATTTACCAACTTGAGACACGGCCTTCCGTTCTCTTTTTAAGATAGAGATACTGTAGCGCTCTTCTTTTTCGCCTTCTTTTTCAACGGGGCTTGAAGATTTAGCTTCGGTTAATCTTTTAACAAACTCTTTCTGTACACCCTCTAGGGAAGAAAGATCATCCACAAGGCTCTTATATGCGTCTTTTAATAAATTTGCTATATCAACAGATGTTTTTACATGGTCTTTAATGGCATTTATATCATCAGCAGGTATGCCGCGGCTTTCAAGATATTGCTTGATGCCGTCTTTCCTCATTTCTAAGCCTAAAAGATTCTTAATATCATCAACATATCTAAGTAATATCTTACTTATTACTTCCCTCGCAATTTCACTTAGCTCACCGGCCTGAACAGTTTCCTTCTTGGCTTTGGCCTCCCAATCTTTATATAGAATAGGCAATAACAACTGGAAAAACTCATGTATCTCTTTCGGGCTCTTTTTCCAATCACTCACCGGCAAAGTAGTAAGAATTTTAATGATTATTTCACGGTTACCGATAAGCATCTCATCCTTCTGAAAAGCCTGGACCACTTCGGCAAATTTAATTCGCATTTCCTGCTTAGTGAGGACTCTTGCGCTAACTACATTATTTACGATATTCATAATAACATCTTCAACGCCAGGAGTATTAAAGGTGGCTAACCATGCCAAATCTAACTCTGCTTCTGTTTCTGAATCCTCTATTATTTCTACCTCATCCACTATTTCCGCAACCGGAGATACTTTTTCTTCTCTGATCTTAGCAGCCGGAATAACTATTTCTTTCTTGAGCATCTTTTCTAATCTTTCAGAAATCTGATCATAGATATTCTGAATTAAAGTATAAGGTTCGAAAGGCTCCAGATTTATCTTTAACACAACCACGTTATTCATACCTTTGGTTATTTCCGAAATATTCTTTTCTTTCATCTTGCTGCCTGCAACAACAAAATAAATCATATCCCTATCTTTATCCGCGAATTTCTTTATTTCTTCTCGGGAATCAATGCTGGTTAACTGTAAAAACTCAGTATTTGGACGCGTAGAAAGCGGCCTTTCTTTAATAAGAATACGTTCTACGAAATGCTTGAGGTCATGTAACACCGGAGGTAATAATACTGTCACTTTACGCAAATTATCGCTGGCGATAGGCGAGCTAGCAGCAAGTATTTTTTTAACCTCTAACACAAACTCTTTGGGGTTATTAATGAGGAGCGACTGATTTAAGATTAAGAACCCATGTATACGTTTTATAAAAACATCCCGGGCATCACGATTCTTAAAATGAGAATATAAAGGCAAGGCGTAATAAAATGAGGCTTCGCCGGGACGAGCGTAATAAACTCTAAAAGTTTCATATATCGTGCCTCCTGCGGTATACTCTTTATCAATAACCTCTCTCTTTAATATTTTAAAACCGCCTTCCTCTAATTCAGTTTCTTTTCCATATAAATACGTGCATTCTACTATAGTTTCATAAAATAAACCGAGAAGCTCATCACTTCTCTCGGTTTCCAAACCTAGACATGCTATCTCTATTTCCATAACTTCTCTTAATCTATCTAAATCATTGGCTTCCTCAATAATCTCAGGAATAATTTCTCGTAATTTTCTATCGCTAAATCCTTTATCCCTGGCCAATTTGAACCAACGAGGAATAAGTCTGGCCGTTTCCACCGCTAGTTCAAAAGAATTTGAATCTTTCGCGAACTTTATAAAAATCATTTTGCCTTCATTTATCGTTTCAAAGATATTTATATTTTTCTTGCCTAAATTAATAGCCAATTCTTTAATTATAGATAAATATTTCTTATACCCCTCGATATCACCTTTTGAAATTTCTAATGCTAATGGTGCACCAAATTCTAATAAAGAACAAAAAGGTATTCTTTTTTCTATCAATCTAATAGCCGACTCTATAGCCAGTTCAAATTCCACTATGTTCCAACCTTTTCTTGCAACTTTTATTAAAGCAGGGATGGCGCGATGTTCTGTATAATGCGTATCACCAAACCCCATTTCTTTAGTCTGACTAAGCAAACTTTTAATGGCTATTGTTTCACTCGTATGAGCAATTAGATGTAACGCGTCTTCGGCGATTTCTCGTACTCTTGCATCATTGAATTTTAGAGCATTAACTAGAATCGGCACCACCGATCTGCCCATATCACTTATTATATTTATTTTATTACTATATTCTTCACTCCCTCTAATTAGCTCCTTAGTCTCTTTAATAAAAGATATCACATCAGAAGTATTAAGTTGCTCTACGGGGGAGCTACTTTGAACAGGATTAAATGGAATAACAATTTTGAACGTAGCTCCACTACGAGATAGCCCCAGGTCAACTTTATTGTCATAAGCATAAATATCCGCACCTTCACCTATAACTTGTCTAATAAATTCTCGACTTAAATAAAGTCCCATCCCAGGATCTTTTCTATTTTGCCCCTTAGTAGTAAAAGATCTTTCAAAGATTTTCTCTCTGTCCAATCCTTTTAACCCTGCACCATGATCACGCATACTTAATACATAATGTCCTGCATAATTAATCCCTGCTTCAATCTCTACATCCGAATGATCTGCATGAGAACTAACGTTATCTAATAACTCTCTAATAACAATTTCAAAAGTTTGATGTTCCCAATATGGCATTATTTCATTTGGCGTTTGTAGTTTAGCAATTAAGCTTGCCAAACCTAGTTCATCCTTCCTAGCATCTAATTGCGCCAACAATATTCTATAAGCCTCCGCCATCATCATCTCACCAGGCCTATCTGCGATGTCATAGCAAAATGGACAACCATTAACCGCAAATACATCAGAAAGACCGCAAGGCGGTTCCCATTTAATCTTTATACTACCTAAATTAACTTTGAATTTATTTTCTACAGACGAACTAGCAGAATTATTATTTAAGATATCTTTAATTGGAATACTTACTGTGCCCTCTTGGCTTTCTTCTTTGTCGAATGTATTAACGGAATTAAAATTCTTTTCTGTTTCTATAATGATACCTAAAACCTGTTCTACCTCTTCTGGAGTCAAATCAAAAAGATTTTCGAAACTATCCCCGGCTAATACTCGATGAAATTTTATATTTAACTTTACATGAGGCAATATTTGCATAATAGGATCGTAATGATGCAAAAACCATAAAGCTAACGCGATACCTCTTACCCCGTTTTGCTGGATGCAATACCTACTTAGAATTCTTTCTTCATCTTTCTCTGCAAGACTGAATATTAGATCTCCAATAAAACTATGGTCTAAATCTACACCTAGAGCATTAAGCAATCTTTCTGTAGTTAAGAGTATATGGTGCTTTTCATGCTCAAACACATACTCAATAATTTCATCGGCTATCTTAGGCATAACTGTATAAAGATCTATTAGCTTGTCTATAGTCCTACCATACAGAATAATTGAATATGGTACATATAATACACCGATTTCGGTATATAATGGATGGTCCTTTGAAGACATGAGCTTATTTTGGTGTTCCATATAATCTTCTTCACCAAACCATTTTTCAACCCCGGCCAAAAGTCCATTTACGATTTCTGGAATATTTGCGAATCCAACATCTTTTAATAGAATACCCCTTAAAATTTCCACTTGGGCTTCAATTTTATTTATTATTAAATTGGCTCTCCCTTCCTGAAGCTTAATTAAGAATTTCTTATAATCATCTTTCAACATTTTATCTCTAAGTTTTAAAACCTCATCTTGGTTCATGGGAGAGCTCGAATAATTTGTTCTCTTAGCAATCGCGCCTTTATATAAATCTAAATATTTTCCTGCTGGGACATCCCAACTTCTATCTTCATTTTGTGCATTCTTTATAACTTTGTTCCACAAAGTTTTATTTCTATAAATATTCAGTACTCTTATAAGCGCATAACGAAATTCTCTAATATTATCGCCATCAAAGGTAAAACCGTTACCTTCCTGAGTTTTAGCATTAAATTCCTGTACTGTATCGGCCAACCCTCCTATATTCCTAACCACAGGAATGCACCCGAATGATAAAGCAAACTGCTGCGCTAATCCGCAAGGCTCAAACTGTGAAGGCATGAGAAACATGTCTGCGCCATTAAAAATCATTGAAGAAATCCTAAAATCGTTAATAAAACGATAGCCTACAAGTCCTGCCCAGCGGCTATCTGCGGACAATTTTTCCATACAATCCTTAACCTGATAATAATATGGGTCTTCAATATGGCCTTTACCAACTAGTACGAACTGAATCCCGCCCTTAGTCTCAAGAAGCATCTTCTTTACAACTTTTAATGTCATTAAATTATTCTTTTGACGGGTTATCCTTGATGTAGCCATAGCCAAAAGCGGCAAATTGGGATTAATTTTTAAACCGAATTCTTCTTGCAATAATTTTTTATCGTTTTGCCTTTCTGAATGGTCTTTTATATTTTTACTATTAAAGTTTATGCCGTTTACAATGCCGCTAAGATCTTCAGTTCTTTCGATTAAATATCCATTAAGCCCTTCGCCATACTCAGGAGTTTGTATTTCTTTAGCATATGTCTTAGATACTGTATTAATTTTATCAGCATGAAATAAAGCGCCTTTCATAAGATTAAGATTAGTTGGATCATCAGAAGATACCAGCCCAAACCAATGTGCGCCGCTTATTCCTAACTCGTCAAAATGCTTGCCTTTAAATAAACCCTGATAAGCAAGATTATGTATTGTAAATACAGAAGCCACATCAGCAAATAGTTGTTCTTGGTTATACTTTGTTTTTAAATAAATCGGAATAAGAGCGGTATGCCAATCGTTGGCATTCATTAAATCCGGCTTAACCATTAATCTTAAATCTACCAACTTTGCAATAGCTTTAAATGTACCGTCGCATAAAATTATTGACTGACGGAGTATATTGCCTTCGTATATTTTAGAAACATAACCTTTGTTATCTTTTAATAAATAAACGGTGTTTGCGCCTAATTTACCTTCCCAAATATCTACAGCTATATCTTCATTTAAGATTCTGACTATAACGCTTGTAATTAATTTAAGGTCATCATCTGATATATTGTCATATTTCAAAGTAAACAAGGTAACGTTTGATCCAAGTTTTGCTAAGGCATTAGGTAAATCTCGGCTTACATCACCCAGCCCCCCTGCTCGGGAAAAAGGAGTGAGTTCAGCAGTAACAAATACGCTGTTAATCGGGCTAGAAGTAGCAGCCATCGTTATTTCTTTGCCAAATTTAAACCCAAACCTATCATAAACCTCAAGGAGCTTTGGAGTAACTATCACGGCTTCTCCAAAATAAGTATCCCTATAATTTGACACCAAATCGAACAACCTCTTGAATTCAGCTGATGCTAAATTATCAACAATACGCGCCAATGAAACATGAATAGGTCTTGTGGGCCTATTTGAATCCGGATAAACCCTAGATATACTTTCTCTTAAAGTAAATACTTTTTCATCATCACTGTAACCTTGCGCATAAATATTTCCATTAGGCCCAAGATTTAAACCTTGTATTCTAATAGCAAATGGACCGGCTTCTCTCAAAATAACATCCATAGTACCAATTAAATCTTCAAGTTTATAAAATGCATCTTCTCTTTTTTTAGTAGTTACGAACGCAAATAATGTTGTATGAATAAAATCTTTAGCGGTTAAAGCCAAACCTGGGAAAATTTGCTTAAGCTCTAACGCTTTTCCATATAAACTCTCGGTCAACTCTTTAGATAAATCCGGGAGAGTTGCAATTAACGAAATATCGTACCCTTCACGATTTACTAAAGGCGTTGGCACTTTACCGCTCTTAACCATTGAGCTTGTTTCTTCCCAACTAAGCTGATAAGCCATTTCTAAAGAAAACGAATCAGTAATATTAATTACCGGGCTGGAAGATTCATCATCTAAAATAATCTTATCTTTCTCCTTAGAACCTAAATAAGGTCCCTGCTTAACCTCTAATAAAATAGTATCTTCCAAGAAAACAACCCGATGCCCCTCAGTAATAAGAACAGTATCGCCTTGGGTTAATATCTCCTTGCCTAAAAACCGGTTATCTTTTGTATAGAATTCTACTGAAATCTTACCCTTAAGAAGATGCAAGACTTCCTGGCGTGGTCTATCGCCAAAAGAACCGGACATAGGTGCCGGTATATGGAGTTCTTTATCACCAATTATACCTTTAGCTCTGAATATTATCTTAAATCCTAACGGATCTTCGGCTCTAGTGAAAATCTTAAGTTCTTGTGCAGAATATGATTTTCTTACTATCGCACCAATTAAATTATCTTCTGCCTCGAAAATCTGAGTTGGAATTTCAGCGACATTAAAAAATTTATCCAACTCGGTAGTTGTATTAGAATAGCCTGCAACCGCCAAAGATTCTTCCATGGACTCTTCGGAAAATCTTTGTGCCTGCTCATGCGAATATACAATACTTACGCCACTCATTTCTAAGATTCCATACTTAATATCTAATAATCCTTCTTTTACAATTGAGGGCTTTTCGGCATTACGCGGATAAACATAGACTCTAAATACTTTTTCAGCGCTTGCGGTGAAAAGAATATTGCACGGGATATTATTAAGTTTATTCACTATAGCAAAAACCTCTTCTGCCACGCGCTCCTTATTTTTTCCTTCCACGACCAACGCTAAAGCAGGATACCCTTCTAATGTTGCGACGCGTAAACCATTGTGTTCGCGCAATAAAGCAATCTTATATTTCTCAACCGGTAAATTTAGACGAAAACCTTGATAATGGAAATGCTCGGAAGAAGCTGCTGCGCCAACCCCGTTGAAACTAACCTTATAATCACTGATTCCTTCTTGCACAGCCAAACGGTATATCATATCAAGGGCAACTTTTATAGTTTCAACGTCTTCGATTTTCTGATAAGGGTGAAAATCCAAAGATTCATTGCGCACAAGAACAAAATGCCCGCGCTCATAAGGAGACGGATTTGGATAAACAGCCCAGTTTTCATTAAATATAATCCCGCGTTCTTCTTGGGGCATATTCTCCTGGCATAAGAAACAACCGGCTTTTCCTTTAGCCATTACAGTTCTTACGGAAGGGTCGCGATCCGGATTAACCTGGATCTTAAACTGGCCTTTTTCAATATAATTAACTTTTTCAGCAGAGAAAATGAATTTTACTATTTTAGGCTCAACTCCAAATTGCCCCCTAATAAGTTCGGAAATTTGCTCAGCCAAGCTTCTGTTATTATCAATCTCTTTAACGCGCCACGGCTGCATGATAGGAGAAGAAGAAAGTTTTTCTTTCTGACCCCTTGCAATTTCCCTTAATAAATAACTAAAATAGCTGCGGCAGAAATTATCAGCTACGATCTGCAACCTTTCTTCTATCTCATCTTCATTATAAATAAACGGATTTAAAACAATTGCGCCTTTGCCTTCCCGCTCATATTCATGCATAAGAAATACCTGTACAACACCTTCTATTACTCTATTAAACATATCTTGCGGTTTAGAGAAATTTCCCTGCAGTTCATCGGGATGAGTAGGACGTTCAAGATCAGGAGCAGTATCGCCCCTCTTAATATCTCTTGCTAACTTCATTTGTATTTCATAAGCCATACCTTTAGCAAGATGCACATTTTCATCATTAATTTTAAGTAGGTGATTGAAATAAGTAGTGAGCAGGCGGTTCAAATCTTGCTTAAACTCTTCTGACTCAATAATTGCTGCGTTTTTCTTAAGTGAATCTATGGAATCTTCGGGTATACGACCAATGGCTATCAGGGATTCGGCGGGCGTTCGAGAGGTTAATTCATTAAACCACCTTATTACAGCACTCTTTAACTCATGAAGTGTTTGAGAATCACGCAAATCCAATTCTTCCACTTTTTTAGATGCCCGCATTAAGTTTAGTAACGCACAAGCAACAAACCTTTCAAACGGCTCAACATAAATTTGACTTATAATCTTCTGGTTTATACCTCTTAACTCCAATTGAGCTTTATTAAACGGCGAGAGAAAGATTGTAAAAATATCAGGTGATTCCTGATAAAGAACCTGGAACCAACCATAACCTCCCTCCAAAATCGTAAGTTTAGAGTTATCAAACGACTTGTCTAATCCCTTAATCTGCCTCTGTACTTTGGTTAATTTCTCCACAGGAGTAGGTTCTTTAACATCAACCTTCTTCGGCTCGACTGCTACCCCATCAATTTCAATAATTATATCATTTGGCAACAAACGCTCAGATAAATTATTTGGTCGCACTGTAACAATCTCTGTATAAGTCCTAGGCGCGACCCCTTGTAATTGTTTATTAACATAAGTAACCTTAATAAAACCTTCAGCGGCGCGCAATAGTAACCGATTTAATTCCGGATTACCGACATTTTCATTGCCGAAATGATATTTTTCTCCATCTACTTCCTTTTTTGTCTGTTCTTTGTTGAGATAACGCGCGGCTCTCGTATGATAAAGGAGAAGCTGGCCGGCCAAATCTTTATAAGAGCCCTTAAAAGTGCGTTCCATTAATTCTCCTTTTCCTGAACCGGGCGCGCCGGAATAAAGTAAGAATTTAGCCTGTAACACATATTTATCAAGCGGCAACAGCCTTAAAATATCCGCCAGCTCCTGAACAGATAATAAATTAATTTCTTTGTTGCTTAATTCACCATCTGCAAACCGTTTTCTTAAATCTAAAATACGAATCCGATAAGAAACTCGCTGATGGAGATATTCGAATCCCGCATGTTCAACGAGATCATGGATAAATTCTTGTATAAAGCTTAAAGATTCATTATAGATATCTGCGGCTTCATTAAATTTATTTTCCTTAATAAACGCTTCTGCTTCTTTTTCTCTAAATTCCAAATTATATAATCTCAGTAATACTGGGTTATTTTTAATGAGATCAATTACGCCACTAGCAATCATTTCAGATAAAACAACACCATCAATCACATCTTTATTTTTTACAAAAGCTTTCCGAGCTTTAGTTGCAGAAACATCTTCAAAAGAAGGTATCCCGGACTTAACAAAGAAACCGCTATGCCACAAAGCATCTAACCAATCAAATGTTTTAATGTGCTTTTTATATTCAAACTCACCACCCTCTTCCCTGCCAAAGTAAAGCACTTTTACCCCCGCCTTATAAAGAGTATCACGTAAAAGTGCAACCTCATTCTTTTTACCATATCCGGCAAGTTTATCAGCCCCTGCTATATAGTAGAAATTGGCCTTTGGATTTGCCTCGAATAACCAGATAAATGCGGCCATGTCCATATTAAAACGGCGCATTTCATCAGCATTCTCATATTTAGCTTTCTTGGCGGTAATTTTTGTACCGGCAAAATCTATATTTCTTTCAAACATATAGGCAGTTTGCCCTCTTATGGGGCTAACTAATAGCCAATCTGACAACACAGGTTCTTCAATAGCTATATTAGCCATTAGATTACGCGTATCAGCAGAAGCTGCATAAGGTTTATCGGGAACAGTCCCACCATTAAGAATAATAACCCTATTGATATTTTTATCTATTATTGCCGCGAGGCCAGCAGTTATATGCCCATATGTCATAGGATTCATAGTCCCGGGCTGTAAAGCTATAGCTGCTTCAACAACAGATGTTCTACCGAGTAACGAACACCTTGCCGCTTTAAAGAGAATCTCTGGGTTAACTACCCTTGACTTCTCCGGCAATTCATTTAATATCTTTTCTATCTCTTCAAAATATCTCTGCATGTCTTCTTTTGTCATTTCAAAACGAAGTTCACCCCTATTGATCTTACGAATCAAGCCCTGTGCTTTACGTTCTAAAATCTGACTTAAATATTTATTTTTGGTTCCCAACCCAGTAAGTTTCTCCTTGTCATCTAGAATCGGCGATGAGCTTATATCCTCAACCAACTTCCCAAATATCTGTTTCGCAAACTCCTCAGTTAATTCATCAATAGTCTCTTTGTATTCTTCCGGTGTAGCTGCCCAAGGATTAACTAAGACGATCTTGTATTCATTTCTGCGTCTTACCTGTTCGGTAGCTTCATTAATACGGTTAGTTAATTCTCTG
>ORJL010444652.1_pt1 | contig 60069 bp, 54 predicted proteins | sample 1779941 | NCBI WGS metagenome assembly ORJL01 (sample SAMEA104232317, study PRJEB22302) | groundwater metagenome | biome: forest; feature: aquifer; material: groundwater | place: USA | collected 2011-08-07 | depth 5.8 m | reverse complement strand
TTAGAGCACGGCAGGGCTTAGTGGGGCGCCGAGCAAGCTCGGCGGCCTTAGGTATAAAGACACCAAGGCATCAGTCCTCGGGCATAGTAGAAAAATGATGCCCTCGGCTGACACTATTATGTATTGTTATGGCAGAACAGGGCTTAGTGGGGCGCCGAGCAAGCTCGGCGGCCTTAGGTTTGAAAGCGCCTAGGCATCAGTCCTTCGGCTCGATAAAGGCGTTAGGGCCTCGGCTGCGCCTTCGGTTTAGAGACTCCGAGGCATCAGTCCTTGGGCGTGATTTAAAAGCGATGCCCTCGGCTGACGGCCATACACGATGCTAGGGCGGGTGGCGAAACTGGCAGACGCGTCAGCCTTAGGAGCTGATGGGGCAACCCTTGGAGGTTCGAATCCTCTCTCGCCCAGTTTTAATAGGGGAGTGGGATTCTCCGCCGAAGGACGGATCCGCCTCTGGCGGAGAAGAGAGCCGCGGGTTATCGATGCGACCATAAAGAGCATCGATGCGGCGAATGGCCGACCCGGAGCGGGCACCGCAGTGCCGCGGAGGGCGCCGAATCCTCTTCCGCCCAGACTTTTGGGCGGCCCAGGACTCGAAGTGAGCGCGCTCTTTTTTAAGTAAGTTTTCGTGCGGGAGTAACTCAGTGGCAGAGTGCAACCTTGCCAAGGTTGAGGTCGAGGGTTCGAATCCCTTCTCCCGCTCCATTTAAAGTCCTTCGGGGTCCTTCCCGAAGGACTTTTTTGTTTGCATTCCAGGGTTCCCAGCCCCTTCTTTTTATTGAGTTTAGCCCCATTTTTTGCGATAATGCCCTCTCAATGCGGAAACCGAAGGCGGGATCCGACAAAGCTTTTTCTTTCCTATTTCCCGACAACATGGAGGAATTACAACCGGATGAAAATCGTCGAATTTTTGAACGAAAAAGCTGTCACCGCAAATATTAAGGCCACCACGAAAGAAGGGGTCATCCGTGAGCTTGTGGACCTGCTCGCCAAAGCGGAGGGTATCCGCAACAAAGAAGAGCTTGTGAAGGTGCTCTTGAACCGGGAAGCGCTCGGTTCGACCGGTATCGGCCAGGGTGTCGGTATCCCGCACGGCAAGACGGACACTGCCAAGAAGCTTGTGGCCGCGTTCGGCATCAATCATCAGGGGGTCAATTTCGATGCGCTTGACGGCGAGCCTGTGTTCATCTTTTTCCTGCTTATTGCCCCTGAAGACTCCGCCGGCCCGCACCTTAAGGGGCTCGCACGCATTTCCCGGCTTCTCAAAGACAAGTTTTTCCGGGAATCCCTCAAGCAGCTGACAGATGAAAAAGCCATTCTTAAGCTGATTCGCGAAGAAGACGCGAAAAAACCCTGACACCGAACGTCCTCTTTTAGTCATAAAAGGCAGTAATAATGGGTTTATTCAAGTGGTTATATCCAGGCATGCGGGTCAAACGGTGGGTCATGCTCTGTTGTTTTGGCACCATCCTCTGTTCGATGGGCTTCGTGCTCACGATCACGGAGATCCACGCCAAGACGGGCGGCAGTCTTCTCGTGCTGGCCGGCGCCGGGTGTGTTGCGGTCGGTATCCGCAAGATCATCAAGTCCATCATCACCGTGCTCCTGCCTCAGCGTGAGAACGAGCTCGTGAACATCATGTACCAGAAGCGCTATCTTGAGCGCGGCCCCCGCATCGTTGCCATTGGCGGCGGATCCGGCCTTCCGGTCCTTTTGCACGGTCTGAAAGAATTCACGTCCAACATCACGGCGATCGTGACGGTCGCGGACGACGGCGGTTCGTCGGGACGTCTGCGGAGCCAGTTCAACATCCCGCCGCCGGGCGATATCCGCAACTGTCTGGTGGCGCTCGCGGATGCGGAGCCGCTCATGAGCGATCTATTCCAATTCCGCTTCCAGGAATCCGGCGAGTTTGAGGGCCATAGTTTTGGCAATCTTTTTATCCTCGCGATGCTGAAAGTCAACGGCGGTGATCTTGAAAAGGCGATCAAGGAATCTTCCAAGATCCTGGCGATCCGCGGGCAGGTCGTCCCCGCGACGCTGAAAAGAGTCTCGCTTGTGGCGCTCCACAAGGACGGCACGCACACGGAAGGGGAGAGCAATATCGGCAAGGTGAAAAGCCCGATCGAGCGCATCTATCTCAAGCCTGAAGGCTGCGCGGCCGCCTCTGACGCCATCACCGCCATCCAAAACGCCGAGGCGATCGTCATCGGGCCGGGGAGCCTTTATACGAGCATACTGCCAAACCTTCTGATCGACGACCTTGCAGCCGCTCTTGCGGCATCGCCGGCGCCTAAAATTTATATTTCGAACGTGATGACGCAGCCTCATGAGACCGACGCGCATACGGCGTTCGACCACGTCAATGCCATCATTGAGCATTCGCGTCCCGAAGTTTTAAGCCATGTGATCGTCAACAACGGCCAGATCCCGCAAACCATATTGAAGAAATACGCGAAGGAGGGCGCCTTTCCCGTCACTCCCGATGTCGCGCGTATACGGCAGCTTGGCTACACCGTCGTCGAGGCCAACATCATCCAGAGCGCCGACACCGTGCGTCACAGCCCGCGGCGGCTCTCACGCATCATTGTGGACATTATCGGGGCTGCACGCAAACGGATGTTCACCGATGAAAAGAAAAAGAGGCGCCTGGCCTATGCGAAGACACGCTAAGAGCCTCGTTCTTTGCGTCCATGCGCACCAGCCGGTCGGTAACTTTGACCATGTGTTCCGCGAAGCGTACGAAAAAGCGTACAAACCGTTCTTTGATGTCGTCGAGAGGCACCCCTCGATCCCCGTCGTCTGTCACTTCTCAGGCAGCCTCATCGACTGGCTTGAGAAGAACCGTCCGGAATTCCTGCATTTCATCGCGCGTCTTGAGACGCGCGGGCAGCTCGAAGTGCTGGGTGGCGCTTATTACGAGCCCATTTACGGCGTGATCCCCGAGCGGGATCTTTTGGGGCAGATCGCGATGATGCGCGCCAAGGTGCGCGCGCTTTTCGGTACGGCGCCCAAAGGCGCGTGGCTCACCGAGCGCGTGTGGGATCCGGGCCTCGTCAAACCCTTGCGGCGCGCGGGCGTCGAATACACGGTCCTCGACGACATGCATTTCTCGAAGGCGCATGTCGCCAAACCCGTCACCGGCTATTATCAGTCCCGCGACGGGCGCGAGACGCTGGACCTGTTCGCCTCGACGCGTGAACTGCGATATCTCATGCCGTTCCGTGCGCCGGAAGAGGTGATCGCTTTTATTCGTTCGGTCAAATCGAAGCCGGAGGACGTGATCGTGTTCGCCGACGACATCGAAAAATTCGGCATGTGGCCGGGCACGTATCATTGGGTGTACGAAGAAGGCTGGCTTGAGAAATTTCTGACGCTTTTGGAAAACGATCCGTCGATCAATGTGCAGACTTTCAGCCGCGCGCGCAGTCATTCGAAGCCCCGCCGCACGGTGCGCATTCCGCACGCCAGCTATAGCGAAATGATGGATTGGTCCGGAGGCAGTTTCGGTAATTTTTTCAAGAAGTACTCCGAGAGCCGTTACATGCGCGACCGCATGTGGAACGTGAGCGACACGCTCGACAAGATCGTCGCCCAGAACGGCCGCGCCGAAAAGTTTGCCAGGGCCAAAGAGGCGCTCTACCGTGCGCAGTGCAATTGCACCTACTGGCACGGCGTGTTCGGCGGGCTTTACCTGCACCACCTGCGTTCGGCGCTCTTCGGTAATCTCATCGAAGCCGAGCGTTTTATTGCAGAGACGAAAAAGGGCAGCGCTGAGGGGCCTTTTCGTGCGCACAAACTCCAGTCCGGCGAGCGGTGGAGCGTGCGTCGCAGCGACATCGTGGGTTTTTTCAATCCCGCGTACGGCGGCGCGCTCGAGGAGCTCGACTATCTGCCGAAGTCCCTCAATCTCATGTGCAATCTCCAGCGGCACAAGGAGTTTTATCACGACATCGTGCTGAAGAAGTCGATGCTTTTTTCAGGCGCCACCGGCGCTTCGTCGATCTATGCGATGCTCGGGCAGAAGGATCCGGACCTGGAAAAATACCTTTATTACGATTCGGCGCGCAGGCTTTCATTCATGGACCGCGTGTTCGCCAAGGAAGCCGGACGCGAAGAGTTTAGCCGCTCGCGCTACGCCGAGGCCGGTGATTTCTATTCCGGGGCTTACCGCGCGTCCCTGAAGGGCGACACCCTCCGGCTTGACCGCCGCGGCACCGTGACGTTGGACGGCCGCAAGCACCCGCTTCGCATCACGAAGACCGCCGAGGCCGTGGACGGGGGTCTGCGCGTGCGCTACTGTTTGAAAAACGAAGGGCGCAAGCCGCTTAAGTTTACATTCGGGACGGAATTCAATTTTTCTATCGGCGCCAGCGACGCCGCAAAGGCGCTCGAAGAACGCGCCGTGCGCGAGTGGACATTTCATGACTCATGGCACGGCATCAATATGCATATCGCCACTTCGCGCGAGTCTTCGCTCATGACGGCGCCGGTCGAGACGATCTCGGAGTCTGAGGGCGGCCTTCAAAGGACGTATCAGGGGCTGGCGGCGCTTTTTCAGGCGACGGTTTCACTTACGGGCGGAGAGTCGACCGAACATCACGTGGAGCTTTCGATCCGTCCATGAGCAGCTTCATTAAAAAAAAGATCACGATCCGAAATTTACAGGGGCTTCACGCCCGCCCGGCCTCGATCTTTGTGCGGATCGCCAACAAATTCGAATCCGAGATCCTCGTAAAAAAGGACGACGAGATCGTCAGCGGGAAGTCGATCATGGGCTTGCTTACGCTCGCAGCGAATCAGGGGACCGAGCTTGAAGTCGAGATCTCGGGCAATGATGCCGAGGCTGCGATGAAAGCGCTCGAAGAGTTTCTTACCGGCGAGGACGACGGCAAAACGCCGCCTCCGGCCGCACCGAGAAAGGATGTCTCATGAAAGCGTTGAAAGGTATCGCCGCTTCCCCGGGCGTGGCGATCGGCCGCGCTTATGTCCTCGACAGCGAGGATGTGTCTATTCCCAAGAAAGTCATTAAGGAATCGGCGATCCCCAAGGAGATCACGCGTTTCCAAGAAGCGCTCACCAAGACGCGCGCCGAGATCCTGGAGATCCGCGACAAGATCTCACACGAGATCGGTCAGGAGCACGGCGACATTTTCAACGCGCATCTGATGGTCATCGAGGACCGCGCGCTCATCGAAGAAGTCATGGAGCGCATCAAGAAAGAGCGCCTCACGTCCGAGTTTGTGTTCTCGCACGTTTTGAAGCGGTACATCCAGTCGTTCCTCAAGATCGACGACGAATATTTACGCGAACGCGTTTCTGACATTAATGATGTCGGCAAGCGCATCATCCGCAATCTTATCGGCACTCAGCGCGCGTCACTCTCGGATCTGCAGGAGAAGGTGATCGTGATCGCGTACGATCTTTCGCCCAGCGACACCGCGCTGATGAACCGGAAGAACGTCATCGGATTTGCTACCGATATCGGAGGCCGCACGTCCCACACCGCCATCATGGCGAAGTCCCTCGAGATCCCGGCGGTCGTCGGTCTCGAGTCGGTCACAAGGGCCGTGAAGGACGGCGATACGATCATCGTCGACGGTATCGAGGGCGCGGTGATCGTGAACCCGACTCCCTCAGAGATCCAGAAGTACAAACACGAACAGATCCGCCACCAGGAGTTTTCGAGGGGACTTAAAAAGTTTCGCGATCTGCCGTGTATCACGACCGACGGCCGCCGTATCGAGCTTGCGGCCAACATCGAGCTGCCTGAGGAGACGATGTCGGTGCTCTCACACGGCGCCGACGGTATCGGGCTCTACCGTTCTGAGTTCCTTTATATGAACCGCGCCGACCTGCCGACGGAGGAGGAACAGTACCAGGCCTATAAGAAGGTTGTGATGGAAATGGCACCCAGGCCCGTCATCATCCGCACGTTCGATCTAGGCGGCGACAAATTCCTTTCTCATCTGGAAATGCCGCATGAGATGAATCCGTTCCTCGGCTGGCGGGCGATCCGTTTTTGTCTCGCCACGCCCGATATTTTCAAAGTCCAACTGCGTGCGATCCTGCGCGCGTCGGCTCACGGGAAGCTCCGCATGATGTACCCCATGATCTCCGGCGTCGGCGAACTCCGGCAGGCCAACAAGCTGCTCGAAGAGGCCAGGAATGAGCTGCGCGCGAAGAAGGCCTCTTTCAATGAAAAGATGGAGATCGGCGCGATGATCGAAATTCCGTCCGCCGCGCTTACAAGCGACATCCTCGCGGAGGAAGTCGATTTTTTCAGCATCGGCACGAACGACCTTATTCAATATGCGCTCGCTGTGGACCGCATCAACGAAAAGATCGCGTATCTCTACGAGCCCGCGCATCCGGCCGTTCTCCGGCTTCTCAAGAGCGTCGTGGACACAGGCCACTCAAAAAATATATGGGTCGGTATCTGCGGCGAAATGGCCGGCGACCCGATCCTTACTCCGGTGCTGGTCGGCCTGGGGTTGGATGAGATCTCCACGTCGCCGGTCATGCTGCCTGAGATCAAGAAGATCATCCGCTCACTCAGCTACGCGGAAGCGCAAGAGATCGCCAAGTACGTGCTCACACTCAAAACCGGTGTGGAGATCGTGAATTTCCTGAAGCTCAAGTACCAGCAGATCCTCAGGATCCCGTTGGCCAAGAAGTAAAGCAACGAAGCTCACCTTAACGGAAGGAAGAGACGCATGAAAGTAGTGATCCTCGCGGCCGGTTATGCCACCCGCCTGTATCCGCTCACCGAAGACATGCCGAAGTGCCTGCTGAAGGTCGGCGGTAAGACCATTCTCGATTCGATCTGCGGGAAGCTCGAGTCTGTGGGCGTGTTCGAGGAAATTTCGATTGTCACGAACGCGAAATTTTACCCCCAGCTGAGGGCCTGGAAAGGCGAACGCCGCTCGACCGTCCCGGTCACGGTGATCAACGACAACACCCGGTCCAATGACACGCGTCTGGGTGCCATCGGCGACCTGGGTCTAGCCATCCAACAGTCCAAGATCGACGGCGACTTCATGATGATGGCCTCGGATAACCTTTTCGATCAGGATCTGTCGGACTTCGTGTCGTTTGCGCGTGCGAAGCGCAATTCCGTCTGTGTGGCCACCTACGATATCGGCGATCCGATGAACGCGGCGAAGAAATTCGGCGTGCTCGAGGTCGCCGGAGACGGGCTTGTGACCGGCATGGAGGAAAAGCCCGAAAAACCAAGATCGAGTCTGATCGGCATGGGTGTCTATTATTTTCCGGCCAAGACGGTGCCCATGGTTTTCGAGTATCTGTCGAGCCCTGGCGCCCAAGATGCCCCCGGCCATTACGTGCGCTGGCTATTCGATAAAGGAGCCAAGATTTTCGGTTTCCAATTTAAGGGCGCGTGGTATGATATCGGCGATTTGAAGGCGCTGGACGAGGCCAACCGGCATTTCAACGTCAAAGATCCAACATAATTTGCAGTTCAAAACTGGAAGGATAAACGATGCCGTCAAAGGGTAGAAGTTACTTATTCACCTCGGAAAGCGTGACCGAGGGCCATCCGGACAAGGTCGCCGATCAGATCTCTGATGCGATCCTTGATTCGATCCTGGCCAAGGATCCGACGGGCCGCGTGGCCTGCGAAACGCTGGTCACCACGGGCCTTGCTTTCGTCGCCGGTGAGATCACGACTTCCTGCTATGTGGACATCCCCAAGATCGTCCGCAACACGATCCGTGAGATCGGCTACGACAGCCCTTCCTACGGCTTCGATTACCAGACCTGCGCGGTCATCACGTCCATCCAGGCTCAATCTCCCGACATCGCTATGGGCGTGGACACCGGCGGCGCGGGCGATCAGGGTATGATGTTCGGCTACGCGACCAACGAGACGCCTGAATTCATGCCGCTGACGATCTCGCTTGCGCACAAACTCACGCGCCGTGTCGCCCAGCTGCGTAAAGACAAGACGCTCAAGTATCTCCGCCCCGACGGCAAATCGCAGGTCACGGTCGAATACGTCGACGGCAAACCTTCGCGGATCGACGCCATCGTCGTGTCGGTGCACCACGACCGCCTCGCGAAGACGAAGGACATCGCGCGCGATATCCGGAAGCTCGCCATCGACCGCGTCATTCCGCAGCGTCTTATTGACAAAAAAACGCGTTATTTCATCAATCCGACCGGACGATTCGAAGTCGGCGGTCCTCAAGCCGACACGGGCCTGACGGGCCGTAAGATCATCGCCGACACGTACGGCGGGATGGGTCTGCATGGAGGCGGCGCGTTTTCGGGCAAAGATCCTACCAAAGTCGATCGTTCGGCGTGCTATATGGCGCGTTACATCGCCAAAAATATCGTCGCGGCCAAGCTCGCAGACCGCTGTGAGATCCAGCTCGCGTATGCCATCGGTGTGGCTCAGCCCGTATCGGTGATGGTGAACACGTTCGAGACCGGCCGCATGCCCAACGACGAAATTCGGAAGCTCGTCCTCAAGCATTTCGACCTCACGCCCGCAGGCATCATCCGGGACCTCAAGCTTCGCCGTCCGATCTACAAGCGGACGGCCGCGTACGGCCACTTCGGCCGCAACGAAGAGGGCTTCTCGTGGGAAGAGATCGACAAAGCGCCTCTTTTAAGGAAGGGACTTAAATAATGAAGAAGACCGACGTCGCTGATTTTTCGCTGGTTAAGAAGGGTAAGGCCCGCATCGAATGGGCTGGCACGCAAATGCCGGTGCTCGAGCTCATCGGAAAGCGTTTCGCGAAGGAAAAGCCGCTCAAAGGACTCCGCCTCTCGGCGTGTCTGCACGTCACGTGCGAGACGGCGAATCTCGCGATCGCCCTGAAGGCCGGCGGCGCCGAACTCACGCTCGTCGCTTCCAATCCGCTGTCCACGCAGGACGATGTCGCGGCGTCGCTCGTGAAGGACTACGGTATCCGCACGCTCGCCGTCAAAGGCGAGGACAACAAGCGCTATTATTCGCATATCTATGCGGCGCTGGATTTTATGCCGCACATGACGATGGACGACGGCGCGGACCTTGTTTCGGCGATCCACAAAGAACCGGCCAAGTACCTTCAGAGTATTATCGGCGGCACCGAAGAAACGACGACCGGCGTCATCCGCCTGCGCAGCTTGGAGGCGCAGCGGAAGCTTCTTTTCCCGATCGTCGCCGTCAACGACGCCGACACCAAGCACTTTTTTGACAACCGCTATGGCACCGGCCAGTCGACGCTCGACGGTGTTGTGCGCGCCACCAACATCCTGCTTGCCGGCTCCACGATCGTCGTCTGCGGGTACGGGTGGTGCGGCCGCGGCATCGCATCGCGGGCACAGGGTATGGGCGCCAACGTCATCGTTACCGAGATCGACCCGCTCAAAGCGCTTGAAGCCGTCATGGACGGCTATCGCGTGATGCCGATGTCCGGGGCGGCACGCCTTGGCGACGTGTTCATCACCGTGACGGGTAATACGAGCGTGATCCGCAGGGAGCATTTTGCGGTCATGAAGGACGGCGCGATCGTCTGCAACTCCGGCCACTTCGACGTGGAGATCGATACGAAGGTCCTCCGCAAAATGGCGAAGAAAATACGCATCGTGCGCGAATCTGTGGAAGAATTCCTGCTGCCGGGCGACAAGAAGATCTATCTCTTGGCTGAAGGCCGCCTGGTAAACCTGGGGGCCGCCGAAGGCCACCCCGCGATGGTTATGGATATGAGCTTTGCCAACCAGGCGCTCTCCGCAGAATGGATGGCGAAGGTGGCCGACACGTTGGACAAGAAGGTCTACCGGGTTCCTGCAGACATCGATAAGGAAATTTCCAGGCTCAAACTTGAGAGCATGGGCGTTTCGATCGACCGTCTTTCCACCCTGCAGAAGAAGTATCTCTCCGCGTGGGAGTCCGGCACTTAACGGTCAGGTTGCTCTGCGGATAAGGTACACGCCGATGGCGGCGAAGACAAAATTGCAGAGCCAGGCCGAGAGGGCCGGGGCGAGGACCCCGCCTTTCCCCATCGCCAGGCACATCGAATTGATCCCGTAGTAAAGCAGGACGACGACGAGGCTTGTGCCGATGCCCACGAGCGCCGATCCGCGTCCCGACCGCATGGCCAACGGCGCGCCGATGAGCATCACGACAAGACTGACGAACGGGAACGCGATCTTGTTGTGGAGGTCGACGAGGAGCCGGCGGGTCAGTTTTTTGCTGCCTTCGCCGAGATGGTTGATATGTTGCCTGAGCTCTTTGGCGCTCATGAAATTCGCATCGGCGCCGCTCCGGACGAAGTCCTCGGGACGCTCGGGCATGCGCACCTCGAGTTTGGGCGAGTAGACCGGTTCGCCGATCAGGTCCCCATTTGGATTTTGTTCGTACCGGACGGCGTCCGTCAGCGTCCAGCGGTCGTCGCCCTCATATGCGGCGCGGTTGGCTTTGAGCACCGTGTTCAAACGGTGGGCCGGGTCGCCCTCGAAAATACTCACGTCATAGAGCGTTCCTTTCGACAATTCGAGCTCACGCGCAAAGATCATGCGGTTGCCTTTGCCCACAAGCGCTACGTTTTTGAGCGCGCGTTCGGAGACGTCCTTGCGGCCTTTTTCGATGACGCCTTCTTTGATGGCCGTCGAGGTGAGCGCCGTTTTCGGGATCACGGTTTCGTTGAGCAGAAAAATACTGAAGCTGATCAACGCCCCCAGAAAAAGATAGGGGAGAAGGATCGTTGTGGAACTGACGCCGCTGGCTTTCAGAGCCACGATCTCGTTGTGGCGGTTCAGGTTCCCGAGCTTGTAGAGGATCGCCACGAGCACCGCGATCGGCACGATGTTGATGAGCACCGCCGGGATCAAATAAAGATAGTAGGTCCACAGGATCTCGAATGTGACGCCGCTTTTCAGGAATTCGTCCAGGTGGTTGAATGCATCGATCACGACAAAGAGCATCGTAAAGATCGCCAGACAATAAACGAACGGCCAGAGGAACCCCCGGATCAGGTAACGGTCGAGGATGCGCATGGCTAGCTCCGCACTAAGCGGGTGAACAGGAAAAGACCCACGGCGCCCACCACCGCGTTGGAGAATTCAAGACAGAGAAAGGGCGAGGCGACGCCCTTCTGCGCGAGCGCTTTTCCACCGATGAGCAGCGTCCAGTAGAGCGTCATGAGCATGAAGCTGATGCCGAAATTGATGGATTTTTCGCTGCGGCGGACCGTCATGCCGAGCGGGATGCCGATCAGAAAAAAAACGAAACTCGAGAGGGACAGTGCGATCTTGTTGTGTATCTCCGCCGAGAGGGGATACGTGGCGGCGATGCCTTCCCTCCCGAGCTTCTTGATCTCATCCCGGAGCTCTCTCACCGACATGTCTTTGGGTTTTTTACCCAGTTCCGCGGCGTCGCGGGCCTCGCTGGCGTTGAGCGGCAAGTCATAAGTCCGGAAATTGAGCTTATAGAGTTTGGACGGGTCCTTCGCATCCGGTTCGTCGGTAGTCCCGTGCATGAGCCGTAACAGGACGATGTTCTTTTCGGGGATCGTGATGAGTTCTCCCTGTTGGGCGACGATCGTGCGTGTCGGCTTCCCTTCCTGTGGCTGATAAATACGGATGCCCTTGAGTTTGTTCTTGTCGATCTCGTAAATAAAGATCACGAAATTTTTGAATTTTTTGATGAACGTTCCTTCCTCGAGCACAGACCCGGGGCTTTCGATGCCGATCTGTGCGAGGAGCCGCCGCTCTGCGTAGTGGCTCGTTGAAGCGATGCGGTCTGAAAGGAGGAATGAAAAGAGGCAGAGCACCAACACGGCGACCGTCAGAGGCACCGCAGTCTTCCAGAAAGGCAGTCCGCTTGCGCGCATCGCCAGGATCTCGTTGTCGTGGGACAGACGGCCGAATGTGAGGAGCGTCGCCACGAGCACCGACATCGGGATCATGAACGTCAGCAGAAAGGGACTCGAAAAAAAGATCAGCCGCAGGATCAGGAATGCATCGACGTCTTTATTGAAAACCAGATCAGCCACCTTGATCGCCCCCTGGCCGACCATGACGATAAAAAAAAGCGTGAGAAGACACGCTGCGAACGTGCCGCCGAACTCCCGTAAGAAATGGTCACGCAGGATCTTCAAGTGAGTCAGACCCCCCGCGCGCAGACGAGCGTGACGACGCTGGCCGCACCGGCGTCTTTAAGGACGCGGGCGCACTCGGACGCGGTATAGCCCGTCGTGAGGACATCGTCGATCAGGAGGATGCGCCGCCCGCTCAGGGCCCGGGCATTTCGCACGGCGAAACGGCCCGACACGTTCTTTTTACGCTCCGCCCGCGCCAGAAGTGATTGCGGCGAAGTGGAGGGAAAGCGGCGCATCGCGCGTTCTACATGGGGAATGCCCAGCTCGCGCGCGACCAGCCGCGCCACACGCGAAGACTGATTGAACCCGCGTTCGCGTTCTTTCTTCGCGTCGAGCGGCACTGAAACCGCGGCGTCAAACGTATCCGCGGGGATGTGCTTGCGTGCAAAAAGGGCCATGCGCCGCGCAAAAAAATTCCCAAGCGAGCGCCGGCGCGAGAATTTATAGAGGTGGAGGAGCTCTCGCGACGGCCCCTCGTAATAGGCGCACGCATACGCGCGGTCAAAGTGCATGGGGATCCCGTCACAGGCGCTGCAACACCCGCCGGCAAATGGACGGCCGCATGCCGCGCAGAAAGGCGGCTCGAGAAAGCTCATCGAGGCCTCGCAGGTGTCACACACGCCATCCGAAGAGGCGGGCAGGACACCGCCGCAAAGCGCGCAGTCAGCCGGCAATATAAGGGAAAGAAGGAAACGCAGGAAGCGGGTCCTCATGACCTCACTATAGCATAGGTGGTATAATGCGTCCATGGCCCCACCACCTGCTTGTAACGATCGCTTCGCGATCAGCCGCATGCGCGGCCGAGCAGGTGGTGGGGTGTGCCGTTCCGCCGCATTTCTCGAGCATATTCCGCACGCGCTTGCAGTCATCCGGCGGGAGTCTGTCAATTGGAAGAGACCCATCGTCGGTCTTTTTGCGACAGGAAAAAATGCGGCTTTCAAGGTTTTAGTCTCGACGCTCCTCAGCCTGCGCACCAAGGATGCCGTCACCGAACAGGCAAGTCTTCGTCTTTTTGCTTTAGCCGACACGCCTGAAAAAATACTGGTCCTGTCCTCCCCGCAGATCGAAAAGCTGATCTATCCTGTAGGGTTCTACCGCACTAAAGCAAGAAATTTGCTCGCGGTATCTAGAATCTTAATCGACCGTTATACAAGCAAAGTTCCAGATGATCTTGACGCGCTGTTGTCATTGCCGGGTGTGGGTCGAAAGACTGCAAACCTAGTTATGACAGTAGGTTACAACAAACCTGGTATCTGCGTTGACACGCATGTACATCGAATTTCGAATCGGTGGGGCTTGGTGCATACAGCCTCTGCGGACGATACCGAAGTCGAATTACGGCGGGTTCTCCCAAAACGCTACTGGATCGGATTTAATGACGCGCTGGTCAGTTATGGCCAAAACCTGTGCGTTCCCATTTCGCCGTTTTGTAGTTCTTGTAAGCTCAATGGCTTGTGTCCGAAGAATGGGGTAAAATCACAGCGTTAGCAAACTTAATCAAATTTAACTAATAATTGATTTCACCACACTTTTACTGTATCCTCTATAGAGGCCCATACCTATGAAAATATGCCTATCAGTCATGCTCGCTCTGATTTTGACGGCCTCTACACAGGCCTGTTTTGCCGATGATTCTGATCCGTCTAAAGAGGCCAAAGACGGTCTGAGTGGTGTGATGACGGCGGACACCCTGTCTCAGATCGATCTGCTTGACTCGAAGTCTAATTTTATAGATCCTGAAATGCGCCGCAAATTTGACGCCGCGCTTCCACCCCAGGATTTTGCCGGCAAGCCCTACGCATACACAGGTCTTTCTGTCACGCGTTCCGAGCTTCAGGACATACTCAAAGGAGGCGTGCCGATTTCCCAGGGGGCGCTCGTCGAGCATCCGAACGAGGTCGTGTCCATGGTTTACGACCAAGCCAAAGGCAAAACCGATACGTTCCCGGTGATCGTCCAAGTCAAGGACCCGCAAGGTTCGGGACCGATCAAGCCGGAAAACATCACGGGTGTCATGCTCTTTTACAATGACGGTTTTCTTGCGGATGCCAAACGGCCTGACCCTGGAGCTTCACGCACAGATACACACATCGGCACTCCGGTTTTTAGATTCAAAGCTGTGCCGGATGACAGCACAGGGCAGACGATCGTAGACCTGCAAGGAGATCTGGTTTCTACGGCCGGGGGTGTCACCAAGGTAGTCCGTGCAAAAGAGGCGCCGGCGCCTGGTCATGGCGACGGGACCCCTCAGTATGTGACGAAGGTCATGGCCGGCGAATCCACCGTCAGTGTTGATCCGGTTGAGGGTGGTTCTTTCAAGCCATTTGAGTTGACGGGTGGACAGAAAGGGCAAACGAATATCGCCGAAATAACCAAAGAGGGAGCGGAGACGGCGTCTAATCCCGTTCTGAGCGCAGAGGCGCTTGAGAACAGCTCGATCTATAGCGTCGTGATCCTGGCTATCACGGGCAAGTTAGCGGTGGATAGCCCCTTTCATCTCGACACACTTCTTCTGGACCCTGACAACATAAATAACCCCGATGCGACCAACGTTTACAGCGACGGTTACGGCGAAACGTCCGTTTCATATCAGCCGGAATACACGACTCGCACCGATTCGGACACGACCCCTATTGTGGTGCCCGGCGACGGAGATCCAGGCGGGGGGCCAGGTGATCTCGCCAAGGACGCGGAGCAACACGTCGCGGCGGTACCCGGAGGTTGATGGTGCGTTTTTTGTACCGCCTCAACTGCGCTCGCGCTAAGCGTCGTTTGTGACCTCTTTGCGAACAACCGCCGCGTGGATAGAAGGTACCCTTGTTTTTTTTGTAATTCTTATCCCTCCTTTTTTATATGGAGGTCTCGGCGCGCTTTCTACGCTCATTATTCAGGGTGTTGCGCTTGTTGCGTTTGGTTTTCCTGTTTCACGTACCCTGCTTTCCTCATCCTCTGATAATACCTGGTTTAAGAAATATTACCATGTAGCAGTCCCGCTTCTCGCTGGGGTACCCTTCGTTATTTTTATAATACTCCAGATATTCGGAGGTTCATCAGCACTCTTGTTTCATCCGGGTTCGCTGGCACCCTTCGCTACGACCGACCATCTGAGACAGCTGCTCTCCTACGCGATGTTGTTTATTGTATTTTTTGGGTTCTTTAATTCGCGCAAACGCATTGATACGGGAATATTGTTGATCGCGATCCAAGTCGTGTTACTTATCGCGGCCGGGTATCTTAACGCTGCGCCGGACCCAGAAAAAAAACGGTTTGTAGCGGGAATATTGGATATGGCGAACCAGCCGAATTATTACTCCGCATTTTTAAACCCGAACCATTTTGGCGGTTACATTGTTTTGGCTCAGCCTCTATTTTTTGCTTCAGTTGTTTATTTTTTGCAGACCCGGGAAGGCCGATTTATTATTACGCCCGACGTCATTTGTCGGATATTTTTTGTGTTGCTGATTCCAATGACAATGTTCTCCACATTTTCAGCGGAGGCACGAACAGCATTTTTTTGGCAAATTCTTCTCATAGCAAGCTTTGTGGGTTGTCTGGTGTTTCGTCGGCCCCGACTGGTTCTCGCGGCCGGCGTGGTGTGCGCCGGGGTCGTGACTTATTTTATTTACACGCTTCCCCACTTGCATATACAACGGCTTTCTGCAGATTATTTAGACCGGGCGCGGGTCGCTGCGGACACATACAAGGCTTTTATGGATTTCCCATGGTTCGGGGCGGGTCTCGGGGCGTGCCCCTATTACCTGAGATACTATCAAACGGTGAATCCGGAAAACTTTTTGCTTGTGCACCCCTACAATCACTTCGTTCAGCTGGCATGTGAAACGGGCATTGTAGGAAGCGTTCTGTTCCTTTTTCCCGTGATCGGGTACCTTATTTTTTCATACAAATTGACACAAAAATCTGAATCACGCAGGAGACGTATTTTTGGACTAGCCGCATTTCTGGCGCTTATCCTTTCTGCTGCGCCTGCATTGCTCGACAACTATTTAGCGACGCCAGCATCTGCTTGTTTAGCCATTTTTTATGCCGCTTTACTAGGCAGGTGCGCGGTTCCGGCCGACATTTCTGCCACAGCGTTTTTGCCGGCAAGACGTCCCTCGGCAGGGCGTCTGGCGGTCATTGCAGCTCTATGGGCGGGCATTTTTCTGGCAATGACCGTGTTGTGGTCTGATTACTGCGTACAAAAAGCCATTACTGCGCTGTCTAAAGATGGACGCCGGCTCGAGGAGGCCAGTCGTTTGCGCGCTGATAATGCAGAGGTCTGGATGAATCTGGGGCATTGGCATTACAACGAAGCGGTCCATGCTCTGGAGCTGGGGAAGGATCCGAAAACCGAGCTTGAGCAGGCAGTGTACGCTTACTATTGTGCAGTGGTGAGGACCCCATCTTGGGCTCCTTCGTGGATTGGACTGGCCAAAGCGCAAATGCTCTCATCAAACTTGGAACTCGCCTCACGCTACCTATCTTTTGGTGTTGGCCTAACGCCTCGAAACCGTGACATGATCATTTACGGAATTTTGATGCAGCTAAGGTTTTCCCAGAACACCCTATGGCGTGACGAGCGGGAGCTTTTCGAGCGCCGTGCCGCTTACTGGGTGGGGGTGGGCTCAGTGCTTCCCCGGCCGCTGCATTCGAATGACGTATATTACCTTCTAAACTATGCGCCTCATCAATTAGGTGACTCGCAAAAAAAACTCGTCGCCTCCTTTATAAGTCGTTGCTATCGAATCCCTTCGAAGCGCTTGACATCCTAGCCATTGAATAGTATTGTTAATTATAGTTTATTATTATGAAAATATGCTAACGTTTTATAGCAAAACACTCTATTCTCCACCAAGAAGGTGGGGGTCGGTAGTGTTTGTTCTCTTTTCACTTGTATTTTCTTCGGAGGCCTTTGCTGCTCGTGCGCGCTTCGAAGATTTTAGCGGTGTAGATCATCGTTTTGATACGGGTTACAGCTATCGCAAGTATGCCGACTCGGTTCATGAGGCCGCTACTTACGATTTGGTGGTCCCTGATGCGGAAAAGGACAAGGATGCTCAGAATGCGCTTGTCGACGAAGAGAAAAATATCGACGAGTGGCGTTATCAGAGAGATTTTAATTATGCGGCGACGTATCGCTCAAACATCATGGGGGTTCGCAATGACCCACGGGGGGATATCATCCATAATTACGCAGGAGTGTTCGGCATGACTCGGCGCGGAAAGCGTAATTTCGTGGAAATGTTTTACAATCTTGGCTATTCCCATCAGGTCGAAAATGAAAAAGCGACCGCCCTTTCCAAGAGTCAGGTAACGACGATCGGCTTTACGTTGGGCCGCCTGAACCTGACGGCATCCAATACGTTTAGTCCTTCGGCGGCGATGGCTGCCGGCGAAAGAACGGAACTAGAGACGGCTACGAGCAAGCGTGTCACGGCCATTACCGACACATTGGCTGTGGACTCCAATTACAAGGTTGGGGAAAAGACCCGGGCCGGGTTTAGTTATGCGCGTAATATTTTTTATCTCCCAGTGGCAAGCAACTCGGCCACGATAAACTCTTTTAGCACAATATCCACGACCTATATCCCAAGATTGTCTTATGCAATTACCCCGAAGCTCAGCATTTCCGCACAATACGCGTGGTTGTTTACTGAGTTTTTCCAAGGTGGAACGCTTGGGTCAAAGTCTCAGACGCCTGCTATTTCTTTAACCGGCCGATTGACACCGAAGCTCAGTTTTTCGGGGCAGGTGTCCTACGTAAGCCTACAGTATGCAGACTCTCAGATTCCGGATGCGAATAACCCCACTTTTCAATTTTCGCTGACCCGGAAGCTGACCGAAAAAATTGCAGGCACGTTGTCGACGACACGTTCGACGACTGAGAATTTCGACTCATTGACCGGCTCGATTCAACAGAACAGTACATATTACGGCGTTGATTTAACTTGGAATGTACGTCCGCGCTTGTCTTTCGATTTCGGGGGGAGCGTTGGCTTTCAGAGCAGCGATGGTCTACTGGTGACGGCCGTCGATCCCGATAATCCGACATTGACGTTTACGCGCGCAATGGAAACCCAAAATTACGAATGGGGGGGCACATTGCAATGGGCCGTCCGGCGTTACGCGTCCGCGCTGATAGGGTATCAGCGTCTTAACAACAACGGGAGCTTCAAGGGCGGCGAGTTTGACGAGCACAGAATATTGAGCTCGGTGAACGCCAAATTCTAATGAAAACAAAAAGTATATGGATAGCGGTTTTGCTGGTTTTGGTTGGTGCCCAGCCGGTGGTTGCGTCGATCGGGAAGGACGCTCCGGCGGAGCCGGTGGTCGCCTCGGCCGAAAACGACGCTGCGGCGCAGTCGGTGCCAAGCCGCGCGGTTGCAGTGTCGGGCGATTCTCTGATCCATTCCGGAGACAGGCTTAGGATCGAGGTCTACCGGGAGCCTGATTTGTCGGGATCTTTTACGGTGGATACACACGGCAACATCAATTACCCGCTTCTCAGTGAAATCTATCTCGACGGTCTTTCGATCGACGAGCTTAAAGAATTCATGACTGAAAAACTTGGCAAAGAATTCATTGTCGACCCCCAGATCCGTATCAGTATCGAGGATAGCCCCAATAAATCGGTGGCGATCCTCGGGAGCGTAGCCAAGCCCGGCAATTATGTTCTTGGCTCGAATACGACTCTTGTCCGGCTTGTTTCGCAGGTGGGCGGTTTTGCACCTACGGCGTCAACGAACAATATTAAGGTTTTAAGGGCCGATCTGAACGGGAAAAAGGTGCCCATGCTCGTGGACGTCGATAAGATCATTGCCGGGAAGCAGGATGATTTTTTGCTTCAGCCGGGTGATTTTATATACGTCGAGCAGGCGCCTGAAAAGACCATCGAAGAGAAGAAGGCTGCCTCTGCCGAGAAAACGGTCACCGTGCTCGGTCAGGTTGGCCGGCCGGGAAACTATCTCTATGCCGAGGGGATGACGCTCGTCCGTTTAATTGCGCAGGCAGGTAGTTTTACCGCGGTCGCGACAACGCACAATGTTCGTATCGTACGTGCCTCACCTGACGGGATTAACCGGGTTCTGATCGTGGATGCATCCAAAATTATGGCCGGCCGGGCCAAAGACGTCCCGGTTGAGCCGAGTGACCTGATCGTTGTGCAGGAGTCTTTCTTTTGAGCGAATTTGTTGAAGAAGATAAGCCCGGAAATAACCTGGACATTTTCGAGTACTTGAACGTCATACTTGACAATGTCTGGGTCATTGTGTCGATCACGGCTTTAGGGGCAGCGCTCTCGCTTGTCTACTTTGCCCGCCTTCCTAATCTATATACGGCGAACGCGCAAATTCTTGTAGAGAAACTGGAAAACGCCCCAAAAGAGGTGCGGGATATGGCGCCTTCTTTCAGTGGTGACGATGATTATTACGGTACCCAGATCGCGATCCTGACCGGACGTAAGATCAGTGGTATGGTCGGTACTGAGCTCGGACCGGAAGCGGTAGGCGCCAAGATCCAAGCGCGCCGCATCCCTAAAACGCGCATATTGTCGTTGTCTGTCACGCACCGCAAGGCGGATTTAGCGGCAAAAGTCGCCAACAAGTACTCTGAGATCTTCGTTCGTGAGAGCACCGGCGAGCAGCAGTTCATGGGGCAACAGGTGCTCAAGTTGATTCCGGACGAAGCGGAACTTGAAAAGGACATGGACATGCTGGGTACTCTCCCTGACGCGGGGGCACCGTCCATTTTCAATAAAAAAGAGTACGCCGAATCCCTTCAAAGCGTCATGAATGACCCGGTCGTGTCCAAAATGAGGAGCGAGAAGCTTGAGATCCGGGCGAATCTGGTTGAGCTCTCGCAACGTTATAAGCCCAGTCATCCCAGCATCAAGGATCTGAACGAGCGGCTCGCGTACGTGGACACCGAGCTAAAGAACAGGATGCAGAAGATCCTGAACAACATCCGTGCGAACCTTGCGGGAGAGGCGCGGATCACAAACGTCAAAGTGCTCGAAGAAGCGGTGCCGCCGTCGATCCCGTCTTCACCACAACGCGCCAAGGGAGTGATCATCCACACGCTTATGGCTTTTGTCTTAAGTATCATGCTGGTTTTTTTTATAGAGAATTCGAACCAGCAGATCCGCAACGAGCTGGATTTTCGGCACAACGTGCCTTTGCCTTTTCTTGGTTATATTCCGCTGATCAAGGATTTCAATAGAAAAAAGAAAAAGAACCTGGAGCAAGGTTCTGAGACTTATTCGCTCGTAAAAGCGCTGAAGGAAAACCCGATCCTTTCGGATGCCGTGGCCAGTGTGCGTACACACATCCTCTTTTCGATGCCGTACGAAAAATCCAGGCGGATCATGCTGACCAGCTGTGTGCCCGATGAAGGGAAGACCACAGTCTCCGTGCTGCTGTCACTCTCGCTGACCGCGTTGGGCAAGAAAATATTGTTGATCGACGCCGACATGCGAAGACCTTTTGCTCATAATTATGTGATAGTTAATAATGGAAAAGGCCTCAGTGACTTTCTCGTGGGGCAGGCATCGTTGGACGAAGTGATGCAGGAGATCGAGGGCACAACGCTGAAAATTATAACTGCCGGAAGTCCGACTGTAAATCCCTCTGAGCTTGTCGGGTCCGAGCGCTTTAAGGAGCTTCTGGATCGCGCGACGGAGATGTTTGACCGGATCGTTATCGACGTCCCGCCGGTGCTTTACATCCCCGACGGGTTGATCATTGCTAAGCACGTCCACAGCGGTGTTCTCGTGTGCGGCGCCGGCATGGTACAGAAGAAGACGGTGGCCACGGTGAAAGAAAAATTTGATTCCATTGGTCATTCGTTCATCGGTATCGTGATCAACCGGGCGGAGCTTGATAAGGGAGCCCACCAGTACAAATACTACAGCAAGTACAAAAACTACTACACCAAAGAAAAATCAACACAATCTTGAAAGAAGGGAACTATGAAGAAAGCATTGATCACGGGTATCACCGGACAGGACGGTTCCTATCTGGCTGAGTTCCTGCTTGAAAAGGGATACGACGTGTATGGTGTGGTGCGCCGGTCAAGCTCGTTCAATACCGGCCGTCTGGACGATATTTATCAGGAGCCGCAAGCTAAGAATAAGCGTCTCCATCTAATTTACGGCGATCTGAACGATGCCAGTTCGATCAACCGGATCGTACGTACCGTCAAGCCCGTAGAAATATACAATCTAGCCGCTCAGAGCCATGTCAAAGTCAGCTTTGAAATCCCCGAGTATACTGCGGAAGTCACCGGGCTCGGTGTTTTACGAATACTCGAGGCCATACGGGAGTCGGGAGTGAAGACCCGGTTTTACCAGGCTTCTTCCAGCGAGCTGTATGGGCGCATGCACGACGTGCCGCAGAACGAAAACACGCTATTCCGTCCGGTGAGTCCGTATGCCGTCGCCAAGCTTTTTGCGTACTGGACGACGGTCAATTACCGGGAAAGCTACGGCATGCATGCCTCTAACGGCATCCTGTTCAACCATGAGTCGCCGCGCCGCGGAGAGACGTTCGTGACGCGCAAGATCACGCGAGCTATCGGCCGGATCAAGCGCGGACAGCAGGATGTGTTGTATCTCGGCAATCTCGACGCGAAACGTGACTGGGGCTACGCGAAAGATTACGTTGAGGCCATGTGGATGATGCTTCAGCAACCAAAGGCGGATGACTACGTGATCGCTACCGGCGAGACGCACACGGTACGGGAATTTTTGCACGAAGCTTTCGCTTACGCCGGGTTGAGTGTAAAAAAACACGTGCGGATCGACAAACGGTATTTCAGGCCCATTGAAGTGGATATCCTCCAGGGGGACTATTCGAAGGCCAGGCGAAAATTTGGTTGGAAACCCAAAACGAGCTTTAAAGAGCTGGTTCGTCTGATGGTTGATGCAGACATGCGGTCTTCAGAGTCGGAGAGAGAATGAGTTACTGGCAAAAAAAGAAAGTATTGGTAACGGGCGGCGCCGGGTTTATCGGATCCTATTTGTCCGAATGGCTGGTCGAAGCGGGGGCCGACGTCACAATTGCCGATAACCTAAAACGAGGAAGTCGTGATCGTATCCGGCACATTCTTGACCGCGCAGAGCTCGCTGAGGTTGATCTCTACGATGAAGCGAACTGTCGCAGTGTCTGTCGGGACAAAGATGTCGTGCTGAACCTAGCCGCGAAGGTCACCGGCATCGAGTACAACCGGTTTAATATGGCCGATATGTTCGAGAGCAATATGAAGCTGCAGATGAATGTACTGCATGCTGCCGCTGAAACAGGGGTGAAGCGCTTCCTTCAGGTGAGTACCGCTTGTATCTATCCGCATGACGCAAAGGTTCCGACGCCGGAATCTGAGGGCGAACGCGGGTCTCCAGAACCCACCAATGAAGGTTACGGCCTCGCAAAGCTGATGGGTGAGAAGCTCGCAAAATATTATGCGCGTGAAAAGGGGATGGAGGTCGTGATCGGCCGTCCGTTCAACGCGTACGGGCCGCGGGATCACTTTGACGAGGCAACGAGTCATGTCATCCCTGCGCTCATGAAGCGCGTGTTGGACGGCGATGATCCTGTCGTGATCTGGGGAAGCGGTAATCAATCGCGTGTGTTTGTGCATGCGAAGGACGTCGCGCGCGGCATGATGCTGATTGCCGAGAAAGCGCCTGCCGGCGAACCGGTCAATATCGGCCATGATAAAGAAGTGATGATCAAGGAGCTTTTTAAAGTGATTTGCGACGTCGTGGGCAGACACCCCAAAGTTTTTTACGACACTTCGAAGCCGGACGGTTATGCCCGCCGCGCCGCGGACGTCACCAATCTCAAAAAATACACAGGATTTGTTCCATCCATCTCTCTCGAGGAAGGCATTCGGGAGATGCACGCGTATTTTACCGGATCCCGTAAGTCGTCTCCTGTCGCGGCGCCAAAGCAGAAGACGCGTTGAGGACGCAACTATTCAAAGATAGTTAAAGATTAATTAAACCCCTCGTGGTCACCATACGATGATCGAGGGGACGGAGCTGTAGACGGATATGTGTGGAATCGCCGGAATTTACGCCTATCATTATGCCGCTACTCCCGTGGACAGGGATGAGCTGCGCTTGATCCGCGAGGCGATGGTATCAAGAGGGCCCGACGGATCCGGGGAGTGGTTTTCGGACGATGGACGCGTGGCGCTTGGCCATCGGCGGCTGTCTATCATCGACCTGTCGGAGCGGGGCGTACAGCCCATGCGAAGCGCCGACGGGATGTTGGTCGTGTCCTTCAACGGTGAGATCTACAACTATCGTGAACTGCGGAAGCGTCTCGAAAGTGCCGGCCGCGTTTTTGTCTCCGCATCGGATACCGAAGTATTGCTTCATCTGTATGCGGAAAAGGGCGAGCGCATGGTCGAAGATCTGCGCGGGATGTTCGCGTTCGCGTTATGGGACGCCCGAAAAAATGCGCTTTTCTTGGCCAGGGACCCGTTTGGGATCAAGCCGCTTTATTACGCGGACGACGGGTGGACGGTCCGCGTTGCATCTCAGGTAAAGGCGCTTCTCGCCGGTAGGCGGGTATCCAGCCTACGCGAGCCGGCCGCTCTGGCCGGGTTTTATTTGACGGGCAGTGTACCGGAACCCTTCACGCTTCATCAGGAGATTCGGCAGCTTCCGGCCGGGTGCGTGATGCATATTAATTCGCTCGGGCTGTCCGAACCACGCACTTATCGCACGCCTGCTTCTATCCTGGCGTCGGCTGCTTCTGATGAGTCGTCCGTGCGCGCCGCTCTCGAAGATTCTGTGCGGCATCACCTTGTTGCAGATGTGCCGGCAGGAGTTTTTCTTTCCGCGGGGATCGATTCACAGACAATTTTTGCGCTGGCTTCGCGCTTGCAGCCGCACGTAGACGCGGTCACGCTGGCTTTCGAGGAATACCGCGGTTCTTCCGGAGAAGAACTGCCTATCGCTGCTGCAGCGGCGCTTCGTATCGGCGCTCGGCATCATGTCAAAATACTGAGCCGTTCGGAGGTTCAGGTTTCTTTGTCGTCTTTTTTTGCAGCGATGGATCAGCCGAGCATTGACGGGATCAACGTTTATTTTGTGAGCGCTGCCGCGCGCGAAGCTGGTTTGAAAGTGATGCTTTCGGGCCTTGGCGCGGATGAACTCTTTGGGGGTTATGCCTCGTTCACGGATGTTCCACGATGGGCGCGGTTGTTTTTTCCTGCCCGCATTCCGTTTTTAGGTAAAGCTTGCCGTGTTTTAGCGAGACCCGTGGCTGCTCTTGCGGGAGTGTCGCCAAAGGCTGCCGCTCTTGCCGAGTATGGAGGCTCGTATGAAGGCTCGTATTTCGTACGACGCGGACTGTTCATGCCGTGGGAGTTACCGGCGTTGATCGGCGGGGAAGCCGCCCACGAAGGACTCCGGCGGTTGAATTTAATGGATAATCTCAGAGGAAGCATGCAGCCCTACCCTGGCACCCCGCACGGACTTGTGGCCGCGCTCGAAGCGTCGGCGTACATGCGTAATCAACTTTTGCGGGACGCTGATTGGGCGGGGATGGCTCATTCCGTGGAGATCCGCGTTCCCTTTGTGGATGTGCCGCTTTGGAACGCCTTGGCGCGATCGATTTCGATGGGCCGCGACAAGCGATCGTTGCGCACGGCGGTCACCGGGCTTGTCTCGGATGATGTTCTTCGCCGCCAGAAAACAGGATTTACGGTTCCTGTGCATGACTGGCTCGAAACGCAGCTAGGCATGGATGCCTGGAAGCGCGTGCCTGTGCTGCGTTCGCCGCGCACGCATTGGTCGCGCCGATGGAGTTACGTGGTCGCCGAAAGGATGGCGGCGTAAATGCGGATCCTGGCTCTTGTCACGGATGCGTACGGCGGCCGCGGGGGAATTGCGCAGGCCAATCGTGACCTTTTTGCCGCACTCGCGGCGGAGCATGAAATCGTTATTTTGCCGCGTAATGGTAACGGCGAGACGCCGGCGAATGTTAAACAGCTACAACCTATTGGGCCCCGCTTTCTTTACTCGGTTCGTGCGTTGATCGAAGCGTGGAGAGGCGGTTTTGACGTGGTTTTTTGCGGGCATCTTTTCATGGCGCCGTTGGCGGTTTTCGTAGCTGTGCTGGCGCATGTCCCGTATTGGTTGCATTTATATGGGATCGAGGCGTGGAAACAACCACGTTTTCCGCTTCGATGGGCTGCTGAGCGCGCTTGTCTGGCCACAGCCATAAGTCGCTACACTCGGCGGCAATTTCTTTCATGGGCAAGAACTGTCCCTGAGCGTGTGAAAATTCTTCCGGTTACTTTTGATCCACGCTTTTCGCCGGGGCCGAGATCTGTGGAGATTCTTCGAAAATACGGGCTCGAAGGCAAACAGGTGCTTTTGACGGTTGCCCGGCTTTCTGCGGTCGAAAGATATAAAGGACACGACAAAGTTATCATGGCATTGCCGAGGATACTCAAAACGCATCCATCTGCCGCGTATCTTGTTGCCGGGGAGGGTAATGATCGCGCTCGACTTGAAGCCGCCGCGCGTAAGGCCGGTGTGGAAGACTACGTGGTGTTCGCGGGCGCTGTGCCCGATGGCGAAATGGTCAATTTGTACCGATCTGCGAACGTGTTCGTGATGCCCAGCGCGGGGGAAGGTTTCGGGATCGCTTTTTTGGAGGCGGCCGCGTGTGGTCTTCCCGTCATCGGCGGGCGCTTCGATGGTAGTTGGGATGCGTTGCGGGAGGGGCGTCTGGGCAGTGCGATCGATCCGGATGATCAAGATACGTTGGTTGCCGCGATCGATAAGACTCTAAATCATCCCGACGTTTCAGCTGAAGAAGTGGAATTGTTTTCAAACGCGCGGCAGCGTGCACATCTAACCGGTTTGGTAGAGGCTCTTCATGCGTGAAAGAATCTAATGGAAAATAAAGACATTCCATATGAAGTGATAATTCAGGCCGATCGAAATTGGTTTTCCTTCGATATCCAAGGCCTTTTTCATTATCGGGATCTTTTATTTCTATTGGTCCGAAGAGATTTTGTATCAAAATACAAGCAGACGATATTGGGCCCGCTATGGTTTATTCTTCAGCCGCTTCTGACAACGGCCGTGATGACGATCGTCTTTGGCAATTTTGCAAAGATCCCCACCGATAAAGTGCCTCCGGTCCTGTTTTATATGTGTGGTCTGCTTTTTTGGAATTATTTTGCCCAAAATTTCACTAGCACTTCCCAGGCATTGATTGCGAATGCGCACATCTTCAGCAAGGTGTATTTCCCGCGCCTGATCGTCCCTTTGTCTGTTGTGATGTCCAACTTGCTGGCGTTGGCATTGCAATCGGTGGTGTTTTTGGGGTTTTATATCTACTTCAAGTGCTTCGGTAGCACCGCCATGCTTCTTAAGCCAAATCTATTTCTACTCGCCTTGCCGTTATTGGCTCTCCAGACGGCGGCCGTGAGTCTGGGGGTAGGGCTCTGGATCTCTGCGCTCACTGTCAAATACAGGGATTTTCATCACCTGACTGGTTTCGTGGTCCAGCTTTGGATGTATGCCACGCCCGTCATTTACCCGGCTTCAATGGTTCCGGAAAAGTGGTGGGTGGTGATCGCCTTGAATCCCATGACGGGGATCGTGGAGTCATGCCGCTACGCTTTTTTTGGCACTGGTTTTCTGACGTTACGCTATCTGCTGATCTCGGCGGTCATGACGATACTTTTGCTTGTGAGCGGCGTCCTGATGTTCAACAAGGCGGAACGGACTTTCGTGGATACGATCTGATGCTCAAGCCCATCATTGAGGTGGAGAATCTCTCTAAGAGGTATCATCTCGGCGCCGTGGGAGCTACGACCTTACGGGAATCGTTCGATAGTTTATGGTACCGGCGCAACTACCGTAAAAAAACTGCCCGATCGGACGAGTTTTGGGCCCTGAGGGACATTTCATTTTCGCTTGCGGGCGGTGAAGTTTTTGGAATCATAGGAAAGAACGGCGCCGGTAAATCCACGCTTTTGAAGATCCTTTCACGGGTTACCGATCCGACCTCCGGCAAAGCCGTGCTGCGGGGCGGCGTGGCCTCCCTTCTGGAGGTAGGCACCGGTTTTCACCCTGAATTGACGGGACGCGAAAATATCTATCTCAATGGCGCAATTTTGGGCATGCGTAAGAAAGAGATCGACGAAAAGTTGGACGAGATCATAGATTTTGCCGAGGTGCAAAAATTTTCCGATACGCCGGTAAAGCATTATTCAAGCGGAATGTACGTTCGGCTTGCTTTTGCGGTCGCGGCCCACTTGGAGGCCGATATTCTTATCATTGACGAGGTGCTGGCCGTAGGAGACGTCGCTTTTCAAAAAAAGTGCCTGGGTCGCATGAATGAGGTCAGCCGGAAGGGGCGCACCGTGTTGTTCGTCAGCCATAATCTTTCAGCGATCGCTCAGTTGACTTCCAGGTGCCTTGTTCTGGCCGGCGGCAAAACGGCTTTTATCGGGCCGACAGAGGAAGCGATCTCCTCATACTTGCTATCATCGGCCCCCGTACGCAGCTTTGGCCGACTACCTGTCGAGAGCATTGGATGTGAGGCACGTCAGCGCGGCATTCCGGGTGTGGAATTTTCAGAAATAGGACTTGCCGGCGAAGGAAAAACCGAAGTTTGGATCGGCGGAGCTCTGGAAATCGATGTTGTTCTTATCGCATCGCGGCCTACCGAAAGCCTGCGGTTTGGATTTACGGTGCGGGATCATCTGGGTGCCGCGATCCTTACAGGATTTTCTCCAGTTTTCTCGCTCACGTGTGCCGGCAGATCCGCGGTTCGTTTGCTGATCGAAGATCTTTTTTTGGCGCCTGGATTTTATGATCTGAGCATGAGCGTCGGCTACGGCGTCGCGAACGAACCCAAGGTCGAATATGACATTTTACTGGGGTGGCTGAGATTTTCCATCGCGCCGGCTTTCGGGGGTTCCAGTCCGATCGGGGAATGGTCTTCACATTGGGGGCGCGTCGTGCATATGAGTTCATCTGTAAAAAATATCGGAGGGACGAATCCATGAAAGTCGTCATTTTCTGCGGTGGTCAGGGAACACGCATTCAGGGTGTAGCGGATAACTTGCCGAAGCCTATGGTCAAGATCGGAGGCAAACCGATCCTGTGGCACATCATGTCGATTTACGCCGCGTACGGCTTCAAGGATTTCGTGCTGTGTCTCGGCCATCTCAGTTGGGAGATCAAGGAATACTTTCTTAATTACCGGTCCATGAACCGAGATTTTCAGGTCAACCTGTCGGACTCCTCTAAGGTCAGTTTCTTGAATCAAGATCCCTGCTCGGACTGGAATGTTGTATTCGCAGAGACCGGTGAGGACACTCAAACGGGAGGCAGGCTGAGAAAGGTCGCGCCCTACATTCAAGAGGACAAACAGGTCATGGTCACGTACGGCGACGGAGTGTCGAATGTCAATTTAAAGGAGCTTGTAGATTTTCACAATAGCCACGGAAAAGCAGGCACGATCACCGGGGTGCGCCCGTCCGGACGATTCGGCGAAATCACGTATTCTGACAAAGGGCTCATCAATCAGTTTAACGAGAAGCCGCAGACCGAGGCCGGGCGCATCAACGGCGGTTTCATGATATTCAACACGAAAGAGATGTTGTCGTATCTGTCTACGGGTGACCAAATCATCTTCGAGCGAGAACCCATGATGAATATGGTGGCCGACAAACAACTCATGGTTTACCGGCACAACGGTTTTTGGCAGCCTATGGATACGCATCGCGAATACAAGCTGCTGAACGATCTTTGGGCCAAAGGGGATGCGCCGTGGAAGATTTGGTGAAGTTCTACAAGAATCGACGCGTATTCGTAACCGGACACACCGGTTTCAAGGGGTCGTGGCTCACGCTGTGGCTTAAGCGGTTCGGAGCCAATGTGTGCGCCGTCGCGCTTCCTCCTGCTTCAAGCCCATCACTTTTTCGTGCTGCGCGCTGCGGAACCGGGATTGAAAGTCATTATGCAGACATCCGTGACGCAGCCAAGCTTGATCGTTTGATGCGTGACTTCCGGCCCGAGGTCGTGTTTCATTTGGCGGCGCAGGCGCTCGTCGGCGTTTCTTATAGGAAACCGTTAGAAACCTTTGCCACAAACGTACAAGGTTCGGCCAATCTGCTGGAAAGCGTGCGCCGGATTAAAAGCGTGCGGTCTCTGGTTTATGCGACCAGCGACAAATGTTATGAAAACCGCGAAACGGGCAGGCTGTACCGTGAAAGCGACCGTCTTGGTGGAAAGGACCCTTATGCCGCCTCAAAGGCGGCTGCCGAGATCGTTTTCGGCGCCTATCGCCAATCTTTTTTTTCTGAAGGTTCTGTGGGTGCCGCCTCGGTTCGGGCCGGCAACGTGATCGGCGGCGGCGACTGGTCCGAGGGGCGAATCGTAACGGATATTGCCCGCCATTTAGCGGCCGGGAAGAGCGCTCCTATTTATCATCCTGAAGCGATCCGCCCTTGGCAGCACGTCCTGGAACCGCTTTACGGGTACTTGATCTTAGCCAAAGTTCTTTATCGATCCCCGAAAAAATTTAGCGGGTCGTGGAACCTGGGCCCCTCCTCCGGTAAAGTCCGCCTCGTGAAGGACCTTGCGGAAAGGATGATCGCCGCGTGGGGCAAAGGCTCTTGGGTGTCCAAAAAAAGTCGTGGATTTCGAGAAGCGGGTGTGCTACGCCTGTCTTCCGCAAAAGCACGCCGGGGTCTCGGGTGGCGCACGGTCCTTACTTTCGATGAAACCGTTTCGAAGACGGCGCATTGGTATCGCGGTTACTATGCGGGTACACCGGCCGTGCGGCTCTGCGAGAGAGATTTCGAGGATTATGAAAAAAAGGTCCTTTATGCATCGAAAAGGGGGAAGCGGTGAGCGACGACCGCCGGATGCGGACCGCAGTATTCGATGAGGTGAGACGCTACTTTGATACGTTTCATGCGAAGAAAGCGTTTGTCCCCGGTGTGAGCAAGGTGCATTACGCCGGGCGCGTCTATGACGCGGACGAATTGATCAATGCGGTCGATGCGGTGTTGGACTTCAATCTGACCGCCGGCCGTTACTCCGAAAAACTCGAAGCGGAATTCAAAACACATTTTGGCTGTAGCCGGTTTTTGCTCGTCAATTCCGGTTCTTCGGCGAACCTTCTTATGGTGGCGACGCTGGCGGCCGCTTCAACGCCCGATCCGCTGAAGACGGGGGATGAAGTGATCACTCCTGCGGTGACATTCCCGACGACGTTGACCCCTCTTCTTCAATACGGGCTTGTTCCTGTGCTCGTGGATTGCCGTTTGGGCACCTACAATGCAGATTTCGAAGAAATCAAAAAGGCGCTGTCACCCAAGACGCGAGCCATTCTCATTCCGCATACTCTCGGGAACCCTTGCGATCTGGACCGCATTCGGGATCTATGTTTGGAAAAAGGGCTGTTCTTTTTAGAGGATTGCTGCGATGCGCTGGGCGGTACTTATGCGGGAAAGCAGGTGGGCACGTTCGGGGATATGGCGTCCTTGAGCTTTTATCCGGCCCACCACATGACGCTTGGAGAGGGCGGCGGTGTCATCGTAAACCGGGCCGGCTTGGCAAAGACGGCCTTGTCGATCCGCGATTGGGGACGCGACTGCTGGTGCGCGCCTGGTAAAAGCGATACGTGCGGCAAGCGTTTCGGATGGAAGCTCGGAGACCTGCCGGAAGGCTATGATCATAAATATATTTATTCGAATCTTGGATACAACTTGAAGGTGACGGACATGCAAGCGGCGATAGGACTTGCTCAGTGGGCCAAGCTTCCTGGTTTTATCGCCAAAAGGCGCGAAAATTTCGCGTTCTACCGAAAGGAATTCGAGATGTTGGAAGAGTATTTGGTATTACCCGAATCCGATCCAAAGGCCGAACCCTCCTGGTTCGGTTTCCCTGTCACAGCCCGCGGGTCGATCCGCCGCGAAGAGCTGACGCGTTATCTCGAGAGCTCTAATATTGAAACGCGTCTCCTTTTTGCCGGGAACATTCTCAAGCAGCCTGGTTTTAAAGGAATACGTTGTCGCCAGGTAGGGAATCTTGAAAAAACAGACGAAATCATGAATAAAACATTTTTTATCGGCGTCTATCCGGGGTTGACCGCAGAGATGCGGATGTATGTCCTTGATAAATTTAAGGACTTCTTCAAAAAATACAGGGTTGGAAAAGAATGAAAATCGTACCCGTAAAGATCCCCGGTGTTTTTCAGTTGAATCCGGCCGTAACCGCCGATCCGCGCGGACGTTTCGTCAAAATTTTTGAGAAGAAATTGTTTGAGTCCTTCGGATTGACGATGGACCTTCATGAAGAATTCTATACCGTTTCAGGGCAGCGTGTTCTTAGGGGGCTGCATTTTCAAATACCTCCCCATGAGCATGTGAAGATCGTTCACTGTATAGCAGGGCACGTCATGGACGTTGTTTTGGATCTGAGGTTAGGGTCTCCCACCTATGGCCAATTCGAAGCATTTGAACTCACTGCAGACAAGCCAAGCTCTATTTATATACCCCCGGGGCTGGCGCATGGATTTTACGTGAAAAGCGGCCAGGCGACGCTTCTTTACCAGGTGTCCGCCGCCTATTCTCCGGCGCACGATACCGGCATTCTTTGGAGTTCCACTGGGATCTCATGGCCGGACCTTGAACCCATCGTGTCGGATCGTGACAGCCGCTTTATGCCGTTGGCCGATTTTAAATCACCTTTCAAGTATGTGGAGAATATTTCATGAAGCGCCGTCGGCCCGTAGCACTCATCGTAGGGATGACCGGATTTATAGGGAGCAGCCTGACGCACCGCTTGCTGCGCGGCGGCTGGAAAGTCCATGGTCTTGTCCGCCCGGGTACCAACAAGCAAGGTTTGAGTGTGTACAGGGGGCAGGTTAAGACGCATGTTTATGACGGTTCCATCGGATCTTTGGAGCGAATGGTCCACTCGGCGAAACCTGACATTGTCATCCATCTGGCCAGCCTTTTTCTAAAAAGCCACCGGCCCGAAGACATCACTCCGCTGATGATGAGCAATGTCGTTTTAGGCGCGCAGCTTTTGGAGGCGATGACGGCGTGCGGAGTGAGCCGTCTGATCAATACGGGAACGTATTGGCAGCATTACGACGGGCGGGATTATAGCCCGGTGAATCTTTACGCGGCCACCAAGCAGTCATTCGTGGATATTCTGCAGTATTACGTCGAAGCGCGGGCACTTCGGGCTATCACGCTGGAGCTTTCGGACGTCTACGGCCCCGCGGACCCCAGAGAGAAAATTTTTCAAGCCTTGTCCCCCGCAGTGAAAACCCGAAAACCGTTGTCCATGAGCCCCGGACACCAAAAAATGAACTTTGTTTACATTGACGACGTTCTGGACGCCTACGTGATCGCCGCAAAACGGCTTCTTGGCGGCAAAGTCGGAGGACACGAGGTTTATGCCATCTCGGGTAGAGACACTTTGACATTGCGGGATATTGTTCGTATTTATGAAGGCGAACTCGGGCGCCCGGTTCCCGTCCGGTGGGGGGGTAAGCCTTATCCAGACCGTCAGATCATGAAGCCAAGGCGCAGCGGCGCCAGGCTGCCTGGATGGCATTGCCGTGTTTCGCTGCGCGAAGGAGTCCGGCGCATGATCATGGCAGATGCACAAGCAAGGAAGCCCAAATGAGTGAAAACACCCGTCCGGTATGGTCGGTGATGAATGCCAGTCTATAACTTCGCCTCTTATTTGAAAGGGACGCTCAGAAGAGTTCTATGCCAGGCACGAACGGGTAATTCGGATGTCTCATGGGCGTATTTATGATTCCAAAAATCGATCCAGTGCCGGCCAATATTCCCCGTCCTCTATGGTCGGTGATTATCCCCGCATTTGAAAGAACAGCCTATCTTGAAACCGCCATTTGCTCCGTTCTGGCACAAGGCTATGCTCCGGAAGAGATGCAGATCGAAGTCGTGGATAACCACTCTCAATCGCGTCAGATCCAGACGATTGTCGAGCGGCTGGGTGGCGGAAGAATTGCTTATTACTACAGCGAGAAGACTCTAACGATGCAGGAAAACTGGTCTTTCTGCCTCCGTCGAGCCAAAGGCCTTTGGGTGCATCTGCTTCATGATGATGATTTCGTATTGCCTGGTTTTTACAAGCGGATGGAGGTGGCATTTTCTGAAACGGCCGTGGGAGCTGCATTTTGCCGGCATTGTTATACAAACGAGCAAGGTCAGGAGACTGGAAAATCTCCGTTGGAATCGGAAACAGCTGGAATTCTACCAGACTTTCTCGACAAAATATCAAGCTACCAGGTTGTTCAATGTCCTTCGATCGTTGTGAAGAGGGAAGTCTATGAAAAGCTTGGCGGGTTTCGCAAGGATTTGGTTTATGCGGGGGATTGGGAAATGTGGGTGCGGATAGCCAATAGCTTTCCAGTCTGGTATGAACCGGAGCCGTTGGCCTGCTACCGGGTTCACAAAAAAAATGTTACGGCGCAAGTCTTTAGCGACTCGGGTAAAAGTATAGCGTATTGCCGGAAAGCCATTCATATTTTTAAGCGATACTTGCCGAACTCAAAAAAAGATAACGCCAAAGCGGCGTATAAAAACTATGCTTACTTTGGTAGCAGGCAGTGCAGGGAGTCTTTAAATAAAGGCGATTTGCTTGCCGCCTCGAAGGAATTCAAAGAGACTGTTATCACCGCTATTTGTGGTCGGTCGATCCGCCCCATACTGAGGCTTACAGTCGTTTTTTTGATTCGCTCAGTGTGGCTTATCTTGACCGGCTCGGGATGGCGAAAAAAATTTATGAATCGGCCACACAATGGAGAAACAAGGTTGTGACCGTTCTGTCGCCAAAAAAAATTCATCGCTTACCCGGAATTTCCGGAACCGGACACCAACGCTGGCGGCCGCCGCCTGTTTGAAATCTTGCAGATTCTGCGGGATATTAAGTTGAAAGATTTTTTGAAGCTCAAAATTATCAATTCTACAATGGATGACTTTATCTTGAGCGACACAAGGCTTGGAAGACTAAAACGATTGCCTAATAGGATTGTAAGAGATTTGGTGGGTATTTTTAAAGTTTCAAAGGGTTCCAAAAGCAAGCAAAAAACAATTCTTGTTGTTTCAAGAATTTGTCCTGCCCCACTGGTGCATGGAAATAGGATCCAAATCATGCAAATGTTGCGATGGTTGCGTTCCAAAGGGTATCGGATAATTTTTGTACTCCAAAAAATTGAGCCAGATGCCGAGCCATCGTTGTTGAAATCACTCGTTGATCAACTAGTAGTTATTGGTAGTCCACAAGGGTGGTTTATTAACGCGACATCTAAAATTTATAGAGAAACAGTGCCAAAACACATACGGGCCATAATCAAAGGCAAAACCTCTCTCTTTTTATTGCAGAGTGGGAAAGAGGTTTGCTCAAAAGATAAAATTGACAGCAGCTGTTGGCCTACAACACTAAAGACCGTAAAAAAACTTGTGAAGCAATGCCATCCCTTTGCCGTTTTCAGTGAGTATATTTTTACCAGCAAATGCTTGGAAGGTTTACCGGACGGCACATTAAAAGTTTTAGATACGCTTGAAGTTTTTCATCGGAATATCAAACAATATGATTCCAATTGGTTTCCGCGGGAATCGGTTTTTATATGTACACCTGAAGATGAGAGGCGGTGCTTTGAAAGAGCCGATGTATTGTTGGCGATTCAGGATCACGATAAGCGGGCAATTGAAGCTTTGGTTCCTCATAAAAAGGTGATCAAAGTTGTCAATCCCGGCGCCCGTTTTGAGGCAATGGAACCCGATCCTTTCCCGGGCCGCGTGCTTTACGTAGGTTCGGGTAATACTTTTAATGCTCACGGTTTGCGGGCTTTTCTAGAAAACGCCTGGCCTCTTGTTGTGGGTCAGGTTCCATATGCTGTTTTGCATGTTGTTGGGCCTTTTTCCGAAATGGGTGAGAAAGGTTGGCCGAACGTGGTATTTGTTGGAATTATTACCGACCTGGCATTGGCCAGCGAGTATCGCAGGGCCGAAGTTATCATCAATCCGCAGCTTGTGGGGACCGGGCTAAAAATAAAGAACGTGGAAGCCATGGCTATGGGACGAGCGATGGTTATGACTGCAGCCGGAGCCGACGGGATAGAGGACGGCGTTGAGGAGGCCTATTTGCTTGCCCGCAACTGGCCGGAATTTGCCGGGCATGTCAGCCACCTTCTTAAAGACGCATCCTTTCGTAAAAGAATAGAGACTGAGGCATTAAACTACGCAAAAAAGCATTTTTCGTTGGAAGCAGCATTCTCTGAACTAGATATAATTTTGCGCGCAGCTTACACGGTTCCGACCGAACACCTACTGAGCGGACAACCAAGGAAGGTTTTATGAGAATCGCAGTCTGGCATAATTTACCAAGCGGAGTAGGAAGATTAACCCTGCATACCCGTCTTTTAGAAGGGGCTACGTGGCCGCGCTCTGGATGGGCCCAGATTTACGCGGCTATCTTGCTATCAGGGAACCGAGTGAAACGGTTATTTATAGTCCGCCAAACGAAAATACGTTTTGGTACCCTGTGGGAGCTTTTTCCTGGTGGCGTCGTAAATCTCTCTCAGTTTGGTATACAGCAAAAAAAATGAAACATTTCATTTGGGTCGTGAAGGAAAAAAATTGTGGTCTGCTGAGGACGTTAAAATGAGAATGGCTGTCTTGGATACCGGATATCGTTTCAAGCACGATCCAAATATAGTTGCCTGGCACCGTCTGCCCGCGGCTCGTCTCACACTTGGTTATTTTAGTTCGCTTATGTACTGGAATGGCAGAAGTTTTTCACGTCTCGAGCACCGCTCTTTACGTCACGCCTGGTTCCGGGCGGCGCGTTTTGTAATGTCGCGAGCGATGCGCTGTTTGAAAGAGCTGTTCCAGCAGATGAAACGGCTTGCTGCGCACACCGAACCCGAGACTATCCAGGAGTCATCCGATCCCGCGGTGACGCGGGAGGGCCTTTTGCGTTTGTATGAAATAGGATGGCAGGATGAAAAAATTCTAAAGTTCTTATTTCCTTGGAGGCGCTGAGCGTGCTTAATGTGGGTTTTCCAGTGGTCGATTGGGAGGGCGGAGCCGTTTACGTGACGACACTGATTCATGCGCTCAGGATTTCGGTACCTGAAGCCGGCCGGTTTATCGTCCAGGAAGGTGGGGAGGTGGTACCGGAGATGCTTCGCGCCGAGATCGATGGAGTTATCGAGGTTCGCCGTCCAGGTCCGCGTACTGCGCGGGGACTTGCGGCTCGCGCCGCCCACCGTTTTTTTTCGCAGGACCCTACGCTGGAGGCTGCGCTTCGGGAGCGGAAAATCGATGCGCTTTTCGGGTTTGTGTTGTCCGCGCAGCCCGGCCGCGTACCGCTCTTATCATGCATTCCCGACTTTCAGCATGTCCATTTGCCGGAGATGTTCTCAGCTGAAGAGAGACACTCTCGCGACAAGGTGTTCACGGAATCTGCGCGCGTTTCCTCCCGGATCGTGCTCATGAGTAACGCGGTACGGGCCGATTTTGAGGCATTCGCTCCTCGTTATGCGTCTAAGGCGAGGGTGCTCGAAATTGCCGTTGATTTTAGCGCCTCCGTATATGCAGAAGACTCCTTGAAAACAGCATTGCGGTATGGTCTGCCGGAAAAGTTTGCTTATTTTCCAGCCCAGCTCTGGAAGCACAAAAATCATGAGATCGTCATCGAGGCTGTGAAATTAATCCGGGATAGCGGCCTAAAGATACAAGTTGTTTGCACAGGGGATACGCGAGATTATCGGCACAGGGATCACTTCGAGTGGCTCAAGGCGAAAGTGCATCGGGAAGGGCTTGGCGAACAGGTGCGTTTTCTTGGCTTTGTGCCGCGCGAAGATGTCGTTTCCCTTTTGCGCCGGAGCAGTTTTCTGATCAATGCATCGTTTTTTGAGGGGTGTTCGATGACCGCTGAAGAGGGGCGTTCGATGGGAAAACGCATGCTGCTTTCCGACATTCCGGTACACCGCGAAAAGAAAGGGTCGGATGCAATTTTTTTTGACCCAAGAAGTCCACGAGATCTCGCAGCAAAATTGGCTTCCATTTGGGAAAGCGCCTCACCCGGGCCCCACATTTTCGCCGAGAACGAAGCTCGTCTCGAAATACCGGCAAGATTGGCTCGTTCTGCGAAATCTTTTTTGTCGATTTTGGAGGAATTGTGAAAAGCAACACACTGAAAAAAGAAAGGCGCCTCTCATGAAGTGTCCGTCACTCTTGGAATTACCGCCCCCGCCTGCTGGAAAAACGGGTTGGCCGTGGACAGAAGAATCGCTGATTTTTCCGGCGATTCGCGAGGATGGTTGGATTGCTCCCCGCATTACGATTGTGACACCCAACTACAATTACGGGCAATTTCTGGAAGAGACGATCCGTTCGGTTCTGCTGCAAGGATACCCAGACCTCGAATACATCTTGATCGACGGAGGCTCCACCGATGCATCGCTGAAAGTAATTTGTAAATATGAGCGATGGATTACCCGTTGGGTAAGCGAAAAAGACAAAGGCCAGTCTTCCGCGATCAACAAGGGTCTGTCGTCGGCGACCGGAGATATTCTAGCCTGGCTGAACTCCGACGATATTTATGCTCTCAATGCGTTTTCTGCGGTTGCTGCTGCGTTTGTGGCGTCCCCGTCCGCAGATGTAATTTCCGGGCGGTGTCGGCTTTGGAGAGGTTACCCCGACGATGCGATTTTGGGCCCATCTCCGCTTAGGACCTATGAAGATTTTTTACGGGTGAAAAGCGGATGGATGAACGGACGGCTGATTTTTCAGCCCGAAGCATTTTTTAGGCGCCGGGCCTATGAATCTGCCGGGGGAGTCCCAGAAGAATTTAAACTCGCATTCGATTACGACTTCTGGCTTAGAATCGCTCATAACCATGGAGTGTTTCATGGCATCAATGCCGATCTTGCCAGCTTGAGACTACACGCGAATCAGAAGACGGCGGATATTTATGCGGGTTATTCCGACATGTGTCGGTGCGCGTGGAACTATTTTCTTTCCAGCCGTGAGCAATTTGAGGAGGGTGGGGCCTCTGTCGCGGAGGAGATATTTTCGGCCGAGGAAAGCATTCTTCTTCATTACCAGCGTCAGGCTCAAATCTTCGCATCATCGACGTCCTACAAAATGGGGCGGCTGATTACGCGTTTTCGCTTTTGGCCTTGAAAATACTCATGTTATGGAGGTGCCCAGAGAAAGGGGTCACGAAAGTCGAAAGCGCGAACACGAAAAGCGAAAGGGGTCAAGTCTCTAATTGACTAATACTTAGCTTCTTAGATAGAATACACCAAACTGACTAAGACACCGAGGAGCTTACCCATTTCCAGATCTCTAAGAATTCAATACCCAGGCGCTTGGTATCATGTCATGAACCGAGGGAACGCGCGAGCTCCGATTTATCTCGTGGACGACGACTACGAGATCTTTCTGGAAATCCTGAAAGAGTCTTGTAAGTTTTTCCAAGTCTATGTCAGCGCCTACTGCCTGATGCCAAACCACTACCATCTTCTTCTGACAACCCCAAAAGGAAACCTGGCCCGCTTTATGAGGCACTTAAACGGGGTCTACACCCAACGTCACAACCGCCACCACAAAAAAGACGGACATCTTTTCCGGGGTCGCTATAAGGCGATCCTGGTCCAGGAAGACGCCTATCTCACGCACCTTCTCCGCTACATTCATCTAAACCCTATCCAGGCCAATCTCACCCAAGATCTGAGAGATTACCCCTGGTCAAGCCATCGTCATTACCTGAAGGCCAAAGACGAGGAATGGCTTAAGGTGGTCTTATTGCTCAAAGTCTTTTCAAGGTCCTTGTCAACCGCAAGGAAATCCTATCTTAATTTCATCCGGGACGGCATCGATCCCAAGACCAAAGCTTTCTTCGATCAGGAGAAATCGGGCTCAATCTTTGGGGACGTTGATTTTGTTGAGGAAACCAAGGAAAGATTTCTTGGAGCCAATAACACTTTATCCGAGGAAATACCGGAAGTCCGATCCATCCATGGAAAGCGCCTTATAGTCCGAATCAAAAAGGAGGTCTCCCGAAAGTTCAGCGTGTCCGAGGATGCTCTGTCCTTTTCCAGAAGGGGAGTGCGTAATAGGCCCCGAACCATCGCCGTGGCGCTAGCCAGGGAGATATCAGGTCTGAGCCTAGGTGAAGTAGCCAAGCATTTCAAGATGGGCTCTTACAAAACAGTTAGTGCCCATCGCCAAATCTTCTTACGAGCTGTCTCCGGTAATGGCGCGATGCACCGATTATATGATGAAATAAAGAAGAGATGTGTCCAATTAGAGACTTGACCCCATTCGTTCATCGTTTTCGATATCATAAAGATCCAATAGACACCCTTTATCGCCACTCCAGCCGTGAATTGGAAGTGCTGTTTCCAGCGCCGGATTATCAGTTAATCGAATCCAGGATCATATCCTCTCCGGAAAAAATGGGTTGTGGTCCATTTTTGATCGTCAGGATTTTCAATAAGGTTCTCCGTTGGTTGATTCCGAATAGACAGCTTCAAATGACTATGAATCTTGACAATAAAGTGGCTGTGGTGGTCGTTCAAAAGAAAGAATCCAACTCATGAAATCTGTCGTTCTTGGCGGTTCCGGGTTCATCGGGTTGAATTTACTGGATAAGCTGATTAAAAAAGGGGACAGAATCCGGGTGATCGACCATCGGTTGCCTTCGGAAAAAGACCGGCCCGCCGGCGTCGAATTTGTTCAAGGGAATTATGCCGATCCTACGCTATTGGAACAAATCGAGGGAGCTGACTGCGTGTTTCACTTGGCCGGCCCAGTGGATTTGAAAGCTATCAACGTCGACGCCGCGCGTGATGCCGAAAAAACCGTAGCCCATTCGATACGGTTGATGGAAGCTTGTGTCCGGAAGGCGGTTCGGAGACTGGTGTTTGTGTCATCGGGAGGCGCTGTATACGGCGTGCCAAAATCCATGCCAATCCCCGAAGGGCATCCAACCGAACCAATTTCCGCTTATGGCGCGTCCAAGTTGGCAATTGAAAAATATCTGCATGTGTACAAGCATGTGTGGGGTTTGGATTATAAGGTTGCCCGGTGTGCCAATGTTTACGGACGCCACCAATCTCCTTTTAGGCAGCAAGGCCTCATTCCGGTTATTCTTCACAAAGCAATGAAAGGGGAGGAGGTGGAGGTCTGGGGTACGGGGGATGCAGTCCGTGACTACGTCAACGTCGAGGATGTGGCCTCCGCGTTGGCCGCATTGTCGGTCTATTCCGGGAAAACCGACGTATTTAATGTCGGTAGCGGGAGCGGGGTGTCGGTGAATGAGCTAATCGGCACTGTCCGCCGCCAGACGGGACTTGACGTCAAGGCTCGTTACCTGCCGGGTCGTTCATTCGATGTTCCCATCAATATCCTTGATTGCACTCTCATCGAGCGGGAGCTCGGATGGGGTTGTCGGAACTCGTTGAGCGAGGGAATCAGGACGACATGGGAATGGATGAAATGCTTTTCGCCGGAGAGTGTATGAATAGAATCGCTTTTATTGCGGCCAACGAATCCGCGCCGTGGGGTGGAAGCGAAGAGCTTTGGGGCAGAACTGCCATTTTTTTGGCTTCTCAGAACACGCACGTTTACGTCAGTGTCAGGGATTGGCCGGAGATTCCGCGGGAACTGGCCGAAATTCTGAAAGTCTGCGCCGGTGTCCAATATCGGAAGGACCGTTCCAGCGCTCTGTCCCGCCTGTTCGAAAAAGCCGAATGGAAGAAACCGAAATTTACCTGGCTAGATGCTGTGAAACCCGATTTGGTCATGATTTCGCAATCCGTCAACGCGGAGGGCTTCGACTGGATGCAGGCCTGCCGCGAGAGAGGGATGCCGTATGCGGTGATCGTCCCCGCCGCCGGAGAGGCTTTTTGGCCCTCCGGGGATCTTTTCGATCGCGGCGCGGCGGGTTTTGCGGCCGCCAAGAAAATTTATTTTGTCGCTGACGCCAATCGCATCCTGACCGAAATGCAGTTTGTCACGTCGCTGCCTCAGGCAAAAATCGTCCGGTTCCCTTACAAGGTGTCTTACGATGCAAGGCCTGGATGGCCTGCCGCCGGACCTTTGCGGCTGGCTTGCATGGCGAGGATCGATCCCATATCGAAAGGCCAGGATCTTCTTTTTAATGTTTTGGCGATGGACAAATGGCGGGAGAGAGAGCTGCGGGTCACGCTTTTCCGTACGGGACGATGTGTCGAGACCTTTACGAGAAACATAGAGAGGATGCGGTTGAAACACGTCGATCTTTTGGATTTTGTCGACGACGTCGAGTCAGTCTGGGCGTCTCATCACGGGTTGATCCTGCCTTCGCGATTCGAAGGCCTGCCCCTGGCGCTCGTCGAGGCGATGCTCTGCCGGCGGATGGCCATCGTGACGGATGTGGCCGACAACGCCAAAGTCGTGAACAACGGCGTCACCGGTTTCGTGGCGGAAGCGCCCACCGTCACGCACCTGGACCGGGCCATGGAGCGGGCATGGCAAGACCGCGCGCGCTGGTGTCAGATGGGCGAAGAGGCGAGCCGGCGGATACGGACGATGGTTCCGCCAAATCCCGTAGAAATTTTTGCGGATGAATTGAAGAGTCTTCTGGAATGAAAAAAAAAATTCTCTTTATCTCTCATTCTTCCGTATGGGGAGGAGCCGAGAAATGCCTCTGGTTGTTGCTGAGCGGGCTGGACCGGCAAAAATACGACCCATTGGTCGTTATCCCGGGCGAAGGTGTTTTTTCGGACCTGATCCGGAAATTAAATATCCCGGTCGAGATCATGGATCTGTCCTGGTGGGTCCTCGCCAAAGGGGAGAGCGAAGAAGCAGGTTTCGTGAACTTTATGGTGAATTTTGAAAAAAGTCTGTGTGTGCTGGTCGATCTCATCGACAGGCTAGGGGTGGATCTTGTTTACACCAACACGCTCGCCTGTCCTCAAGGAGCTTTCGCGGCGGAGCTGGCAGGCGTGTCTCATGTCTGGCATGTCCATGAATTGTTAAGCATCGATCCTGATAATGTCCTTTTCATGAATTTAACCGATTTTTACGGATGGGTACACGCGCTTTCCGATGTGGTCATCGTGCCCTCAAAGTGCGTTGGGGTCGAGTTGGAGCATTTTGTTCCGGACTTCCGTGAGGTCAGCGTGGTCTACAACGCGAATGACGAACGAGAGTCAGATTTTAAACATCCAAGCTTGCGTGATGAACTTGGAATTTCGCCTCATGATCCGGTTATTTGTTTTGTTGGGCACTTGGCCCGCAGAAAAGGCGCTCTCGACTTTATTCACATGGCCGAAATCCTGCTTAAAACCAACGCCTCCGCGAAGTTTATCATTGCTGGCCGGCCCTACAACGTGACTGATGAGGTCGAGCATGAAATTAAGAGCAGGCATTTGCAGGATTCTTTTTATAATTTAGGTTTTCGAGAGGATACGTGGAACGTGATATCAGGATCCGATGTTCTTGTTCTTTGCTCATGGGCCGAGCCGTTCGGTTTAGTTTTAATCGAGGCGATGAGACTTGGAAAACCAGTCGTGGCTACAAAAAGCGGCGGACCTGAAGAAATTGTCTTGGATGGAGAAACCGGCCGTCTTGTCGATGCGCACGATCCGTTTTCTATGTCGCAAGCTGTCCTTTCTCTCATAAATGACCCTAAAATGGCACGTGAAATGGGACGTAGAGGCGCCGAAAGGGCAAAGCAGTTGTTTACTGCGGACCGTTATGTGCGTCAAATCGAGGCTTTGATCGACACTGCCTCTCAAGACAGAAAAAATTTTGTAAAACAGAAGATATCGGCCCATTTTTTTCGTCAGAAATTGATGCGTTGCACTTTAAAAAAATATAAAACAGTTCAAAATCTGCTCAAGCTTTTTGTTAAAAGTGTTCGGCATGATCATAAAATGCGGCAAAGTAAAGAGGCTCCCCGGTGACGGAGCCTATCCTGCATTGCGCCTCCCGATCTTTTAAACAATCGGAGCTGCTGGTTTACGCCGTTGTTTTAAATTGGAACTCCTACGAGGAGAGCGTGCGATGTGTATTGGCTTTGGAGGGACTGGATTATTCGAATTTGAAAATAATCTTGGTCGATAATGCCTCTTCCGATGGCTCGGGAGTGCGGCTCAATCAAAAATTCCCAGCGTATACGTTCATTCAGACGGCCACAAATCTCGGCTATGCCGGCGGAAATAATCAGGCAATTCGTTCGGCGCTGAGGGACGGAGCCGAATTCATATGGATCATTAACCCTGATGTGATCGTTATAAACTCTTCTCTTGCGGTTATGGTACGGGCGATGAATGAGGATGCCTCTATTGGAGTGTGCGGCCCCAGAATTTTGAACGGTGTACATTCGGAAATAGAAGTATTTGACGGGTCTTTTGTCTGTTCCGAGGAAGGTTATGCGGCGAGACCATGCAAGGTTGAGACGGGATCGGAGCTGTTGCCGGATGTGGTCGATACGGAGGGAGTCATTGGCTGTTCAATGTTAGTCCGGGCAAGCGTGTTTAAACAGATCGGATTATTACGGGAAGATTTCTTCTTGTACCTTGAGGAAACAGAGTTTTGTCTAAGAGCGCATGCCCGTGGTTGGAGGGTAACGGTGTGCCGGAAAGCCATTAACGAGCATCGTTGGAATTTCCGGAAGAAGGGCGGGATAGATGCTTATTATTTTACGCGAAACAGGGTTCTGCTTGCTCGAATTTTGAGGCGTCATGTTTGGAGGACCGTGTGGATCTGTCTGGGTGTGCCTAACATTAGGAAGGTAAAATTCTTAGACTGGCTGAGAGTGATCTATCGTAATTATAAGCCAGTTTTTTACGGCTTGTTTCAACCTTTAAGGCCTATTCCTAAATGGTGACACATGCAAGCAGCAAACGGGGCATCTTGCACGAGTATGGAGAGCGCGCTCGAGGAGACGGTATGAAGGAACGTTCCGTGCTGTGGGTAACAAAGCGTTATGAGTGGCACGCAGCCACGAGCGGTTATGACCGCATTACGCGGGCGATCGCCGGTCCGTTTGCAGATCGGGACTCTATCAGCTACGATCCGCGCAGTCTAGCGCGTTTAATGCGTTGGCTGGTCCGGGTCGCCATCGTTCGCCCAAAGCAAGCCGTCCGGAGCGATTCGTACCGAGCGACACTCGATTTTTTCATTCGCGCGCGGCTTTTGACGAAGCGGTACCGGATCTTGCATGTGACCGACGTCGAAGCGCAGCTTGATCTCATTGAATCGCTCAAGACCCGAAAGCTGAGCGTGCCGATCATTGGGACTTGCCACATGCCTCCGTCGCGCTGGCAGAACGAGATCCGCCTTGCAGACCGCCTGTCATCCAGCTTCTCGGCGTTGATCGTTTTGTCCTCGTCTCAGAAAGCGTATTTTGACCAGCGGTTCCAGGGGCGCACATTCCTTATTCCGTACGGAGTCGACACACAGTATTTTAAGCCGGATGTGCGCGTTCGCGAGCGGGGGTTGTGTTTGTTCTGCGGGTTTTGGATGAGGGATTATCCCACGCTTGCCCGGGTGATCGAGATCATTCATACAAAAGATCCATCGGTGCGATTCGAGGTGCTTATTCCTCTGCCCGGCGTGGACTTGGCCCGGGAAGCCGGGTTGCGCGGGGGAGATAGGGTGCGGGTCCGGACCGGCGTGTCCGATGAAGAGCTTCGGATGTTGTACGCATCTGCGAGCCTCCTGGTGATGCCGCTCATTGATTGCACGACCAATAATACGATCCTTGAAGCAAATGCTTCGGGACTCCCATCCGTGCTCAGTGACGTCGGAGGAGTGCGGGATTACGCGGATGAAACTTTTGCGGATTTCGTACCGGCGGGCGATGCAGCGGCGATGGCGGATCGTGTTTTGCGCCGTTTGGCTGAGCCGGAATCGATGCACGTCCGGGGGGCCGCCGCGCGGAGTTTTGCCCAGGAGCGCCTGGATTGGTCTAAAGTGGCCGCGCGCACCCTCGAGGCATATGACGAATGTATCCGCGATTGGGAGAACCGCTAATGGCGACATGGCTGATACTGGGCGGAGGGGCGGTGACCGAGCAGTACTATCTTCCAGCTTTCCGGATCCTGGGCGTTTCTGACGTGATGGTCGTCGAAGCCGACGCCCGCCGAACCAGCTCGCTTAGAAAGCGATTTCCGGAGTTTGGGTACCGGACGGAAGACTATCGAACGGCACTGGCCTCACATGCGCGCGTTTCGAGGGCTTGTATCGTTGCGCTTCCGAACCGTTTTCATGCCGCCGCGACGGAGGCCGCGCTCGAGTCGGGATTGGCGGTGCTCTGTGAAAAGCCTTTGGCGATGACGGCAGCCGAGTGTGAACGGCTCGGGGAGATATCGGCGCGTTTGGCTAGGCCGCTTGCCGTCGGTATGGTGCGGAGACATCTTTTTTCGTTCCAGGAAGTGGCCGCCGCGGCTCGTGATGGTCGTTGGGGTCCGCTTGAATCCCTGGATTTCGAATTCGGCGGACCCTACGCATGGGTTTCAGATTCGGGGGCTTATTTCGAACGCGACAACGGCGGCGTCCTCGCCGATATGGGCGTTCATTTTCTCGATTACGCGGTGGCGCTTCTTGGTGACCTCGAACCGCTTAAGTACAAGGATGACGCACGCGGCGGGGTTGAAGCCAATGTGCGATTCGAGCTGCGTTCGAAAAATGGCCGTGGCGTGCGCGTGACGCTCTCACGCACGCGGCCGTTACGGGAGATTTTAATTTTTCGTTTCCGCGACGGCAATGCAACGATAGCGAGAGATGATCTCGGCACGCTTTGGTTCGCGCCTAAAAATGCCGCACCGTTTGCCGTTGTACATTCGTCTACAAAGATGGATCCATTGACCCAGGCATTTGCACGGCAGCTCGATCTTTTTCTCGCTTCGGTCATGGCTGGCGCTTCTCCAGCATCCTCCGCGTCAGAAGCTGCGCGCGTCATGCGCCTGATCGAATGGGCGTATTTTCATCGCGCACCATCATCGGCTGTGTCTGGGCCGGCTTCTTCTCCGGGCCGTGTCGTCGTGACCGGCGCTACGGGCTTCATTGGTACACGCCTTGTTGAGCGTCTGTTTGACGAGGGGCATACGAACGTTGTGGCCCCCGTCCGGAATTACTTCACATGCGCAGCGATCGCGCGCTTTCCGATTTTGATGCCGAAGGTCGATCTTCTGGATTTTGCGCAAACGCTCCGAGCGCTGCGGGGAGTGCGCCGCGTGTTTCATCTTGCATACGGCCGCGACGGATGGGGATCGTCGCGTGTCACTATTGAAGGGACAAAGAACGTCGTGCGGGCGGCCATTGAAAATGGCGCAGAATCGGTCGTGGTCTTGAGCTCAATTTACGTGTTCGGCCGTCCGGAAGTTACGGGACCGGTTGATGAGTCGTATCCCTATCGGCCTATCGGCGCGTATGGACGCAGTAAAGCTGAGATGGAGCAGTGGTGTCTCCGGGTAGCCAAAAATTCAAAGACGCGGATCATTGTGCTCAACCCTTCGTGTGTTTATGGCCCCGGCGGAACGACGTATACACGGCTTCCGCTTAATCTAGCCAAACAAGTTAATTTTTGCTGGGTGGATAATGGCGCGGGAACGGCCAATTATATTTATATCGATAATCTCATCGACGCGATGCTGAGCGCATCGACGATGCCCGAGGGCCATGGAAAGCGCTTGATCGTTACAGATGGCCATTGCACCTGGAAAGAATTTTTGGAACCATTTCTGGGGGCTTATTCTACGGAAGTGCCGTCTTGTGGTTTTAGAGAGCTTGCCGCGCGGCGGGATCGACAAACGGAGTTTCGGTCCTGGGTAAAGGATCTGCCGATTGCTCCGCACCTGAGGCCGGTATGGAAGATGCTTCGTAAGAGTACACGCGGGCAGAATTCTACGGACGTTCAACGTAGTCCAGATTCGAAAAAATCCACGGAGCCCGTTTGGTGGCTTGCTGATCTGTTCCATCCGGCGAAGACGACGTTTACCGCGCAAAAGGCTCGGGATCTGTTGCATTGGCAGCCGCGTGTTGGTTTACATGAAGGGCAGAAGAGAACCGTCGAGTGGCTCCGGGAGAATGGTTATTTTGATGCTGGTGCAGCATCATGACCGTTGCCAGACCGGAGAGAGGCGTTCTCGTCAGTGTCATTATCCCGTGCTATAACGCGGTTTTGTTCATTCAGGAAACGCTTAACAGTATTTTTTCTCAGACATGGTCTAACCTTGAAGTGATTATTATCGACGACGGGTCCACGGACGGAACGTTTCCATTTCTCGCGGAGCTGCGCGCATCCGGAAGATCATTCTCATTGATTCAGCAGGCGCATGCGGGCGCCAGCGCGGCGCGAAATCGTGGAACGGATGCGGCGATGGGAAAATACATTCAATACTGCGACGCCGACGATTTGTTGGCACCTGATTCGATTGCCCAAAAGGTCGAGGTTGCGGAGAAGTCGGGCGCTGACGTCGTCTATTCGGACTGGCAAAGGCTAAGCGAGGGAGCGGACGGTGTTTTTCGTGCGGGGGAAATTGTGTCTCGAAACATCAAAGATATCCACCCATCAGCGGAAATTGCGATTTTTACGGATTTTTGGGCGCCTCCGGCAGCGCTTTTATACCGGCGCCGCATCGTCGATAAAATAGGCGGCTGGAAAGAATCGCTTCCGGTGATCCAAGACGCACGTTTTTTGCTCGACGCCGCCTTGAGCGGTGCTTCTTTCGCGCGTGTTCCCGAGGTGACGGCTTTTTATCGCACGCATCGGAAGGACAGTCTTTCCTCCCGGGATCCGCGAGCGTTTCTTCAGGATATTTATACGCAAGCGCTGGGCATCGAAACGGTGTGGAAGAATCGGGGCGGTATTGACAATGAGAGAAAGCGGGCATTGCTTAAGGTCCTGGGATATGTGGCGCGTCAATCGTTCGGATCAGATCGAGTGCTCTACAGAAAGGTCTGTGAGACCATCCGCGGCATCGAGCCTCGTTATATCCCGGAAAAACCCCAAGCGCTACGCGCGGCATCACTGCTTTTTGGATATGACAACGCTGAGCGCATCGCAAGTGTGTATCGTCGTTTGAAAAAATGGCTGACCCCAAAAAATAAATGACACCCTTAAAAGTCCTCCTTGTTGTCGCTTGGTACTACCCCGAATCTGTCGGGGGCAGCGAGGCGTATGTTCGTTTGCTGGCACGTGGATTGCGTGACGCGGGTTGTGACGTTAGCATCGCCGCCGGTATAGACGGCGTGGATGAAAAAAACTATGAATATGAGGGAATTCCTGTCTATCGATACCCTGTCCCGCCGGGTGTTTCTAAGGCGGAGTTTGCTGGTATCACGCCGCCGCGTCTATTTGAGCGCTTCGAAGCGCACGTTAGCCGCTTAAAACCTGATGTCGTACACTTTCATTCCGTGACCCGCGGCTGCGGCCCGCCTCACGCCCGGTTGGCGAGGTCTGTGAGTCGGCGTCTTTTCTTGACCATGCATGTGCCCGGCGTAACTTGCGCGCGGGGGACGATGATGCGTTGGGGGCGTGTGGCGTGTGACGGCCGGATGGCGGCGCTTCGTTGTTCTGCCTGCGTGGCGCAATCCAGGTGGCCGTTACCCGTGGCGTTGGCAGGGACACCGTGCCTCGCGGTGGGAATGGCCAAACGGCATGCGGCGACGCGCGAATTTTTGTCGTTATTCGACGGAACGGTCGCCGTTGCGCACTGGATCCAGCAGGTCCTGATCGAGAACGGGGTGCCGCACTCCAAAGTTCATCTGTGCCGCCACGGATTGAACGCACAAACATCGTTCGCTTCGATCCCTGCGGATGGTCCTCTTCGGGTGGTCTATCTTGGGCGTATCACACGTTTCAAGGGTATCGATGTTTTGCTTCGCGCCCTCGTCCGGACCAATGCGCCGATTGAATTGCGTGTCTATGGCGGCACGGTCACGGAGGAAGACCGTCGTTATGAAGTTCGTTTACGGCGAATCGCGGCTGGTGATCGGCGCATCTTTTTTTTGCCGTCGGTGGCGCCTGCTGAAGTGCCGTGCATTTTATCCGGGGCCGATGTGATCGCCGTGCCGTCACGATGGCTGGAGGCGGGTCCTTACGTAGTCCTTGAGGCTTTTGCCGTCGGCAGGCCTGTCTTGGGAATGAACCTGGGGGGTATTGCCGAGCTTGTGCGCGACGGAATAGATGGCTTGCTTCTGCCGGACAGTGTCGCTGCATGGACATCGGCTTTGGAGCGTCTTTCCGGGGACCGCACGCTGGTATCACAGCTCCAGTCGAATATCCTTCCGGTTCGATCGAGCGGTGATGTTGCCTCTGACATGCTTTCTCTTTATAAAGGAGAAGGAATCTAATGGCGTGCGTGGCGGAAAAGCGGCCATGAAAGGCGGTATCGTCGTCATCGCGCCTTCTCTTTCTCCAAACACGCTGGCCATTGTCCGCGGTTTGAATGCGTATGAGTGTCTCGATCATTTTGTGACGACGGTGGCCATCCGCCGGCCGCGCTTGGTTCCGCAGCCTTTCCGGAGATTCATCGAAACTCTTGCTGACCGTCGTCCTTTTCCGGAATTTCTACCTGCGCGTGAAGTGACGCGGTACCCATTCCGGGAAATAGTCCGGTCGCTCATTAACCGGTATGGCCGAAATGAAATTTTGGCCGACTACGTCTGGGAATGGGCTGAACGCGGTTTTGACCGGCGCACGGCCCGCGCGTGGGCGGGCGTCTCAAAATTTATTTATGGTTTTGAGTTGGCGTCCGTCGAGACGTTCGAAGCACAAAAGAAAAGAGGGGGGTGTTGCGTTCTGGGGCAGTGGATTACGCACTACGGGACGTCCGTGCCTATTTTCGACGAAGAGGTTCGGCGCTATCCTGAGGCGGCAACGGCCTACGACCGTCATGTGTTGACCAATGCACCGGAGATCGCTTTGTTGAAAGACCGGCAGTATGCCGCCAGCGATCTGATCGTTGCGAATTCGGAATTCGTGAAAGAGAGTTTTGTGCGCGAGGGATTTGATCCGGACCGGATCGTCGTTGTTCCGACCGGAGGTCCTGGTGTTCAAGTCGAAGAGGCTGCGGAGCGGATCAAAGACCGCGTCGTCTTCATAAGCGCTGGCTCACAGTCGTTGCGAAAGGGCACCCATTACCTACTTGACGCTTGGCGGCGGCTGAACGCACGCGCCGGAGCGGAACTTTGGATGATCGGAAAAAATACGCTTCCGGATTCGATGACGCAAGGGTTGTCCGGCCGCGTCGAAAGGCGTCCATCCGTGCCGCGATCCGAGCTATACTCACTTTTTAGGAAGGTCAGCGTGCTGGTATTACCGTCGTTGTGCGAAGGTTTCGCGTTTGTGATTCTAGAAGCGATGGCCAACGGGCTGCCGGTGATCACGACGCCGAATTCCGGATGCGACAAGTTCGTCGAAGACGGCGTAAACGGATGGATTGTGCCGATCCGCGATGTGAATGCACTTGCGGGGCGGATGCAGGAGTGTCTGGATAGGCCGGAGCGTTTACGCGAGATGGGGGAGGCCTCCAGGCGAAAAGCGGCCGCTTGGACATGGTCCGATTACGCGGAGCGCCACACGGATGAGGTCGTCGCTTTCATGAAACGCGCGGGGATGGATGGAAAAGCTTAAAAATCAGCTCCGTTTTTTATTGATGCCCGGCGCAGATTTGATGACCCGCAGAAGAGTCCGCTTGTCCAAAAAATGGATGAAAGGAAAGCGGCGATTTCTTGACGCGGGTTCCGGGAACGGATGGTTTTCCTATCTCGCGTACCGGAGCGGCGCAAGCGTCATCGCCGTCAACATGGAAAAAGACCAGGTCGCCAAAGCTGTGACGTTTTACAACGGCTTTAAAAACGCGCCCGAAGAGGCGCTCAAGTTCATCAACGGCAATCTTTATGATCTGGAGCGCCTGGTCGGAGCCGGCTTTGACGAAATCATCTGTTTTGAAACGTTGGAGCACATCAAGAACGACGCCGCCGTCTGCGCTGCTTTTTACCGGCTTCTGAAGCCTGGAGGAGTGCTGCATCTCTGTTGTCCCAACGCGGAGCATCCCCGATGGAAGGCGGAGCCGCTGGATTTTGAGGAAAAGGGTTATCATGTCCGTGCGGGGTATACGACGACCTCTTATAAGGAGCTTTTGGAACCGATAGGGTTCAAGATCGCGGAGATGGAGGGCGTGGGCGGGCCGGTTTTAACGGCGGCGGACCATTTTTTTGAAAAACTGAGGCCCATTCTAGGTGACGCCCTGTGTCTACCGTTTGTTTACGCAGCGATTCCTCTGGTCGAGTTTGATTCGCGTAAAGTAGAGGGAGCGCTCAGTATTTATGTCAAAGCACAAAAATAGATGAAAGTCTGCATCGTTACGCCCGACTATCTTTCGTCGAGCCCTCGTACCGTTAAAGAGGCGGATGCTCTGTCCGCCGCCGGTTTCGACGTCCGTGTCGTTCATACATCGGGCAATATCGAGACGGCGCGGCAGAACGACGAGCGGCTTGTGCAGGGAAAGCGCTGGACTGCCGAAGCGGTGTACTGGTCTCCTTTTCACCCTAAGGAAGCAGGGCTTTACCGCATGACAAAAGTTCGGCATTTTCTAGCGCGCTCGGTTCCGGTCTTCGCCGCCGGTTTGGGGCGGCTCGCCGAATACGGGGAGTGTCGTGCGTATGGAGAACTCGCTCGTCTTGTCGCCGCGAAAAGGGCGGATCTTTTTATAGGGCATTATCCTCCGGGTTTGGCCGCCTCCGCTTCTGCGGCCCACAAGCACCGCACGCGCTATGGGTATGACATTGAAGATCTTCACGCGGAGGAGCAGCAAGATAACGGCGCGGGACGCCGGAAGACCCGGCGCGTTATCACGATTGAGCGGCGGTACCTGGCAGGCGCATGTCATGTCACGGCCGTATCGGATCTTGTTGCCGCCGCAATTGCTGCCCGCTATAGCGTCCCAACGCCTATTTCTGTCTACAATACGTTTCCGCTGCCGGACCGTGCTTTTGTGGATGGTTTTATCAAAGATCGCCGCGGAGAAAGGCTGTCGCTTTATTGGTTTTCACAGACGGTTGGTGAAGATCGGGGGTTGCAAGATGCGATTCGAGCGTGTGCGAAGCTGGATGGCACAGTACAGCTGCATGTGCGAGGAGCGCTGAGTGAGGATGTGCGGACGAAGCTTTTGAAACTTGCAGATGCTTCGGGTCTCAAGAAAGGGTTTTATTTTCATCCACCAGTTCACCCCGACGAACTATTATCCCGGGCCGTCGAACATGATATTGGTCTTTCACTTGAACGGCCGCAGACGGGGAGCCGTAGGCTTAGCGTGACGAATAAGCTCTTTTTTTATTTTTTGGCTGGGCTCGCTGTCGCTGCGACCGATATTCCGGGACAAAAATTCATTCTAAAGACGTGCCCTGAAGCCGGGTTTCTTTATCCACCGGGAGATATTGAGGCGCTGACAGGCTTGCTGCAGCGGCTTAAAGATTCCCCGGATGCTTTACGGCGGATGAAGCGGGCTTCGTATTCGGCCGCCGAGACATGGAACGCTGAGCGGGAGATGAAAAAAGTCATCCGGTCCGTGGAGGAGTGTTTGAAACGGTGAAGCACGTTGCGATCGTCGCCCCTCATTTTACGCCGAGCAATATGACGTCGATGCATCGTCCGCGTTTTTTGGCGACCTATTTGTCCGAATTCGGCTGGGATCCGACGATCGTGACGGTGCACGAGAAATATTATGAGGGCCGCCTCGAACCGGAGCTTGATCGGATATTGCCCGAGGGCCTTCGTGTGCGCAAAGCTTCGGCTTGGCCTGTCCGCCCGTTCAGGCTGGTGGGTGATGTCGGCGTGCGTGGTTTCGGGGGCATGTTCCGTGAGATTGCGCGCTTGCACTGCGAACGACCGATCGATTTCCTCGTCGTCACGATTCCGTCGAGTTTTGCGGCTCCGCTAGGTTACCTGGCGAACCGCCGCTTTGGAATTCCGTACGGAATCGACTACCAAGATCCCTGGGTGCATGAATGGCCGGGTTGCCGGGTATGGTTCAGTAAGGCGTGGGTCTCGTATCAGCTTTCGCGCTTTCTAGAACCTATCGCACTCAGCCGCGCGTCGATGGTCACAGGTATTTCGGTCGCGTATTATGAGGATATTTTTGTGCGTTACCCAAGTGTGAAGGAGCACGTGATCACCGCCGCGATGCCCAACGGGTGGAGTGAAAGGGAATATGCTTATCTCGATGCGCACCCTATTCCAGCAAGGCTTTTTCTGGAAGCCGGGGTCTACCGTCTTGTGTACGCCGGGGCGATGCTGCCCCACTCTATCCCCGTGACGCGTGCGTTTTTTGAGGCGATCGCGGGACTTCGTAAATCCGGGTTTTTGCCCGGGCGTTTCGAGGTCCATTTTATAGGCATCGGCGAGGCAGATGAAGCTTCCCCGCGTTCTTTGGCCGATGAGTTTGGGGTGGCGGACCTGGTATTTGAGCATCGGGAGCGGATGCCATATCTCGAGGTGCTCGAGCACCTGCGCGCTGCTTCGGCGGTTCTTATACTGGGCTCAACCAAACCTCACTATGCTCCTTCCAAGGCTTATCAGGCGGTGCTTTCCGGCCACCCTGTACTGGTTCTGCTGCATCAGTCCAGTTCAGGAGTCGAATTTTTAAGGGACGCAGGTACGGCCGCGATGGCCACATTCGACGGTGAAAAACCCGACATAACCGAAATCCAAAAGGCATTTTTACGACTGGCGGCCCTGGACGGCGTCAAGCCCTTCGCTGCAGCTCTTGAGCGGGTTTCTGCGCGTCATTCCGCTCAAACGCTTGCGGATGCCATGGACCGGGCGCTTGGTGTGCTGAAATGAAGATGGGGGTTCTTGCCAGCCATCCGATCCAGTATCAGGCGCCCATTTTCCGGGAGCTCGCAAGGCAATGTGATTTGACCGTATATTTTGCTCATAAACTGACTTCGGCAGATCAAGCAGCCGCGGGTTTCGGCGTTCCTTTTGAATGGGACACGGACCTCCTCTCCGGTTATAAGCATTGTTTTTTGAAGAATATCTCAAGCCGACCGGATGTTTCGCATTTCGGGGGATGCGACACACCGGAAATCCGGAATGAGATCGGAAAGGGCGGTTTCGACGCATTTTTGGTCACCGGTTGGCATTTAAAATCATATTGGCAGGCCATCGACGGATGCAAGCATGCGCGAGTTCCTGTCATGGTTCGAGGTGACTCCCAGCTGGCCATGCAGCGTGGCAGGGTGGAAAATATTATCAAGGAAATCAGTCACCGTTACATCATGAGTCGTTTTGATGCGCTGCTGGCCGTCGGGGCCCGTTCGCGCGAATATTATTTGCATTATGGCGCGGATCCGAAAAAGATTTTTTTCTCACCCCATTGCGTGGATAATGCTGCATTTATCGCCTCGCCTTCAGCCGCCGCAATGTCAGCTCGCCGTGATTGGGGTCTTGGCGAGTGTTCATCAATCGCCATTTTTTCAGGAAAATTGATCCCGCGGAAAAATCCTGTCGATGTAGTGCGCGCCGTTGCTTTGTGTAACCGCCGGCCGCATGTCCGCATTGGCGTGTTGATGGTGGGATCAGGCGAAATGGAGCTCGAAATCCGTCAGGCGGCGGTTTCTTTAGGAGTTAAAGCACACCTGGCGGGCTTCGTTAATCAGTCTTTGATTGCGGCCTATTACCATTCTGCGGATTTTCTTGTATTGCCCTCCAATGGCCGGGAAACCTGGGGTCTGGTCGTCAATGAAGCGATGGCCTGCGGTTTGCCGTGTGTGGTTTCCGATGCCGTCGGGTGTGCTCCGGATCTGATCGAGCCCGGCCGCACCGGCGAGGTCTATGAAATGGGAAATATTTCAGAAATGGCGGATGCCATTGGGCGCGTGCTGCCAAACGTTAAAAGTCCTCAAACGCGCGATGCCGTGTCGGCAAAAATCGCCGCCTATACGCCGCGTGCCGCTGTGCGGGGGATCATCGACGCTGCCAAAGCTGTCGCGAGAGGTGCAGTATGATCAATCAAAAATACTTTAGCATTCCACCCCTCGGTTGGTTTGCCATCAGTATGGCCGCGGTCTGGGCTGTGACGACGGCGAACCCGCTTTTAACGCTCGCGGGGGTTCTTCTTGTGCCGATATTTATCACGCTAGTCTGGCGTAAAGCGGAGCCGCCTATCCTATTTTTTTGTCTTTTCGCGCAGTGGGCTGAGGTGATGACAAGCACGCTAAAGTCTGACCGCTTAGGCGAGCGGATCCAGGATATATATCCTATTTCCGGGATCGAGGTTACGGTCTGGTTAAGCTTGATAGGTTTGGCGGTCATGGCGCTGGGTATGCGTTTTGGTATCAAGGGGCTTAAGACGATCCCGGTGAAAATGCTTTTTTATGAAGTTCAAGATTGCTCCATCAATAAAGTATTCTTGAGTTATGTGCTGAGCTACGCGGTTTCGTTGTTTTTAAAAGGTTTTATGTGGTCAGTTCCCGGCCTTAGCCAGTTTGTCTATGCTATATTCAACCTCAAATGGGTGTTCTTTTTTCTTCTCGCGTACTTAACGCTCTATAAAAAACAAAAAAGATATTATTTATTGGCAGCGTTCTTTTTTGAGGTCAGTATTGGCATGATCAGCTTTTTTGCAGAATTCAAACAACCATTCATAATATTGATCATTGTATATTTGACTCTTGGAAGAAAGCTGACGTTTAATACATGCCTGAAAGTCGGCGTGCTTTTCGTGTGGCTCATCGGGATGGGGATCGTCTGGTCCAGCGTCAAGCCGGAATATAGAAATTTCATCAACGAGGGCACCGGAGAACAAGTGGTGACAGTGCCTGTAAGCGCGCGAATCAACAAAATCAAGGAACTCTATTTGGGTTTTAGCAAGAATTCCTTCGCTGATGGAGCGGAAAGGCTGGCCGACCGTTTGTCGTACGTCGAATTTTTTGCGATGGCCCATGACAATGTACCGAGAATAATGGAACATGAGAACGGAGCGCTTCTATGGGCAGCCATCCGCCATGTTTTAATGCCGCGTATTTTTTTCCCCTCAAAACCTGTTGTTGACCAGACGGGGTTGACCACACGGTATACCGGAGTCAGTTTTGGGCCCAACACGGCCGTCAGTCTGGGCTACATGGCCGAGAATTATATCGATTTTGGTGTGCCCGGAATGTACGTCCCTGTATTTGTTTTGGGTTGCATATGGGGGCTTATGTACCGATATTTCCTGGTCCACGCCAAGCTTAAGATTTTTGGTTTTATCTTGGCGACAGCAGTCCTTGTTAATGCCAACAGCTTCGGCATTAACCTTGTAATATTGGTGGGTGGCCTTACGATGAACTTTTTGATGATGGTATTTTTTATGTATTTGGTCGTACCGATTTTGGTGGGGTGGCTCTCTCGCTCAGGCGTATCGCGCCATCGATGAAAATCTTACATGTTGTTCCAACGTACATACCTGCCTGGCGCTATGGAGGGACGATTCGGTCCGTGCATGGATTGTGTCGGGCGTTGGCGGCGCGTGGTCACGAAGTGGATGTATTTACCACCAACGTTGACGGCTCTGCAGATTCCAACGTGGCGTTGGGACGGCCCATCGACATGGATGGGGTCCGGGTGTGGTACCACCCGTCGCATATTGGAAGACGGCTTTACTGGTCGCCCAAAATGGGGCACCGCTTGAAAAGTCATATCGGAGAGTACTCTGTGGCGCATCTTCATTCAGTTTTTCTGTGGCCGACCACAGCCGCGGCCGGATGCGCGCGTCGAGCTCGTATCCCCTACATAATTTCTCCACGCGGGATGATGGTCAAAGAGCTTTTTAGAAGAAAGAGCGGGCTTTTGAAAGTGGCCTGGACGACTTGCTTTGAAAAAAGGAATCTTGAGGGGGCGGCAGCTATTCATGTAACGAGTGAGCTTGAGGCGGCAGATATCCGAGCGTTCAGGCTCCGTTTGCCCCGTATTGTGGTGGTGCCCAACGGTACGGATATTCCCGTGCCGGGGGTAGCCGTGAGAATTGCCACAGAAAGACCGTTTGTTTTGTTTATGGGAAGACTCAATTGGAAAAAGGGAATTGACCGCTTGATTTTGGCCATGCGTGACGTGCCTGGCACTGATCTGGTTCTTGCCGGCAACGACGAGGAGGGATATCGTGAGCAACTCGAACGGATCGCCCAAGACGCCGGCGTGTCCATGCGGATCCGTTATGCGGGTCAGGTGAGCGGAGAGCAAAAGGCGGACCTGCTGCGTTCGGCGGCGGTCTTGGCGTTGCCGTCGCATTCTGAGAATTTCGGGAACGTCGTTCTCGAGGCCATGGCGGAGGGATGCCCGGTGGTCATTTCGCCCCAAGTCGGACTGGCTCAAACCGTGAGGGAAACCGGTTGCGGCGAAGTATCGGACAGCGAGCCCCAAACTCTCGCGCGAACGCTTTCTCATCTTTTGGCAGACCCGGAGGGTCGTCGTCGAATGGGGGAGGCCGGCCGCCGGACGGCCAAGGAACGTTTTAGTTGGGACAAAATCGCTGAACAAATGGAACGCGAATACCGGGAGTTGGTACTGAAGAAATGAAGACTACCGATGTTACGCCGCTGATCCTTACGTACAACGAGGCCCCGAATATCGGGCGGACGTTGGAGCGTCTGACTTGGGCTTCTGACGTCGTGGTTGTCGACAGTTTCAGTGATGACGAGACGCTTTCCATCGCTTCGAGGTTCAAGAACGTCCGTATTTTTCAAAGAAAATTCGATTCGCACATGGCCCAGTGGAATTTCGGACTGCGTGGAACCGGTATCGTGACCGAATGGGTGTTGGCACTTGACGCCGATTACCGGTTGCCTGAGTCCTTTGCGGCGGATTTGGAGGGTCTGACGCCCAGTTTGCAAACGGCCGGCTACCGCGCCCGGTTCCGTTATTGTATCGGCGGCCACCCGCTGCGGAAATCGGTCTATCCCCCGGTCACGGTGCTCTTCCGGAGAAGTCTCGGAGAATACACACAGGAAGGCCACACCCAGCGGTTGAAACTCGAAGGGCTGACGGAAGAACTTCGTTCGGTTATCGATCATGACGATCGGAAGTCTTTCCGGCGCTGGCTTGAGTCTCAGCGGAAGTACATGAATCTTGAATGCGAGAAATTGGCGCGCACGCCCTTCGCCCGACTTGACCCCGCAGACCGGCTGCGCAAACTGCGAATCGTAGCTCCCGCCGCGATATTCTTATGTTGTATTTTCGGGCAGGGGCTGCTTTTAGATGGCGTGGCGGGACTGTCTTATGCGCTCCAGAGAACGATCGCCGAGGCTGTGCTCTCGGGCGCTCTCCTGAAGCGGGATTTGAAAGGAATTTTTAAATGAACTTCCTCGGGATCAACGCTTATCACAGCGATTCGGCAGGCTGCTTTGCCGGATTGGCGCAAAAAATACGTAGACTTATCGCTGTCGCACCATTAGCCATTTTTTTTATACTGCCATCTGCGGCGATTGGCATTTTTGGACGGGTTACCAGGGTTCTTCTGTGGCCCCCGGCGCGCGATAGCAGTAACATTGCTTTGCCTTATGCGGCAAAGGCTATGATGGTTAGGGGAGGATTCTAGTATGGGTTTAGCAGACACATACAGAGATTATGGATATTTGTCGGTAGGTAACGTTACCGGCGATAACGGAGAAGCGCTGAGAGACAAGATTATAAATAAAATTTCGACCTTGACCGATGTCAGAAGGATTTTTGACCTAGGTTGTGGAAATGGATGGCTGGCGAATCAACTGGCGATCAGGGGGTACGAAGTGACGGCAGCGGATCTATCAGAAAGCGGAATAGCGCTGGCAAAAAAAAATTATGGAGAAAAAGTCCGTTTTTTTGTCGGAGGGACGGATAGTCATCTAGTGGAAATGACAGGCAACCAAAGATTTGACCTTGTTTTGTCTAGCGAGGTTATCGAGCACTTGTATTGTCCCGCCGGTTTATTGAATGCATCAGCCGGGCTTTTGAAAGATCGCGGCTACATATTATTGACGACGCCGTATCACGGATATTTGAAGAACTTTGCCATTAGTTTTTTAGGGTTGAGCGGGCGCCATTATAATCCGCTGTGGGATGGAGGGCATATCAAATTTTTTAGTCCGCACACGCTGACCACTTTGCTTGAATCTCACGGGTTCAGCGTTGTCAGTTTTGATTTTATGGGCCGAGTACCGTTTTTATGGAAAAGCATGATCTGCCTGGGAGTAAAGCGGGAATGAATATTCTGGGCATTAATGCTTATCACGGCGATTCGGCGGCTTGTCTCGTCATCGACGGCTGCCTGGTGGCCGCCGCCGAAGAGGAACGCTTCACTCGCCTCAAGCACTGGGCCGGGTTCCCCGCGCAATCGATCCGCTATTGTTTGGAAACGGCGAGGCTGAAACCTTCTGATATAGACCATGTCGCGCTGAACCGCAACCCCCGATCGAATTTCATGCGTAAGATCGGTTTCATGCTTTCCCGGCGTCCTGGATTTTCTGCGATCTTAAACCGCGCCAAAAACGCTTCAAAGATCGCCGGTATCGGCGGGGCGCTCGAAGCCGAGACGGGTGCCGCATGGGGAGCGAAGATCCATCAGATCGAGCACCACCGCGCGCATCTGGCGAGCGCGTTTTTCGTTTCGTCGTTCGAAGAGGCGGCGCTGGGCTCGGTGGACGGTTTCGGCGATTTTGTAAGCACCATGTGGGGCACCGGCAAGGGTGGCCGCATCAGGGTCGATGGTCAAGTCAACTTTCCGCATTCGCTCGGACTCTTCTATCTGGCGATGACGCAGTATCTCGGTTTTCCAAATTACGGCGATGAGTATAAGGTCATGGGCCTGGCGCCGTACGGCGAACCGAAGTATATCGAAGCACTGCGTCGCGTCGTGCGCCTGGAGCCCGAAGGGCGGTTCTCTTTGGATCTTGGTTATTTCCTCCACCA